>Ga0196981_1000055_pt1 | contig 145294 bp, 137 predicted proteins | sample S3_2013CmetaG_FD_155462 | JGI IMG/M metagenome (GOLD analysis project Ga0196981, IMG submission 155462) | Soil microbial communities from Anza Borrego desert, Southern California, United States - S3_20-13C | ecosystem: Environmental > Terrestrial > Soil > Desert | place: USA: California...
CAGCCGACCACCGGCGTGACCATGAAGCCGGTCACGGTCTCGTAGCCGTCGCCGACGCCCAGCACCTCGACCGCCGCCGGATCCAGCGCCACCTCTTCCCACGCCTCGCGCAGGGCGGCTTGCTCCGCGGTCTCGCCGGCGTCGAGGCGGCCGCCCGGAAAGGCGATCTGGCCCGTGTGGCTGGTCAACGTGTCGGCCCGGCGGGTCATCAGCACGGTGGCCCCCTCGGGCCGGGCGATGACCGGCACCAGGACGGCGGCGGGGCGCAGGGCGCGGCCGGGCCGGGGCGTGTCGGGGTTCAGGTCGTAGTCGGACCGGTCGGGACCCCCGTCCGGCGTCCAGTCGGACACGGGGCGCAGATGCTGGACCAGGCGTTCGCGCAGGGAGATCAGGCTCATGCGACGCCCGCCCCGACCGGGCCGAGGGCGAAGGTCGCGCCGCCGGAGCGGACCGTCAGCCGGCCCGCCTCGACCGCCGCCATCTCGACCAGTTCGTAGAACACCGGACGGGCTATGCGGGCCCACAGGTCGGCGCGGACGTGCAGGGCCGGCGACGGCTCGCCGCTGGCGGGATCGGTCTCGACCCGGATCGGGTGCTCCGGCCCGGCCTCGACCACGTCCCCGACATCGGTGGCGAAGCGCAGCGCGCCATCCGTCCGGACCATTGAGATTGCGCGGAACGGCAGATCCTCGACCCGGATCGACAGCTTCTCGACCGGCGTAACCAGGCAGTAGCCGTCCGGATCCTTGCGCAGCACCGTCGAGAACAGCCGCACCAGCTCGGGCCGGCCGATCGGCGAGTTCTCATGCAGCCAGGTTCCGTCGCGGCGGATGAGGATGTCGATGTCGCCGCAATGGGGCGGGTGCCACAGGTGGACCGGCGGCAGGCCGGGCCGCGTCGCCGCCTCGGCGACGGCGGCCAGTCCGGTCTTGCTGTCGGCGGGGACGGACATGGATGCAGACTTAAGGGTCCGGACGGCGCTGGCAATGCTCAAAGCGGCCGGCCGGCGATCAGGCGGCGGGAAGAACCACGCCGGTCGGCTGGTCCCCGCCCCGCCAGAGCACCCGGCGCGGATCGACCGGTCCGGGCAGGCGAACATCTTCCGCCCTCGTGAAGCCGAAGCGGCCGAAATAGGGAGAATCGCCTACCAGCAGCACGCCCATCCCCCGTTCGGCGGCCCAGGCCAGGCAGGCCTGGACCAGTTCGCCCCCCAGTCCCGCCTTGCGGTTGTCGGCGGCCACCGCGATCGGGCCGAGGAACACGGCGGGAACTCCGCCGATGGTGATCGACCACAGCCGCACGGACCCCGGCAGCCGCTCGCCGTCCCGCGCCACGAAGCCGGCCGCCACGGCGGCGCGCTCGCGCAGGCGCTCGGCCGTCTTGGCGAACCGGCCCGGACCGAAGGCGGCCAGCACCAGCGCCTCGACGGCGGGCGCGTCGGCCGGGGTCTCGGTTTCGATCCGCAGGGCGGACGCGGGATGGGTGGCGTCGAGCATGGCGCGCGCAGCTAAGGGCCGCGCGTCCCCGAATCAACGGAAATCATCAACCGGATTTCGAGAAATCGGGCGAGCGCTTCTGGCTGAAGGCCATGAAGGCCTCCATCGCCTCGGGGCTGGACATCTGGCTGCCGAAGGCCTCGCCCTCGCGCTGCATCAGCGCCCACAGGGCCTCCGCGTCGCGCATCAGCCGCTTGGTCTTGCGGATCGAGTTCGGCGCCCGCGCCGCCAGTTTCGTCGCCAGCTCCGCCGCCACGGTCTCGACCTGGTCGGCCGGAACAGCCCGGTTGGCGAGCCCCCAGGCGACCGCGGTGCGGCCATCGATCGCCTCGCCGAGCGCGAACATCTCGAAGGCGCGCCGGTGCCCGATGGCGGCTGGCAGGAGCATCGAGGACGCGGCCTCGGGGGCCAGCGCCAGGTTGACGAACGGCACGGACAGCAAGGCGTCCTCGGCCACCACCACCATGTCGCAGTGAAGCAGCAGCGTCAGCCCGATCCCGACCGCCCGTCCGCGCACCGCCGCCACCGCCGGCTTGTCGAGGTCGGCCAGCGCCTTGAGGAAGCGAAACACCGACATGTCCAGCGGCTGCTGGCCCTGCGAGCCGAGCGCGATGAAGTCCGCGATGTCGTTGCCGGCCGAGAAGCTGTCGCCCTGGCTCCGGAACAGCAGGACCCGCACGGAATCGTCGGCCCGCGCCTGTTCGACCGCGTCGGACATGGCGGCGTACATCGCCTGGGTGATGGCGTTCTTTTTTTCGGGGCGGGCGAGGGTGACGGTCAGCACGCCGCCGGAAAGTTCTGTCTGGATGTGATCCGTCACGCCTTCGATCCCTGTTTGACTGAAGTCCACCAGTCCACGCCTTCGGCGTCACGGCGGCGCGCCGCCCGGCCCCGGTGGAGCAGATAGTTGAGGTGCGCCAGACTTTCGCCCGTCGCCATGCCCCGCACGCCGTCGCCGACGGGACGCGCGAACAGGGCGGAGAAGACATCGACGGCCCGGCTGGGCGTCCGCAGGGTCCTCTCCAGCCGCTTCAGCGCGGTCAGGTGGCCCCGGATCAGCGCGTCCAGCCGCGCCTGTACGCCATGGAAGGGCTCCCCGTGCGACGGCAGCACCAGCACGTCGTCGGGGAACACCGTCTTCATCCGCTCCAGGGACTCCAGCCAGTCGCCCAGCGGGTCGGCGTCCGGCTCGGTCGGCCAGATCGACACGTTCGACGATATTTTCGGCAGGATCTGGTCGCCGCCCAGCACGAGCCCGTCGGCTTCGCGCCACAGGCAGGCATGCTCGGGGCTGTGGCCCTCACCGACGACGATCCGCCAGACGTGACCGCCGATGGTCAACCGGCCGCCTTCGCGCATGCGCACGAAACCCGGCGGCATGGGCGAGACGACCTTTCCGAACTGGCCATAGCCCGTGCGGTAACCCTCCACCTGCGTCTCGTCCCAGCCGGCGGCGCGATAGAAGACCGCGCCGGCTTCCGGGGCCGGCTGTCCGGTATCCGCCAGCAGCATGCGGGCGGTGACATATTCCAGCCGGGTCATCACCAGCGGCGCCGCGAACCGCGCGCATAGCCAGCCGGCCAGGCCGATGTGGTCGGGATGCATGTGCGTGCAGATCACCCGGGTGACGGGTCGTCCGCCGAGCGGGCCGGCCAGCAGCCGATCCCATTCGTCCCGGGTTCCGGACAGGTCCAGGCCGGTGTCCACGAGCGCCCAACCCTCGCCGTCCGCGACCGCGTAGACGTTGATGTGGTTCAGAGCGATCGACATGGCCAGCCGCATCCACAGCACGTCCGGCGCGATCTGGACCGCCTCTCCCGTCGCCGGCGGCGCCGCGAACGGATAGGTCAGGCCGCGCTCCTCACGCGAGGCCGCGTCTCCGTCCATCATAACGACGCCGTCCGCCAAGGTCCGTCTCCAATCGAAACTCAGGGCACGATAGGCCGAAGCCGGGATGCCCGTCCAGCGTCCCCGCTGACCCGATGCCTTGACCCCGCCACAACCGGCCGCCAAGGATTTTCGGGAACAGGTCCCCCCCGGAGTTTCACAGTGTTCCACAAGACGTTGCTCACCCTGCTCGGAGGCGCGATGGCGCTGACGTTGCTTTCCGTCCAGCCCGCCATGGCGCAGAGCGGCTACGACGGCGCCGCCACCACGACCGGCCGCGCTGGCGACATTGTTCGCGATGACGACGACGATAATCGCGCACGCCGGGATCGCAACTTGAGACAGACGCGCCGGAACGCGGAACCGTCGCCGGAGCAGAACAGGGCCGCCGCCCAGACCCTGCTGACCGCCGCGGGGATCAGCTGCCAGGTGTCGGAAGCCACGCTTTTGGGCGTGACCGCCGAACAGCATTCGACCTACGAGGCCGTCTGCCCAGGCGGTCCCGGTTATCTGGTCATCGGCTCCACCCCGCCGCAGACCTTCAACTGTATCGAACTGGCGGGACAGGCCGAGACCAGCCGCCTGCGCGATCCGGCCGCCGATGTCGGCCAGCAGTGCACCCTGCCCGTGAATCTCGCCCCGGTGCCGGTCCTGTCGGCCTACGCCCGTGAGGCCGGCATCGACTGCACCGTCGATCAGGCGTCGGCCATCGGCAAGAGCCCCGCCGGCAACCTGATCTATGAAATCGGCTGCACCGACCGCGACGGCTACTGGCTCGAAAAGGCCGACGGCGCCTGGAAGAAGACGCCGTGCTGGGATCTGGCCCTGCAGGACGCTCCCTGCCGATATTCGACCCCCGCCGAGTCGCTGGAAGTCTGGAAGACCATTCTGGCCGGAACCGAGGCGGCGGCGTGCGACGTCCAGCAGGCCCGTCGGGCCGGCCGCGACGCCCAGGGCCTGACGGTCTATGAAGTGAAGTGCGGCGCCGGCGACGGCTATTTCGCCCGGGTCAACGACACCTGGACGGCCCAGCGGGTTCATCCCTGCGCCACCGCCCAGGCCATCGGCGGCGGTTGCACCCTGACGGTCGTCCCCGCGGCGACGGCGCCGACCCAACAATAGGACGGCCCTCGATCTCGACCATGACGCCCCGGAGTTCGCTCCGGGGCGTTTTTCGTTTGGGCGATCGGCGCTTCACAGACGCCCCCGACGCGCCGTAATCATGCGCGATGCGCATCGCCACCTGGAACGTGAACTCCGTCAACGCCCGCCTGCCGACCGTGCTGGCCTGGCTGGAGGCGGCCATGCCGGATGTCGCATGCTTCCAGGAAATCAAATGCGTGGACGAGAAATTCCCGCGCGAGGCCTTCGAGAGCCTCGGCTACAACGTCGAGACCCACGGCCAGAAGAGCTATAACGGCGTCGCCATCCTGTCGAAACATCCGCTGTCGGACGTCCGGCGCGGCCTGCCCGGCGTGGACGGGTCCGGCTATGAAGCCGACGCCGAACAGTCCCGCTATATCGAGGCCGTGGTCGAGGCGGCGCGGCCGGTCCGGGTCGGCTGCATCTACCTTCCCAACGGCAATCCGGTCGGCACGGACAAGTTCGCCTACAAGCTGGCCTGGTGCGAGCGCCTGCACGCCCACGCGCGTGATCTGCTGGCGCTGGAGGAGCCGTTCACCCTATGCGGCGACTACAACGTCATTCCCACGCCCGAGGACGCGAGAAACCCCGCCGCCTGGGTCGGTGACGCCCTGTTCCAGCCCGAGAGCCAGGCCGCCTTCCGGGCGCTTCGCCACCTCGGCCTGTCCGACGCCGGCGAGCTGGGACATCAGCCTCCGGGGACCTTCACCTTCTGGGACTATCAGGCCGGCGCCTGGCAGCGCGACCACGGCATCCGCATCGATTTCCACTTGCTGTCGCCCCAGGCCGCCGACCGGTTCCAGTCGATCGAGACCCACCGCGACGCCCGCGACATGGACAAGCCCTCCGACCACGTCCCGGTCGTGATCGACCTGGAAGACTAGCCGTGACCGAGGCGTTCCGGGTCGTACTGCTGGTGGCCGTGGCGGCGGCGGCCCTGACCACGGGGGCGCTGGTGCTGGCCTGGTGGATGGAGCCCGTGCGTCGCATGCGCCGGGCCCTGCTCAAGTCTCTGGGCGCCACGCCGGAAGCCGAGGCCCTGTCGCCGGCCGAAGGTCGCGCCGCCGGGCTGGATTTCGACGGGGCCCAGGTGGCCGTGCTGTGGAACCGCGGGGCGACCGGGCTGGTCTACGCCTTCGAGGAGATCGACGGCGGCGAGATCATCGTCGACGGCCATGTCGTCGCCCGCGTCCGCCGCGGCGAGACCCGCAAGTCGCTGGACGTTCTGGCTCCCGACGCCGAGCAGGTCGTGCTGCGGCTGATGTTCGGCGACGCCCGGCATCCGGAGTTCGAACTGGCCCTGTGGGACGCCACCCTGCCCGTCCAGACCAGCTCGCCCGGCGAGGCCCTGCGCCTGGGCCGCCGCTGGCTGTCGCATCTCGAGGCGCTGCTGAAGGGGTAGTCCCGCGGTTCGCTGGTCCACTGCCCATTGCTGCGCCCCGGCGAGGAGGGCTAGAAGCCCCCATCCCTGCCGCCTGAGTATCCGGAGCGCCCGCCGTGGCCCGTCTGTTCGACGCCTACATCATCGCCGACTGGACGGCCGCCGAAGGCAAGAAACTGGGCGACCAGTCGGTCTGGATCGGCGTGGCCAAGCGCGATGTCCGCTTCCGCCTGTACACCGAGACCCACAACGTCGCGACGCGGGCCGAGGGCGAGACGCTGCTGGCCTCGCTGCTGGCCGAGCATCGCAAGCGCGGCGACCGTCTGCTGGTCGGGTTCGACTTCAACCTCGGCTATCCGGCCGGAACGGCGGAGCGGCTGAAGCTGGCCGGAACGCCGTGGCAGGCTATGTGGAAATTCATCGCGTCGAACGTGGTCGACAAGCCGGACAACACCAACAATCGCTATCAGGTGGCCGCCAAGATCAACCGGCTGATGACCGACGAGGCCTGGCCGATGTGGGGGGCGCCGGCCAAACAGGCCCAGCGCTGGCTGACCACGACCAAGCCCCCGGCGGGCGCGGGCGCCGACATCCCGGAATTCCGGGCCACCGAGCTGGCCGTCCGCAAGGGCAAGCTTCAGCCCAAGAGCGTCTGGCAGATGCACGGCGCCGGAGCAGTCGGCGGGCAAACCCTGGTCGGCATCCCGGCGGTGCGTCGCCTGCTGGAGAAACTCGGTCCCTCCAGCGCCGTCTGGCCGTTCGGGACCGGTTGGCGCGAACTGAAGGCGGAGGATGTGGAACCCCTGTCCGCCCTGGTGGTCGAGGTCTGGCCGTCGATGTTCGACGGCAAGCCGAATCCGGGCGAGTTCAAGGACCAGGCCCAGGTCCGCGCGACCGCCGAGGCCCTGGCGAAAATGGACGAGACCGGCGACCTGTCGAAGGCCTTCGGCCCGCCCAAAGGCGCGGACGAGGCGCTCATCGCGCGCGTTGAACGGGAAGAGGGCTGGATTCTCGGGGTCTAGATCCCCACCTCCGCTTCCGGCGCAGGGGTCCCCATCCGCCGGTTGAAAGCGTCCGAAGTGTCCAAAGTGTCCCGCGAAATTTCGCGGCCGCGGACACTTTTCCCTCAGTCCGGGAAGAGCGGCGCGGATTCTACCCGATGAGGGCGCGGGCCGCCGCGCGAGCCTCGTCGGAGATGGTCGCGCCGGACAACATGCGGGCGATCTCCTCGCGCCGCGTGGCGTCATCCAGGGCATCGACGGTGGTGGTGGTCAGGCCGGCGTTATCCGCCTTGCGGACCTTCCAGTGGGCGTGGGCGCGGGCGGCGACCTGCGGGCTGTGGGTCACGACCAGCACCTGGGCGCCGTGCGACAGGCGCTGCAGCCGGGTGCCGACCGCCTCGGCCACCGCGCCCCCGACGCCCTGATCGACCTCGTCGAAGATCATCACGGGCTGGCGCTGATCCTCACGTCCGGCCAGCGCCGCCTTCATGGCCAGGGCGAAGCGGGCCAGTTCCCCGCCCGAGGCGATGGCGTCCAGCGGACCGAATTGGGTCCCGGCGTTGGTGGCGATCTCGAACCGCACCGTCTCCACGCCCAGCGGGCCGCGCCGGCCGTCGGCGACGGGCTCGAAGGCGACCCGGAAGCGGGCGCGGTCCAGCTTCAGCGGTCCGAGCTCGCCCATCACGGCTGAGGTCAGGCGGTCCGCCGCCGCTTCCCGCGCGGAAGTCAGCAGCATGGCCGCGACGTCATAGGCCTCGCGGGCGGCCGAGGCCGCGCGTTCGGCGGCGGTGATCGCCTCGGCCCCGTCCTCGATCAGCCTCAGCTGCTCGCGGAACCGGACGCGCAGGGTCGGCAACAGCTCGACCGACGCGTTCAGCTTGCGGGCGGCCGCGCGCAGGGCGAACAGCCGCTCCTCGGCCTTGTCGAGACGGCCCGGTTCGAACTCGAAGGCGTCGGCCGCGGCGTCGACGCAGGCGATGGCCTCCTCGGCCTCGACCAGCGTGCGGTCGATGGCCTCGGCGGCGGCGGACAGCTTCTGCAGCAGGGGGTGTTCGGCGTCGGTCCCCGCCTGCCCGGCCCGCTGGCGCGCATGCTCCACGGCGCGCAGGGCTGCGGCGAGGTTGCGGGACAACTTGTCCCCGCCCAGCGACGTCCGGGCGTCGGCGAGGTCGGCCAGAGCCTTTTCCGCCGCGCCCAGGATGGCCCGCTCGCCGGCCAGTTCGGTCTCCTCGTCGGGGCGGGGATCCAGCGCGTCCAGGTCGGCGAGGTTCTGCGTCAGTTCCTCGGCATGGGCCGCGGCGTCGGCGGCGGCGGCCTTCAGGTCCGACACCGCCCGCTCGGCGGCCTTCAGTCGCTCGGCGGCGGCGGCGACCCCGGCCAGTTGGGGCTGCAGGCCGCCGAAGTTGTCCAGCAGGGCGCGATGGGTCTTCCAGTCCAGCAGGCCGACGGTCTCGTGCTGGCCGTGCACCTCGACCAGGGCCTGGCCGATCTCGCGCAGGGCGGCGACGCCGGCGGGCTGGTCGTTGACGAAGGCGCGGCTGCGGCCGTCGGACGCCAGCGTGCGGCGCAGGATCAGCTCCTCGCCCGCGGCGATCTCGAAGCCCCGTCCGGTGATCATCTCGATCAGGGCGGGGTCGTCCGGGGCGGTGAAGACGGCGGTGGCCGAGGCCTGTTTCGCGCCGGCGCGGACCAGGCCGGCGTCGGCGCGGGCGCCCAGGGCCAGGCCCAGCGCGTCCAGGATGATCGACTTGCCGGCCCCGGTCTCGCCGGTCAGCACCGTCAGGCCGCCCTCGACCTCGAGGTCGAGCGCGTCCACCAGCACGATGTCGCGGATGGAAAGGGCGGTCAGCATGAGGGCGCTGTCGTCCGGATCTGATTCGCCATGGCCGTCAGTCTAGCGGTGATCGCCCGTCATGACCGCCCCCTGCGTCAGAAACGGACGTCAGCCCGGAATGATGCGCCGCAGCCAGCTTTCACGCTGCCCCTCCGGAGCGACGTCGGGCTGCCGGCCTTCCTCGGTCAGCAGGGCGTAGGCCTCGGCGTACCAGGGGCTGCCCGGATAGTTGTGGCCCAGCACGGCGCCGTTGCGGGTCGCCTCTTCCTTCAGGCCGAGCGTCAGATTGACCTCGACCAGCCGGAACAGGGCCTCGGGCGTATGCGAGGTGCGCTGATAGGCTTCGTTGTCGATCACCGCCTTGTAGCGGTTGAGCGCGGCCAGCGGCTGGCCGGCGCGCTGGTAGTAGCGGCCGATGGACATTTCCTTGCCGGCCAGCTGGTCGTTGACCATGTCGATCTTGACCGTGGCGTCGATGGCGTAGGGCGTCCCGGGATAGCGGCGGGCGACGTCGCGCAGGCCGTCCAGGGCCGCCTGGGCGTAGCCCTGGTCGCGGCCGACGTCGGTGATCTGTTCGAAATTGCTCAGCGCCTTCATGTAGAAGGCGTAGGGCGCGCTGGGATTGCCGGGGAACAGCTGGATGAACCGGTCCGCCGCCGCGATCGCCTCGGCGTAATTGTTGTTCTGATAGTAGGCGTAAATCTGCATCAGGATCGCGCGCCGCGACCATTCCGAATACGGGTGCTGGCGCTCGACCTCCTGGAAATAGTCGATCGCGTCGCCCCAGCGCCGGCTTTCCAGCCGCTGGTAGCCGGTGTTGTAGAGCGCCTCGACCGGACGCTCCTCATAGGCGAGGCGCGGGCGGTCTCCGCGGCCGGCGCAGGCGGAAATTGTCAGGGCCGACACGGCCACGGCCGAGAGGATCAGGCCGGTGCGGATCTTGGAAGCAGGCAAGGACGACCTCAACATAACAGGCCGGCGGGCATCCACCCGTCGGCGCCCCCGGAAACGAGACGCGATCTCTACACCAGCGGACAACCCCGCGCCAATGCAGGAAGAAGTTGCCCAAAAAGACTCGCCGCGCCTTGTGGCTGGGCCGTCCCCTGATATGTAGCGCGCCAGCGCCACGGCGGCATTCTCAGCCGGGCGATGACGGCGAAAGGATGACCGGACATGAAGCTGCTCTCTGGCAACTCCAACCGGATTCTGTCCCAGGCCATCGCGGATCACCTCGACATGCCCCTGACCAAGGCCCAGGTGAAACGATTCGCCGACAATGAGGTCTTCGCGGTCATCGAGGAGAACGTCCGGGGCGAGGACGTTTTCGTCCTCCAGTCGACCAGCTACCCGGCCAACGACAATCTGATGGAACTGCTGATCATCACCGACGCCCTGGTGCGGGCCTCGGCGAAGCGGATCACGGCGGTGATGCCCTATTTCGGCTATGCCCGGCAGGACCGGAAGACCGGCGGCCGGACGCCGATCTCGGCCAAGCTGGTGGCGAACCTGATCACCCGCGCCGGAGCCGACCGGGTCCTGACGATGGATCTGCACGCCGGCCAGATCCAGGGCTTCTTCGACATTCCGACCGACAATCTCGTCGCCACCCCCGTGCTGGCCCTGGACATCAAGGAACGCTATCCGCGTGGGGACGACCTGATGATCGTCTCGCCGGACGTCGGCGGCGTGGTCCGGGCGCGCTCCCTGGCCAAGCGGCTGGATGCGGACCTCGCCATCGTTGACAAGCGCCGGCCCAAGGCGGGCGAAAGCGAGGTCATGAACATCATCGGCGACGTCGAGGGGCGTCGCTGCATCCTGTTCGACGACATCGTCGATTCCGGCGGCACCCTGGTGAACGCCGCCCAGGCCCTGATGGACAAGGGCGCGACCGAGGTCTCGGCCTACATCAGCCACGGCGTACTGTCGGGTCCGGCGGTTCAACGCGTGGCGGACGGCCCGCTGAAGGAGCTGGTCATCACCGACTCCATCGAGCAGCCCCACGAAGTTTTGACCTGCAAGAAAATCCGCCGCGTCTCGGTCGCTCCGCTGATCGGAGAGGCCATACGGCGCATCGCCAACGAAGAATCCGTCTCCAAACTGTTCGACTAGCGTCCGGAACTCTATCGGCTCTCGCCCCATTTGCGCCCTCAGGTTGGGCGTTGCTGGGCGCCGGTTATCCGAGGAGTCTAGATGCGTCCGGTTTTCCTGCACCGCGGTCCCTCCGTAGCGGCCCTCGCCATCGCCGCCCTGCTGGCCGGCTGCGCATCCGATGCCCCGACCAAGGCCGAGATCGAAGCCGCCCGCGTGGCCGCCGAAGTCGCCGCGGTTGCGGCGCGAACGCCGCCGCCGATCAACCTCAACCGGGGCGTCGCGGAGGCGGCGGCCGTCTACATGGCGTTCAGCCGCGACATGGCCGCCCTGGAGGGCGGCTTCAGCGACCCGGAACAGATCCAGGCGGCGCTGCGTCGTGGCTCGGCCTATGACCCCGGCCAGATTTCGCGCGGTCTGGTGGCCTACGCCTCCATCCTGGCCCTGCAGTCGCCCGAGTTCGTCTCCGGCGTCCGCTCGCTCGCGGACGACCAGATCACGCGCGAAAAGATCGTCGCCGATATCGTGGCCGATCCAAGCTACGCCTCGACCCTGCCCGGAGCCGAGGCGGCGGCCGGCCTGGTCATGACGACGCTCGCGGCCGACATCAACGCGTTGGGCCGGGCCGCGAATTCGATCGAGAACGACGCCTACGCCATCCAGGCGCTCTACGACCCACGCCGGCCCTGGGGAGTCGCCGAGGTCGCCAATCGCGAGAGTCGCCTGCAAGCGGCCAAGGTCCAGTCGGCCATGACCGTGCCGCCCTCCGCGGACGAGGCGGCGCGCCTGTTCGCGGCGGCGCATAGCGGCGGCGGCGCTCTCCCGGTCACTGGCGATCCCCGCAAGCCGCCCTATCCCCCCGCGGTGGTGAACGCCCTCGCCCTCGCGGCGCTCGCCGCCCTCGGCTACGCGGGGGAGAACGCCCGCGCCAATACCGACGCCCTGCAGTTCGATCGCGTCAGCCACGGCTGCCTCAGCATGTCGAAGCTGAACCTGTTCCAGTGCCTGGCGGCCTCACGCCCGAACTATGAGGATATGTTCTGCCTCGGCCGTCACATCGTTCGTGACCTGGCCACCTGTTCTCGCGGCGCGGCCATGCCGGCGGCGGTCGTCACCGTGTCGGATGTCACACCCGCCGAGCCCATCATCATCACGCCGGCCCGGCCCGCTGCCGCCCAAACGCCGATCACGATTACGCCAACTCCCGCGCCCGCGCCGCCGCCAAGGCCCGCCGAATCCCTGACGGAACGGCTGAATACCCAGCCTGCGCGCGCCCCCGGGGACTAGCGCGCCGTATCGCCGCGGCGCTCCAGCCAAGCTCGCATTAACGCTCGGAGAACCGATTCGGTCGCGTTATAACGGCCTTCAAGGTTCCGGCGCCCAAGGCGACGCCGCGTCCAGGTTGGGGGTTTTCGTATGCTTGAGGCTCGTCTTCGCCGCGGCCTGTCGTTTGCCGCAATCGCCGCGATGGCCGTTCTGGCGGCTTGCGCCACGCCCGAACCCGAGCCCGCTCCTCCGCCGCCTCCTCCGCCGCCGCCGCCGCCGGCCGTCAGCCTGAACGAGGGCGTGGCGCAGGCCGCGTCCATCTATGTGGCCTTCATGCGCGACGCGGCCACCCTCCAGGCCGGTTTCCCGTCCGCTGAGTCGATCCAGGCGGCGATCCGCAAGGGCGCCTCCTACGAGCCCGCGCAGCTGTCGCGCGGCATGATCGCCTACGGCTCCATCCTGGCGCTCCAATCGCCGGAATTCGTTCAGGGCGTCCGGACCTACGCCGTCGATCCGGCCATCCGTCAGGAAATGGTCGCCCGCATCATCGCGGACCCCGCCTACGCCGCCACCCTTCCCGGCGCCGACGCCGCGGCGGGCCTGATCGTGGACACCATCGGCCGCGACTCCGCCGCCATGCTGGCGATCGCTGACGCCGTCGAGGAGGACGCCTACACCATCCAGGGCCGGTCCGACCCGCGCCGCCGCTGGGCCACGGTCCATATCGCCGATCGCGACACCCGGCTGCAGGGCGCCAAGGCGCTGTCGGCGGTTCAGATGCTGCCGTCGGCGGAGGAATCGGCCCGCCTGTTCGCGGCCGCCAACAGCGGCTCAGGCCTGTCCCTGAGCCCGGCCCGATCGGGGCCGCCCTACACGCCCGCGGTGATCCGTTCTCTGGCTCTCGCCGCGCTGGCGGCGCTCGGGGCCGGTGGCGAGGACGCCCGGGCCAACACCGAAGCGCTGACGGTCGAGCAGAACAGCGAGTTCTGCCTGAACATGTCCAAGCTGATGCTGTTCCAGTGCCTGGCCGCCTCGCGCCCCAGCTATGAGGACATCTTCTGCGTGGGACGGCACGTAGCGCGCGACCTGGCCATTTGCACCGCGCAGAACATCACGCCCGTGCCCGTGGCGACCCCCGCGACGGAGGTGGCCGGTTCCGCCCCCGCCGCGGTTCAGACGCCCGTGGCGGCCGAGGCGGCGGCCGCTTCGACCTCCGCGACGGCCGCCCTGAACAGCGAAGGCTGACCCGCCGGCGCGATCCGCGCGCCCAGACGGTTGCGTCATCGGGCGTCTCCGTGTAATAGCCCGCCCTCTTGAATTCGAGGGTTCGAGGACCCCGTCGCGCGGGCGATTACGTCAGCGCGGCGTTTCTGTTTGTTGAGGCGAGCCAGATGGCCGAGATCATTCTGAACGTCGATGTCCGTGATGGCGTCGGCACCGGTGGCGCCCGCGCCGCGCGTCGTGCGGGCATGGTCCCGGGCGTGCTGTACGGCGGCGACAAGGCCCCCGTGGCGATCTCGGTGAACGAGCGCGACTTCCGCAAGTCGCTCTACACCGGCAAGCTGCTGGGTCACCTGGTGACCCTGAAGTACGGCGACGAGACCCAGCCGGTCATCGCCCGCGACGTCCAGTTCGACCCGGTGTCGGACCGTCCGCTGCACTTCGACCTGATGCGCGTCGACACGAAGCAGACCATCAAGATCGACATCCCGGTCCACTTCATCAACCAGGACCAGTGCGAAGCCTTCCGTCAGGGCGGCTCGCTGGAAGTCGTTCGCCACTCGGTCGAAGTGAAAGTCCGCGCCGACCACATTCCGGAAGACCTGATCGTCGATCTGGCCGGGCACAAGCTGGGCGACACCATCCGCTGGACCGACCTGAAGGGCACCAAGGACGTCGAGCCGACCATCACCGACCGTGATTTCGTGATCGCCTCCATCAAGACCTCTTCGGCCGCCATCTCGGCCGCCGCCGACGAAGCGCATGACGCTGAAGTCGCCGCCGAGGCCGCGGAAGTCGAAGCGACCGAACAGGCCGCGACCGACGAGGCCGAAGCCACGGAAGACACTGCCGAGGGCTGATCCTCTCTCGACAAGCTGCTACTGGAACGGCCCCATCCGGAAACGGACGGGGCCGTTTCCTTATCCGGAACCCGCCATGATCATCATCGCCGGCCTGGGCAATCCGGGACCGAAATACCAGGGCAACCGCCACAACATCGGCTTCATGGCCGCCGACGAGATCGCGCGGCGCTGGTCGTTCGGACCCGAGCGGGCCAAATTCCAGTCGGTGATCCGCGACGGCGAGGTCGAAACCGCCTCCGGTCGCGAACGCGTCCTGCTGATGAAGCCGCAGACCTGGATGAACGAGAGCGGCCGGGCCGTGGCCGAGGCGGCGCGCTTCTACAAGGTTCAGCCGTCGGAGGTCATCGTGTTCCACGACGAGATCGACCTGGCTCCCGGCCGGTTCCGCATGAAGGCGGGCGGCGGAGCGGCCGGCCAGAACGGGGTGCGCTCCCTGATCAGCCAGCTGGGCCCCGATTTCCGCCGGGGCCGCATGGGCGTCGGCCACCCGGGCGAGCCGCAGCTGGTGCACGGCTATGTACTGAGCGACTTCCACAAGGCCGATCAGCCTTGGCTCGACGCCATGCTGACGGCGGTGGCCGACGCCCTGCCCTTCGCCCTCGCCGGAGACGACGATCGCTACCAGGCCGAAGTCATGCGTCTGGCCCCCGCCCCGAAATTCAGCCCGCGTCAGGCGGCGCGCGGCGAAGGCTGATCACGCGACACGCCGCCGCCTTGCCGGTGGTCGCCGCGGGCGATAGACCGCGCCACCGTTCAGAAGGTTGTCCAGATGTCCCGCGCCCTTCCCGTCGCCCTCGCCTCGCTCGTCCTGGCCGCCTGTACGCCGGGAGGGCCGGCGAAACACGGTGACGCGGCGACGGCGGTGCAGGTCGCCGACGCCCTGTGCCGTCCCACGCCGGTCGGCCGCCAGACCACCGGCTGCTACCTGACCCTCACCGCCGCCGCCGACGACCGGCTCATGAGCGTCGCCAGCCCCGTCGCGGGCCGCGCCCAGGTCCACGAGAGCCGGATGGAAAGCAATATGATGATGATGCATCAGGTGGAGGGCGGACTTCCCCTGCCGGCCGGGCAGGCCGTCGAGCTGAAGCCGGGCGGCAATCACATCATGCTGCTGGCCGTCGCCGAACCGCTGAAGGCGGGCGACACCGTCGCGCTGACGCTGACCTTCGCCTCGGCCCCGCCGGTCGAGGTCACAGCGACCGTCGGCCAGCCCGCGCTCACCGACTACGGTCACGCGTCTCACTGACGACGAGCGCAAGCCTGACAAACCGGCCGCGACCCGCTAAAGGCTCGCGCTCACCAAGGAAACCCCCGCCCCCATGGCCCTGAAAGTCGCGATTGTCGGCCTGCCCAACGTCGGCAAGTCCACCCTCTTCAACGCCCTCACCAAGACGGCGGCGGCCCAGGCGGCCAACTACCCCTTCTGCACCATCGAGCCGAACACCGGCGACGTGGCGGTGCCTGAGCCGCGGCTTGAGGTTCTGGCGCAGATCGCGGGCTCGAAGGAGATCATCCCGTCGCGCATCACCTTCGTCGACATCGCCGGCCTGGTGCGGGGCGCGTCCAAGGGCGAGGGCCTCGGCAACCAGTTCCTGGCCAACATCCGCGACTGCGACGCCGTGGCCTTCGTGGCCCGCTGCTTCGTCGACGATGACATCACCCACGTCGAGAACCGCATCGACCCGATCTCCGACCTCGAGATCATCGAGACCGAACTGATGCTGGCCGATCTCGAAAGCCTGGAGAAGCGGGTCGTCAACGTCGAGAAGAAGGCCAAGGGCGGCGACAAGGAGGCCCAGACCGCCCTGCGCCTGATCAACATGGCGCTGACGCCGCTGCGCGCCGGCAAGCCCGCGCGCGTGGTCCAGGTCGACAAGGAGGACGAGAAGGCGTGGCACATGCTGCAGCTGCTGACCTCCCTGCCCGCCCTCTATGTCGCCAACGTCGATGAGGCGTCGGCGGACAAGGGCAACGAACTGTCGGATCTGGTGGCGAAGCGCGCCGCGGCCGACAACGCCAAGGCCGTGGTCATTTCAGCGAAGATCGATTCCGAACTGGCCGTGCTCGATCCGGAGGAGCAGGCCGAATTCCTCGAGAGCATGGGGCTCGAGGAGCCGGGCCTGAACCGCCTGATCCGCGAGGCCTACGCCCTGCTCGGCCTGCAGACCTATTTCACGGTCGGGCCGAAGGAGGCCCGCGCCTGGACCATTCCGATCGGCGCGACGGCCCCGCAGGCGGCCGGGGTGATCCACACCGATTTCGAGAAGGGTTTCATCCGCGCCGAAACCATCGCCTTCGCCGACTTTGTCGTCCTCAAGGGCGAGCAGGGCGCGAAGGAGGCCGGGAAGATGCGGGCCGAGGGCAAGAGCTACGTCGTCAAGGACGGCGACGTGATGCATTTCCTGTTCAACGGCTGACCGCCTACTCCGCCGGCGTATCCTCCAGCGTCGTGCATTTGGTCAGGGCGACCACGGCGTTGTCGCGGTTCAACCAGGTCAGGCGCATGGTCTGGCCGGACACCGCCATCCGCACCCGTTCGTTGGAGACGGTCCCTTCGGCGGTGCAGATCAGAGCGGCTTCGTAACCGTCGACGATCTGGTCGATCGCGCCGATGGCGCAGCTGTTCTCATAGCCTTCGAAGCGGGTGGTTGTGATCTCGATCGGGCGTTGCGGCCCGGTCGTGTTCGGACACCAGGACACGTCGGCGGCCCAGCGGCCGACGAAGCTGCGCGGGCCGGTGCCCGGCAGGATCGTCCCTGCGCCCGGAGGACGCGCCGCCGGCGGTGGAGCGGCCGCCTCGGGCGTGTCGATGGGCTCGGCGGGGTCAGTCGGAGGATTGGGCTCCCCGGGACCGCAGGCGGCGACGGCGAACGCGGCGAGCAGGCTGAGGCGAATCCGGACCATGGTCCGCAAACGCGGAAGGGTGCGGTCGGCTCCGTCGCATGCGCCTCGATCACGAATTCGCGGTCACGCTTGCATCCCTCGCCAGTATTTGCGACCGGTTCGCCTGTGTCGAGAACAAGGGGGTGTCCCGAATGACTCAGAACACCAATCCGTGGGCAGCGCAGATCGATCCGTTGGCGCAGGACATCGCCGCAGTGCTCAAGCGAATGGGCGGTTCCGCCCACCAGAAGGATGTCGTCCAGTGCGTGGCGGCGATGAAGCGACAGCGTGGCGAGACCGTTGCGCAGGATCTGGCCAACCGGATCGTCGAGGTGTTCGAGCGCTATCGCGACCTGTTCTTCAAACCGTTCGGCGAGGGGTCGATGCGGTGGGCGCTGCAGCCCGGCGTGGCCTGATCTTATCGACCTGACCAACGAAAAAGGCCCGCGGCGCGCCGCGGGCCTTCGTCGATCGCGTAGAGTCTGCTGTCCCTAGAAGCGACGCACGTAGCTCAGAGACCAGACGTCGGCTTCGCCGTCGTCGCCGAAATCGCGTCGGGTCCAGTCACCCCGGACGCCGTTGTTTTCGTCGAAGAACCAGTTCGCCCCGGCGCCGTAGGCGACGCCGTCGAAGGAGTCGTCCGCTGTGACGCCCGAAGCCGTGGCCTCGAACTCGGTCGTGCCGTAGCCGACGCGACCGAACAGCTCGAGACTGGAGTTGATCGGCAGGTACCCGACCACATAGGCGCCGACATCGTACTTCTGCTCGATGGTCGTGCCGGGGATGCCGATGGCGACCTCCTCGTCGGTGACGCCGAAGGAGGCTTCTCCCTCGATGCCCACGTGCGGAGTGAATTTGGCGCCGATCCGGCCGGTGACCGATCCGAAGTCCAGGCCGTCGGCGTCGAGCTGGCTGTAGCCGACCGTGCCGTAGATTTGCGGCGCCGAGACGCTCTGCGCCATCGCCGCGGGGGCGAGCAGGGACAGGGCGGCGGTCGCGAGTAACAGATTTCGCATGTGTTTTTTGGCTCCAGAAAGTGGCTTTCGCCACCACGCCCCCCTTGGCGAGGAAGGTGTGGAGCCAGCTTCACCGTTACAAGTCATCAGGCGAAGACATAAGCGATGCTGTAGCCGTCGGAGCACACACGCTGGTACGCGAAGTCGCCGAAGGCCCGCGACGCGGGGTCGCGGGCCCGAAGGCGATCAGAAGCGGCGAACGTAGCTGAGGCCGTAGGTGTCGACCTCGCCGCCGCCGTCGTCCTGGAAGTCGCGGCGGGTCCAGTCGGCGCGGACGCCGTTCTGGCCGTCGAGATACCAGTTCGCGCCGGCGCCGTAGTTGATGCTCTCGCCGTCCTCGCTGGCGGTGAAGCCGGCCACGTCGGTCTTGATCGAGGTGGCGCCGTAGCCGAGGCGGCCGAACAGTTCGAGGTTTTCGCTGACCGGCACGCTGGCGACGCCGTAGAGGGCGGCGTCGTATTCATGCTCGAGCGAGCCGTCCACGCCGCCGACGGTGATGTCCTCGTCCTTGACGCCGAAGGAGGCCTCGCCCTCGACGCCGATGTAGCGCGAGACCTTGGCGCCGACCCGGCCGGTCACGGCGCCGAGGCTGCCGTCGTCGGCGTCCAGGTGGGTGTAGCCGATCGAGCCGGTCCATTGCGGATCGGAGAAGCTCTGGGCCAGGGCCGGCGTTGAGAGAAGAGTAAGAGCGGCTGTCGCGAGAAGAACGTTACGCATTGTTTCAGTATCCTCTAGATGTGGTCACTTCTGCGGTGACCAGCCCCATCCAGCGGGAGACAAATGGGCGGACGTTCGAGGCGTTCCAGGGGCAGAAAACAACTTGCGGCCAACTGTGCACGGTGTGGCACAGACATCGATACGCCAATCGTGACCTTCTCGTGACCTTATATCGGCGTTCTGGTTTCTAGCGGTCCTTCTCGCGTTCCGTCCCCGCCCGGGCGTGCAGGGCGGCCTGGGCGGCGGCGAGGCGGGCGATGGGAACGCGGTAGGGCGAGCAGCTGACGTAGCTCAGGCCGACCTCCTCGCAGAAGGCGATCGAGGACGGGTCGCCGCCATGCTCGCCGCAGATGCCCATCTTGATGTCCGGACGCACGGCGCCGCCGCGCTCGGCGGCGATGCGGATCAGGTCGCCGACCCCGTCGCGGTCGAGGCGGACGAACGGGTCCGTCTCGAAGATGCCCTTGTCCATATAGGCCTGCAGGAACCGGCCGGAGTCGTCGCGGCTGATGCCGAAGGTGGTCTGGGTCAGGTCGTTGGTGCCGAAGGAGAAGAATTCGGCGTGTTCGGCCAGGTCGCCGGCGCGCAGGGCGGCGCGGGGCAGCTCGATCATGGTCCCGACCAGATAGGCGATCGTCTGGCCGGTTTCGGCGAAGACCTCGCGGGCGACCCGGTCGGTCAGTTCGCGCAGGTATTTCATCTCGAGGCCGAGGGCGACCAGCGGGTGCATGATCTCCGGCAGCGGCGCCTCGCCGGATGTCGCCTGCACCTCCAGCGCCGCCTCGAGGATGGCGCGGACCTGCATCTCGTAGATCTCGGGATAGGCCACGCCAAGGCGGCAGCCGCGATGGCCGAGCATGGGGTTGGTCTCGTGCAGCTCCCGGGCCCGCCGCTTCAGCTTGGCCGCGTCGAGGCCCTGCGTCGCCGCCAGCGCGTCGATCTCGGCCTCGCTGTGCGGGATGAACTCGTGCAGCGGCGGGTCGAGCAGGCGCACCGTCACCGGCAGGCCGGTCATGATCTGGAACAGCTCGACGAAGTCGCTCTTCTGGAACGGCGCGATCTTGGCCAGGGCCGCCCGGCGGCCGGCCTCGTCGTCGGCGAGGATCATTTCCCGCACCGCGGCGATGCGGGCGTCGTCGAAGAACATGTGCTCGGTCCGGCACAGGCCGATGCCCTCGGCTCCGAAGCCCCGCGCGGTCTTCGCATCGAGCGGCGTCTCGGCGTTGGCGCGAACCCTGAGACGGCGGACCTTGTCGGCCCAGGCCATCAGGGTCTGGAAGTCGCCGGTCAGCTCGGGTTCGATCATCGCAACCGCCCCCTCGAGCACCTCGCCCTTCGAACCGTCGATGGTGATGATCTCGCCGGCCCTGAACGTGCGGCCCCGGGCGGTGAAGGTCCCGGCCTTTTCGTTGATCGACAGTTCGTTGATGCCGCAGACGCAGGGTCGCCCCATGCCCCGGGCGACGACGGCGGCGTGGCTGGTCATGCCGCCGCGGGCGGTGACGATGCCGCGCGCCGCGTGCATGCCGTGGATGTCCTCCGGCGAGGTCTCCTCGCGCACCAGGATTACGGCGTCGCCCAGCTGGGACAGCCGCTCGGCCTCGTCGGCGTCGAAGACGATCTTGCCCGTGGCCGCGCCCGGCGAGGCGGGCAGGCCGGCGGCGATCACCTTGCGCTCGGCGTTCGGATCCAGCGTCGGGTGCAGCAGCTGGTCCAGCGCCGAGGGCTCGACACGGGACACCGCCTCCTCTTCCGAAATCACGCCCTCGGCGGCCAGATCGACGGCGATCTTCAGCGCGGCCTTGGCGGTGCGCTTGCCGTTGCGGGTCTGCAGCATCCATAGTCGGCCCTGCTCGACCGTGAACTCGATGTCCTGCATGTCGCGATAGTGGGTTTCAAGTTTCCCAACGACTTCAACGAACTGGGCGAAGACCTCGGGCATCGCCTCCTCCATCGACGGAGCCGTTTCACCCATCTCCTCGCGGCCCGCCTTCGTCAGCGACTGGGGCGTGCGGATGCCGGCGACGACGTCCTCGCCCTGGGCGTTGATCAGGAACTCGCCGTACAGTTTCGACTCGCCGGTCGAGGGATTGCGGGTAAAGGCCACGCCCGTGGCCGAGGTGTCGCCCATATTGCCGAACACCATCGACTGGACGTTGACCGCCGTGCCCCAGCTTTCGGGGATGTCGTGCATGCGGCGATAGAATTTGGCCCGGTCGTTCATCCAGCTGGCGAAGACGGCCGAGACCGCGCCCCACAGCTGGTCGTTCGGATCCTGCGGGAAGGCGTGGCCGAGATGATCCTCGACGACCCGCTTGTAGTCGGCGACCACCTTCTCCCAGTCCGAGGCCGACAGGTCGGTGTCGATGGTGACCCCGAGGCGATCCTTGTGATCGTCCAGCACCTCCTCGAAGTCGTCGTGGCTGAGACCCAGAACCACGTTGGAGTACATGGTGATGAAGCGGCGGTAGCTGTCGAAGGCGAAGCGGCGGTCGCCGGAGAGGGCCGCCAGCCCCTCCACCGTCTGATCGTTGAGGCCGAGGTTGAGGACCGTGTCCATCATCCCGGGCATCGAGGCGCGGGCGCCCGAGCGGACCGAGACCAGCAACGGGTTCTTCGGATCGCCGAAGGTCTTGCCGACCACCGTCTCGACCTTCCGGAGGCCGGCGGCGACCTGGTCCGCCAGATCGGCGGGATAGCTCTGGCCGTTGGAATAGTAGTGGACGCAGGCCCCGGTGGTGATGGTGAATCCCGGCGGCACCGGCAGGCCCAGCGACGACATCTCGGCCAGGTTCGCGCCCTTGCCGCCGAGAAGGTTCTTCATCGACGCGTCGCCGTCGGCGGAGCCGCCGCCGAAACCGTACACCCACTGAGTCATTCGCCAGCCCCTGAGCCGTTGTCCGTCGCGGAGACTCGCATCCCTCGCGGTGCAGCGCCCCGCTTACCGCGCCGGGGACGGCAAGGCGAGGCTGGGCGTGTAACAAAACGTGAGCGGCTGTGACGGTTCCGGGCCACGCGGGTCGAACGCCCCTGGCATCCAAAAAATCGCGAAACCCTGTCATCCCGACACTCCCGCACCCCGACGCATCTCCCTCTTTCGTGAGGCGAGAGGCGCCCGGCGCGCCACGATGGCGGCGGCGGCGGGCCCTGTCCCCTGTTCCGCAATACAAGCACGCGCCTGCGTCAGAATCGGACGTGAGCGCTCCGGAGAGCCCCTCCGGGTGGATCGGCGAGGGGTGCGGGATGGCAGGGAATGGCCGGGATGTGTCGGGATGGCAGGGTACGAGATGGTCGGGTCGGTTTGCTGTCGCGCGCCGCATCCGGGTGCGCCCGACCCGCCGTCATCCTCGGGCTTGACCCGAGGATGACGGGAAGAGTGAGCCGCAGCCATGACTCCGGTCCGGCCCCTAGATCGGACGGAAGCTCTGGATCGGTCCGATGGGCGGAACCTCCTGGTCCAGCGGGTCGTCCGGGTGGGCGGGCGGGGCGAGGTCGGCGTGGGGCGACAGAAAGGAGCGGCGCCGGGCCGGAGCGCGACTGCGCAGAAGGCGGACGAACTCGGCGAAGTCGCCGATCTGCTCGTTGTAGAAGGCCGCCTTCTCGACCGGGCCCATGTGGCCGGCGTCCTCGACCCGCACCAGCTTGCCCTGCGGCAGGGCGGCGGCAATGGTCTGGCCGGCATCGTCTTTGGTGATGAGGTCGCGGCCGCCGACGAAGACCAGGGCGGGAACGTCGATCCGTGGCAGGTGGTCGGTCACGGACCAGTGCAGCATGGCGACATTGCCGCGTGCCTGTACCGCCGGGGGATTCTTCGTCGGCAGAAGGGCCGTGCGGTCCAGCTGCTCGCGCGTCGGGCGCGTTCCGAACCCCGCGAGACGGACGGCGAGGTGGGTCGAACCGCTGAGCCACGCCTGCCAGTTCATTACCCATAGCGCCGGCGACAGGAGCATATCCAGCTTGCAAGCGAGTTCGACCAATGGCTGCAGAGGCTTGAACACCCGCGAGAGGATCATCGTTTCCAGCGGATTGGTGTGGGTGGTGTTCTCCAGCACGATGGCGGCCACCCGCCGGTTCAACAGTTCCGGATGACGGGCGCAGAAGGTCAGCACGGTCATGCCGCCGATGCTGTGACCGACGAGAATGACCGGGCGCTCTTCCGGCAGGCTGTCGATCACCGCGTGCAGGTCCTCGGCGAAGCCTTCGATCGAGTAGCCGGCCGTGGGCCGACCGGACCGGCCCAGTCCCGGAAGATCCCAGAAGACCAGACCGAAGCGGGCGCCCAGATCGGCGCGGGCCTCGGCCCAGATGCGCGCCGAGAGGCCCCAGCCATGGGTGAAGAGCAGGATCGGCCCGTCCGTCGCGCCCTCCGTCTCGACATGCAGGACGGCGCCGTCGGCGCCGGGCACCGCGACGCTTTCGGCCCGGCGGGCGAGCGCCGTCGTTTCTCCCCTGCCCAGCAGCATCAGGACGGGGATCCGCCCAAACAGGCTGATCGCCATCAGGGGCAGGCCCCACCACAGCCGGCCGTCCGAAGGCTCGGCGAAGCCGAGCGTCTCCGCCACATGATCGGTGTCGTACCAGCTCCACAGCAGCCAGGCGCTGATTGTGAAGAGGCCCAGCGAGGCGACGGCGAGAAGACGCTGGAGAAGGGAAAAAAGGACCATAGGCGACTTTCGGGAGCGTTCGTTTCCAACACCTCCGGCCCCTTGATCGTTCCGTGAAAACACGTGGGCTAACGCGCTCTTAACCGCGATGATTCACCACTCGATCTCCAAGCTGTGCGGGATCGAGTGATATGTCCGGGTTGAAGACCGATGTCGTTCTGAGGGGCGACTGCATCGAAGTGCTGAAGGGCCTGCCCGATGCGTCCTTCGACATGGTCTTCGCCGACCCGCCCTATAACCTGCAGCTGGGCGGCGACCTGCTGCGCCCGGACAACAGCCTGGTCGACGCGGTCGACGACGACTGGGACAAGTTCGACAGCTTCGCGACCTACGACGCCTTCACCCGGGCGTGGCTGACGGAATGCCGCCGGGTGCTGAAGCCCGAGGGCTCGATCTGGGTGATCGGCAGCTACCACAATGTCTTCCGCCTCGGCACGGCGATCCAGGACCTGGGCTTCTGGGTGCTGAACGACATCATCTGGCGCAAGTCGAATCCGATGCCGAACTTCAAGGGCACGCGCTTCACCAATGCCCATGAGACGCTGATCTGGGCGGCGCGGTCGCGCGAGCAGAAGCGCTACACCTTCAACTACGACGCGCTGAAGGCCTTTAACGAGGACACCCAGATGCGCTCCGACTGGACCTTCGCCCTGTGCACCGGCGAGGAGCGGATCAAGGACGCCGACGGCAAGAAGGCCCATCCGACCCAGAAGCCCGAGGCCCTGCTGCACCGGGTGCTGCTGGCCGCGACAAAACCGGGTGACGTGGTGCTGGACCCCTTCTTCGGCACCGGCACGACCGGTGCGGCGGCGAAGCGGCTGGGGCGGCGCTTCATCGGTATCGAGCGCGACGAGGGCTACGCCAGGGTGGCCGAGAAACGGATCAAGGCGGTGATCCCCGCCGCCCCCGAGGACCTGGTGGTCACCGGCTCCAAGCGGGCTGAGACCAAGGTGCCGTTCGGGGCCCTGGTCGAGGCCGGCCTGCTGCGGCCGGGCGACCGGCTGTACTGCCCGAAGGGGGAGCGCGAGGCGCGGGTGCGGGCCGACGGTTCGCTGGTGTCCGGATCGCTGAGCGGTTCAATCCACAAGCTCGGGGCGCTGTTCGAGAACGCCCCGGCCTGCAACGGCTGGACCTACTGGCGTTTCAAGTCCGATCAGGGACTGCGGTCGATCGACACCCTGAGGGCCGAGGTTCGCGCCGGAATGCAGTGACGGCGACCTGCTGTAACGCTGTAAACATCGGCGATATCCGCTGAGAAACCGGCCGTAGGCGAGGAACCCTTCGCAAGTGCGAAGGTTAATCCGGTGTCCAATTCCGACATCGAGAGCGCGCCATGAAGATCGCCCAGGTCACGCCCCTCTATGAGGCTGTTCCGCCAAAACTGTATGGCGGCACAGAACGCGTCGTGGCGCATCTGACCGACGCCCTGGTCGATCTGGGCCACGAGGTGACGCTGTTCGCGGCCGCCGACGCCGAGACGCGGGCGCGGCTGATTCCGGTGCGGGACCAGGCGATCCGGCTGGATCCGAACCCGCTGAAGTCGGACCTGGCGGCGCACATGACCACGCTGTCGGAGGTGCTGAAGCGCGTCGACGAGTTCGACGTGATCCATTTCCACACCGATATGCTGCATTTCCCGTTCTTCGCGCGCCACGCGGACAAGACCGTCACCACCCTGCACGGCCGGCTGGACCTCAAGGATCTGGCAGGCGTCTACGAGCGCTGGGGCGAGTTCGGGCTGGTGTCGATCTCGGACGACCAGCGCCGCCCGCTGCCGCTGGCCAACTGGAAGGCGACGGTCCACCACGGCATGCCGGGCGAACTGTACAAATTCTCGGACGCGCCGCGCGGCTATCTGGCCTTCCTCGGCCGCATCTCGCCGGAGAAAGGGCCGGACCGGGCCATCGAGATCGCCACCAAGCTGAACAAGCCCCTGAAGATGGCGGCCAAGATCGACGCCCAGGACAAGGTCTACTGGGAGACGGTGATCCGGCCGCTGGTCGAGGGCAATCCGCTGGTCGAGTTCGTCGGCGAGATCGGCGACCACCAGAAGTCGGCCTTCCTCGGCGGGGCCGAGGCCCTGCTGTTCCCGATCGACTGGCCAGAGCCGTTCGGCCTGGTGATGATCGAGGCCATGGCCTGCGGCACGCCGGTGGTGGCCTTCCGCTGCGGCTCGGCGGCGGAAATCGTCGAGGACGGGGCGACGGGCTATCTGGTCGATACGGTGGAGCAGGCCATCGCCGCCGCCGGGCGGGCGCATCTGCTGGACCGCGAGGCGATCCGGGCGCGGTTCGAACTGCGCTTCTCGGCCACCGCCATGGCCCGGCGCTATCTGGATGTCTACGGCGACCTGCTGGCCCGGAGGCCGTTCGCGGAGGAGCCGCTGGACCACGTCGTCACGCCGCTGCGCCCGCACGAGGACCGGAGTTTCGTCAGCCGGGCCTGACGCGGGCCTGAACCTCCGGCGGCCTTGTCCATTAGCGTACCAGTGCCGCCATCAACGGTTCGCTTTCCGAGGTTGCGCATGGACGACGCCTATTCAGTCCAGGTCACGGCCGCCGAGTCGCAGGACGCCGACGGCCTTGAGCAGATGATGGCGCTGAAGGACGTGGACACCTTCGTGGTCGCCGACATCTGGGGCGATATGAAGGGGGGCGCCGACGGCCTGTTCGACAGCGACACCCGGCTGCTGTCGCGCTTCGTGATGACGGCGGGGCTGGCGCGGCCCTCGCGGCTCAGCTCGGGGATCAGCCAGGACAACGTCTTCTTCACCGCCCATTCGACCAACCGGCCGCTGCCGCCGATGGGCGGGCGCTCGGCTCCGGCGGGGGTGATTCATATCGAGCGCCGGCGGTTCGTCCATGACCGGCGGATGTTCGAACGGATCCGGATGGTCAACCACGGCGTCGAGGACGTGCTGCTGCCGCTGGCCTTCGACTTCGCGGCCGATTTCTCGGACATCTTCGAGGTGCGCGGCACGGCGCGGCCGCGGCGGGGGACGCAGGAGACGCCGACGCAGGACGGGCGGCGGGTGACGTTCCGCTACCTCGGCGTCGACGGCGTCCAGCGCACCAGTTGCCTGGCCTTCTCGGAGCCTCCCGCCCGGCTGACCGCGTCGCGCGCCGAGTTCATGTTCAGCCTGCCGAAGGCGCGGCGGCTGGACCTCTATCTCGAATGCGGGCTCGGGGCCTGCGAACCGCCCGACGAGGCGCGGTTCCGGTTCCATGCGGTGCAGGCGCGGGTGGCCATGCGCACGCGACGGCGGCGCGGGGCCTCGATCCGGGGACCGCGCAGCCCGCGCTTCAACGACTGGCTGGATCAGTCGCGGGCCGACGTGGCGCTGCTGACCACCGACCTGCCGACCGGACCGTATCCCTACGCCGGAGTGCCGTGGTTCTCGACGCCGTTCGGGCGAGACGGGATCATCACCGCCTGGCAGATGCTGTGGCTGGATCCCAGCCTGGCCAAGGGGGTGCTGAGCTATCTGGCCATGCGGCAGGCGACGGAGGTCTCGGCCTTCCAGGACTCCGCGCCGGGCAAGATCATGCATGAGACGCGCGGCGGCGAGATGAGCGCGCTCGGCGAGGTGCCGTTCGGCCTCTACTATGGCGGCGTCGACACCACCTGTTTGTTCGTGGCGCTGGCCGGGGCCTATCTGAAGCGGACCGGCGACGTCGGGACCATCCGCACCCTGTGGCCCAATCTGATCGCCGCGGTGGGCTGGATGAAGGACTACGGCGACCTCACGGGCGACGGGTTGATCAGCTACCAGCGGGCGGCGGAGACGGGGCTGTCGAACCAGGGCTGGAAGGACTCCGAGGACTCGATCTTCCACCGCGACGGGCGCTTTCCGAAGGGCCCGATCGCCCTGCTGGAGGTGCAGGGCTACGCCTACGCCGCCTGGCAGGCCATGGCCGACATGGGCCGGATGATCGGCGACGAGCGGCAGGCGGAGTGGGCCGGACGGGCCGGGGCCGTGCGGGCGCTGGTCGAGGAGCGGTACTGGATGGAGGATGAGCAGTTCTACGCCATCGCCCTGGACGGGGACGGCGAACAGTGCCGCTCGATCGGATCGAACGCAGGGCATTTGCTGTTCACCGGCCTGCCGTCGCGGGAGCGGGCGAAGGCGGTGACGAAGCGGATGCTGGGGGCGGAATTCCGCTCGGGCTGGGGCCTGCGGACACTGGCCACCGGGCAGGCGCGGTTCAACCCGATGAGCTATCACAACGGCTCGGTCTGGCCGCACGACACGGCGATGGCGGCGGCGGGGATGGCGCACTACGGCGAGCGCCGGGCCGTGGCCCTGCTGCTGGGCGAAATCTATGCGGCCGCGGCCCATTTCCATCTGCGCCTGCCGGAACTGTTCTGCGGCTTCGAGCGCATCCCCGGCGAGCCGCCGATCGCCTATCCGGTGGCCTGCCTGCCGCAGGCCTGGGCGGCGGGCTCCGTCTTCCTGATGCTGCAGGCGGCGCTGGGCGTCAGCATCGACGCGGTCGAGGGCGTGGTGGAGATCAACAAGCCGCTGCTCCCCTCCGGTATCGACCGGCTGCACATCACCAATCTGAAGGTCGGCGACGGGGTCGTGGACCTGGCCTTCCAGCAGCTAGGCGTCCACACCGTCGCGATTCCGAAACGGCATACGGGGCCGGTGACGGTGCGGACGCTCGGCTAGGCCAGCCCGCGCTCCAGGGCCTTGCGGAATACAGTGGGCAGAGACGACAGCGCCTCTGCAGCCGGCAGCCACAGGACATCGCCCTGCCCCGCCCATTGGCCGGTCGCCGTCCGCACGTCCAGCGTCAGGGCGAAATGGGTGAAGACGTGATCCACGGCGCCGGCGTCGCGCCATTCGGCCCGCGCCGGCGGCGCGGCCCCGGCGGGCGCGGCGGACCAGTCGGAGGTCGGCAGCCCCAGCATGCCGCCGAGCAGGCCCTCGCCTGGTCGCCGGACCAGGGCGACGCGACCCTGGTCGTCGTGCAGAACCCACGCCACGCCGTGGCGTCGCGGACGGACGGCCTTTTTCACCTTCAACGGCCAGCGTTCGGGCTCACCCGACTGGAAGGCGGCGCACCAGGCCGTCAACGGGCAACGCTCGCACAGCGGCCGGCCGGGGCGGCAGACGGTCGCGCCGAGATCCATCAAGGCCTGGGCCCAGTCGCCGGGCCGGTCGTCGGCGACCAGCATCCCGGCCAGCCGCTTCAGCTCGGGCTTCGCCCCGGGGAGCGGCGTCTCGACCGCGAACAGCCGGGCCACGACGCGCTCGACATTGCCGTCGACGACGTTGGCCGGGCGGCCGAAGGCGATGGCGGCGACGGCGGCGGCGGTATAGGCGCCGACTCCCGGCAGCGCCAGCAGGCCCGCTTCGGTGTCGGGGAAGACGCCGCCATGCCCGCCGGCGACAGCCCGGGCGCAGGCCAGCAGATTGCGGGCGCGGGCGTAGTAGCCGAGCCCGGCCCAGGCGGCCATGACATCCGCATCGGCGGCCCCGGCCAGATCAGACACCGTCGGCCAGCGCTGCGTGAAGGCCAGGAAATAGGGTGTCGCGTGAGGCGTCGTGGTCTGCTGCAGCATGATCTCCGACAGCCAGACCCGGTAGGGATCGGGCCGCGCCGAGCCTGCTCCGGGCCGCCAGGCCAGCGTCCGCCGATGGGCGTCGTACCAGGCCAGCAGGGCCGTGCGAACGGCGGGGCGCTGCTCCGGGATGCTTGTGGGGACTTGGGCCGGGACGGGGGGCATTCCCCGCGCTATAAACCGGAAATGCGCCGCACGCTGCCCACCGACGCCGAGGCCCGCGAAATCCTGTCGCGACGACGCACGCGCCCCGCCCCGAGACCGGCCCCGAAGGCGGGCCGCGCGCTACAGGGACTGATCAAGGACCTGGACGCGAAGTTCGGCCGCGGCGCCTCGGCGCTGGAGCCGCGGTGGACCGAGATCGTCGGCGAGCGGCTGGCGCGGGTGACGCGGCCGCAGAAGCTGAGCAAGGGCCGCGGCGGAGCGGGCGGGACGCTGGAACTGCGCGTGGCCGGCCCGGCGGCCCTGCTGGTGCAGCACCAGTCGGAAGAGATCCTGCAACGGGTTAACCTGTTCCTCGGCCCCGGCAGCGTCGACAAGCTGAGGATCGCGCAGGGACCGGTGAAGCCGCCGGTCGGCCTTCCGGCCCCGGTCCGGCCGCGATCGGCGCCCCGTCCCCTGCCCGCCCATCAGGAAGCCGAGCTGAAAGCGGCGATCGCCGACGCGCCCGACCTGCTGAAAGGCCCGCTGGAACGGCTGGGGCGCGCCGTGCTGAGCGATCCGCAGAAGGGCCGCGATCGCGCCGGCGACTGAGACTTGCTGCGGCGCTTCGACCCGGAGCCGCTGGCGCCGTCGATCTTCTTTGGCTAGATCGACTGTTCAGCGATAGACTGGTCGATGACCGGTCTGTGGCACAGACCCAGGCGCGCGCATTTCGGGGAATCGCGCGATGCTCCCCCATCCCCCGTGCCAGTGAGGACGACTCCATGAGCGCCACCATCCGTTACGCCGCGATGAGCCGCCGCGCCGCGATGACCGCCGCCGCCCTGACCGCCATGGTCGCGATGGCCGGCTGCAACAGCGGCGGGGCCGGAGCGCCGGCGGCGGGCGACATGGCCATGGGCGCGCCGGCGGGAGCCAAGGTCGAGGTGGTTGAATACGCCTCGGTCACCTGCCACGTCTGCGCCGCCTGGCAGGCCGAGAACTGGGAAGGCTTCAAGACGCGCTACGTCGACACCAACAAGGTGCGTTACGTGTTCCGTGAAATCCCGACGCCGCCCGCCGAGGTCGCCATCGCCGGCTTCCTGATCGCCCGCTGCGCCGGCGAAGAGAAGTATTTCGACGTCATCCACGAGCTGCTGGCCAGCCAGGAGGAGATGCGCGGCGATCCCCGCGCCACCCTGTTCCGGGTCGGCAACGGCGCCGGTCTGAGCAACGAGCGCATCCAGCAGTGCATCACCGACGAGGCCGGCCTCGCCGCCGCCGACGACCGCGCCAAGGCCGCGTTCGCCGCGGGCGTGGAGGGCACCCCCACCTTCTTCGTCAACGGAACCAAGGTGATCACGCCGGGCTCGTCGTCGGGCACCAGCCTGGCCGACCTGTCCAGGGCGATCGACGCCGAACTGGCCAAGAACTGATCGTCCGGTGAAGCGGCTTTCGCGATTCCTGCTGACCCTGCTGGTCGCGATCGCCGCGCCGGCGATGGCCCTCGCCCAGACGGTCGAGCCGGTGCGACCGGGCGACCGCACGCTGGGGGCGGAAACGGCGCCGGTGACGCTGACGGTCTATCTGTCGACGACCTGCAGCCATTGCGCCGACTGGCACACCCGGGACTTCCCGGCCTTCAAGGCCCGGTACGTCGACACCGGCAAGGTGCGGGTCGCCTTTCGCGACCTGCCGACCCAACCGCAGGAGCTCGCCGTCGCCGGCGCGGTGATGGCCCGTTGCGCCCCGGAAGAGAAATATGACGCGGTGCTGGACGCCCTGTTCCGGGGTCAGGCCCAGCTTCGCGCCCAACCGGGCCCGCCGTCGCAACAGGCGGTGGTCGGCTGGCTGGCCGCGGGCGGCGTCGCCGGGGGCCTGACGCGCGACCAGATGAACGCCTGCTTCGCCAATGAGGCGGCGTTCACGGAAGTGCAGGCCAGGGCCGAGCAGTCGTTCGCGGACGGGGTCAACGGCACGCCCAGCTTCTTCATCAACGGCGAGCCCGTGCCGGACACCATGGCGTCGCGAGACGTGGCCGCGTTTGAACCGCTGATCCAGCCGCTGCTCGACGGCCGGTGACCCGCTAGCAGGATGCAGTTCCAGCGCCTCCGGCTCGTCGGTTTCAAGTCCTTCGTCGATCCCGCCGAGGTGCATATCGAGCCGGGCCTGACCGGCGTTGTCGGTCCCAACGGCTGCGGCAAGTCGAATGTCCTTGAAAGCCTCCGCTGGGTCATGGGGGCCAATTCGGCCAAGGCCATGCGTGGCCAGGGCATGGACGACGTCATCTTCGCGGGCGCCGCCAACCGCCCGCCGCGCAGCCATGCCGAGGTCTCGCTGACCATCGACAACGCCCAGCGCAAGGCGCCCCAGCCGTTCACGGACAGCGCCGTCATCGAGGTTTCGCGGCGCATCGACCGCGGCCAGGGCTCGACGTACCGCATCAACGGCAAGGAAGTGCGGGCCCGGGACGTGCAGCTGCTGTTCGCCGACGCCTCGACCGGAGCCAACTCCCCGGCGCTGGTCCGTCAGGGGCAGATCAGCGAACTGATCGCCGCCAAGCCGCAGAACCGCCGCCGCATCCTCGAGGAGGCGGGCGGCGTCGCGGGCCTGCACACCCGGCGGCACGAGGCCGAGCTGCGGCTCAAGGCGGCGGAAGCCAATCTGGAGCGGCTGGACGACATCGGCCGCGAACTGGAGACCACCCTGACCCGGCTGAAGCGGGAGGCGCGGCAGGCGGAGAAGTACAAGAAAATCTCGGCCGAAATCCGGGCCTTGCAGGCGGCGCTGCTGTTCGTTCGCTGGAACGACGCCCGGGTGGCGGCGGAGGCGGCGGCGAAGGAACTGGCCGAGGCCGACCGGGCGGTGCTGGAGGCGACGACCGCCTCGGGTCGGGCCCAGACCGCGTCGCTGAACGCCCAGGAGGCGCTGAAGCCTGCGCGCGAGGAGGACGCCGTGGCCGGGGCCCTGCTGCACCGGGCCTCGCTTGAGCGCGACCGGCTGGACATGGCCGAGCAGGCCGCGCGGGCCGAAGTCGAGCGGCTGACGGCCGAAGCGGCGCGCATCGCCGCCGATATCGAGCGCGAGACGGCCATGGCCGGGGACGCGGAAGGCGAGCTGGCGCGACTGGGCGCGGCGCTGGAGGCCTTGCAGGCGGAGATGGCTGCGGCTCCGGCGCGGGGGCCGGAGCTGGAGGCGGCGCTGGCGGCGGCGGAGGACGCGCGCAAGGCCGCCGACGCCGAGGTCGAGCGCGTGGCCGGAGCGGTGGCGGCGGTCGAGGCGCGGGTCTCGGCGGAAAACGCCCGCAAGCGCGACGCCGAGGCGCGGGTGGCGCGGGCCGAGGCCCAGCTGGACTCGGCGCGGCGCGAGCGCGAGGCTCTGGGGCCGCTGGAGACGCCGGAGATCGAGGCCGCGAAGGCGGCGCTGGAACAGGCGCAGGCCGAGCTGGCGGCGGCGCGCGTCGCCGTCGAGACCGCCGAAGCGGACCGGGGCGACAAGGCGCGGGTAGAGCAGGAGGCGCGCCAGGCGGCGCGAACGGCGGAGGATCGGCTGGGCCGCCTGCAGAGCGAGGCGCGCGGGCTGGCGCAGCTGCTCGTTCAGGGCAAACGCGAGCACCCGCCAGCGCTGGACCGGGTGCAGGCCGACAAGGGCTATGAGGCCGCGCTGGCGGCGGCGCTGGGGGACGATCTGGACGCGGCGCTGGATGCGCGGGCGGCGGCGTACTGGGCCGGGGCCGATGCGCCTTCCCCGTCGTGGCCGAAGGGCGTGGAGCCGCTGTCCGACCACGTGACGGCGCCGGATCAGCTGAGGGCGCGGCTGGCGCTGTGCGGGGTGGCGGCGCGCGAGGATATCGAGGCGCTGGCGAAGAGCCTGCCGGTCGGAGCGCGGCTGGTCACCCGCGAGGGGGACCTGTGGCGCTGGGACGGTTTCGTGCAGCGGGCCGAGGCCCCGCGCCCGGCGGCGGTGCGGCTGGCCCAGCGCACCCGGCTGTCCGAACTGGAAGCCGAGATCGACGAGGGCAAGCCGGCGCTCGAGGCGGCGCAGGGCGCGCTGAAGGCCGCGACGGAGGCGTTCCGGGCGGCGGAGGAGGCGGTGAAGACCGCGCGCGCCGCGCCCTTTGCCCTCGACAAGGCGGTCGCGGCGGCGCGCGACCGGGTCGAGGCGCTGGGCCGGGAGCAGGCGCGCAAGGAGGCCCGGGCGCAGGCCCTGGACGAAACCCTGGCGCGGCTGTCGACCGAGGTCGAGGCCGCGCAGGCGGCGCTGGCCGAAGCGCAGGGCGCGGAAGCGCCTTCGGAGACGCTGGACGGGCTGCGAGCGGAGTTGATGGGTGCGCGGACGGCGGCGGATGCGGCGCGCGGCGCGGCGGCGACGGCCCGGGTCGAGCGGGACGCCGAGGCGCGCGATGTCGCTGGACGGCAGGCGCGGCTGGAGGGCCTGAGCCACGAACGCGACGGCTGGGCGGCGCGGGCGAAGGACTCGACGGCCCGGATCGCGGCGCTGGAGAAGGACGCGGAGAAGACGGCGGCGCGGCTGAAGGCGGCGGCGGAAGCGCCGGAGCGGCTGGCGACGCAGCGCTCGTCCCTGCTCGACGCCCTGACCATGGCCGAGACCCGGCGCAAGGCGGCGGCGGATGCGCTCGCGCTGGCCGAGGGTCAGGCCGGCGAGGCGGACCGGGCGGCGCGGGCAGCGGAGAGCGCGGCCTCCTCGGCCCGGGAAGCGCGGGCGGGGCTGGCGGCGCGGGCCGAGGCGGCGGCCGAGAAGCTGGCCGAAACCGAGGCCAACGTCCGCGAGACGGCGCAGATGTCGCCGGAGGAGCTGGGTCAGAAGCTGACCGACGACGCCATCGCCCGCCCGCCGGACGCGGCCGGGGCCGAAAGCCTGCTATACGGGCTGGAGCGCGAGCGCGAGGCGCTGGGACCGGTCAACCTGCGCGCCGAGGACGAGGCGACGGAATACGGCGACCGGCTGCAGACCATGAAGGTCGAGCGCTCGGACCTGACCAGCGCCATCGCCAAGCTGCGCGACGGCATCGACGAGCTGAACGCCGAGGGCCGCGAACGGCTGGTGGCGGCGTTCGACATCATCAACGAGAACTTCAAGACCCTGTTCGAGGCCCTGTTCGGCGGCGGCCAGGCCGAGCTGAAACTGGTCGAGAGCGACGATCCGCTGGAGGCGGGACTGGAGATCTACGCCTGCCCGCCCGGCAAGCGGCTGTCGGTGATGAGCCTGATGTCGGGCGGCGAGCAGGCGCTGACGGCGGCGGCGCTGATCTTCGCGGTCTTCCTCGCCAATCCGGCCCCGGTCTGCGTGCTGGACGAGGTCGACGCCCCGCTGGACGACGCCAACGTCGACCGCTTCTGCCGCATGCTGGACGAGATGCGGAAGCGGACCGACACCCGCTTCATCGTCATCACCCACAACCCGGTGACCATGAGCCGGATGGACCGGCTGTATGGCGTGACCATGCCGGAGCGGGGGGTGAGCCAGCTGGTCAGCGTGGACCTGACGCAGGCGGAAGAGATCGTGGCGGCCTAGCCGACGCCCGTTTCCCGCACGAAGTGGAAGGCGGTGATGGCGTAGCCCTCGCGGAAATAGAAGCGGTGGGCGCGGGTGCGGTGCGTGCCCGAGATCAGGGTGGTGGTGGGGCAGCCGAGCGCGACGGCCTGCTCGTTGAGCCAGCGGATCATGGCCGCGCCGTAGCCCTTCGAGCGATGCGCCTCGTCGGAGACCAGATCCTCGATCTCGAGACGCCGGCCGCAGTAGGTGGTTTCGAACACCCGCCACAGGGCGATGGCGCGGACCTCGCCGTCGTCCACGACCTGCGCCAGCCGCGCGCCTTCAGGGATCAGCCGTTCGATCTGGGCCGGGTAGTCCGCCTCAAGCAAGGGTCGCAGCTGACGGTGCAGGGCCTCGCCCTCAAGCAGCAGGGGCCGGCGCGCGGCGGGGTTCTCGACTGACAGGGCGTCGGAGGTGCGGAAATCGATACGGGTGAAGAAGGACATGCGGTGAAGCTTGGGACGCTGCGCCGCCGCGTTCAACCCTGCCCCAGCACCTCGTGCCGGATAAACAGGCCGAAGATGGCCGGGCCCTCGATGACGTAGCGGCGGAACATCCGGCGCGGCTGGGTCATCAGCCGGTGCAGCCACTCCAGCGACAGGGCCTGGTAGAGGCGCGGCGCGCGCTGCTGGCGGCCGGTCAGGAAATCGACCGAGGCGCCGACACAGAGCGTCACCCCGGTCTGACGGCCGGCGGCGCGCAGGGCGTGGGCGAAACGCTCCTGCTTCGGGAAGGAGACGCAGGCCAGCAGCACGTCCCACTCGGCCCTGGCGGCGTCGTCCACCGCACCGACCCAGACGCCCGTTCCCGGGGTCAGGCCCATCGGGGCGTCGATGAAGGTGAGGCGGCGGCCGGGATAGCGGGCCGCGAGATCGTCGAAGGCGGCGCGGTCCGGGCCGAAGACGCCGACGGTCAGATCGCTCGCGAGCGGCGACGCCAGCAGGTCGGCGGTCAGGTCGGAGCCGGGATAGACGGCCAGCGCCTTGCCCCGCAACCGGGCCAGATGGGCGAGGATGCGGCTGTCGCAGATCTTCAGGTCGGCGTCGCCGTAGACGTCGGCCTCGACCCGGCCGTCCATCAGCTTGATGACGTGATCGACGTTGGGGGTGACGACATAGCCATAGGGACCGCGCGCCATGGCGGCGACCCGACCCAGCAGGTCCGGGCGGTCTCCGTCGGCGAAGTCCAGCGTCATGAAGCGCGTCATGGGCGCAACCTACTCGCCAGCGGGTCAACGGGCGGTTACGACTGGGGCATGAGAACGGCGACTCCCGCGGTCCTGCTCGGCCTGATGCTGGCGGCCCCCGCATGCGCGGAGCCGGCCCCGCCGGCGCAGGAGGGCCCGCGGCTGGTGCTGACCGGCGTGGGCCGGTTCGCGGTGCTGGCTGATCTCTCCACCATCGCCCGCGACGGCGATACGGTCCGGATGCGCTCGCTGCAGGTCGCCGAAGAGGATTTCCGGGCCGGCGGACAGACCTACTGGGGCGGCTGGTCGTGGTGGGCCTTCGACTGCCGGGCGCGCACGGCGGACCGGCTGGATTTCGCCTCGGTGCGCGAAGGCGGCGCGGAGGGACCGGCGACCCGGGACGCCGCCCCGGCCTATCCCGCCGCGCCGGGCGGGGACGCCGCCGAACTGCTGGCCGTGGCCTGTGATCCGGCTTCGGCGGGCGAGGCGGACGCGGATAATCTCGAGGACGCGGTCAGGATCGGCCGAAGGGTGCTGGCGGGAGCGGGCTGAGGCGCAATCTAGCGCGCCGCCGCTTCCACCATGTCGGCCAGGGCCCGCGTCGCGTCGGGGAGCGCCGCGGATCTGGCCCCCGCACTCATGGCCGGCAGCCGGGCCGGGTCGGTCAGGATGGACAGCAGGGTCTCCGCCAGCGCCTGCACGGTAACGTCGTCCTCCAGCATCACCTCGGCCCCGCCGGCGTCGGCGAGGCTGGCGGCGTTGAAGCGTTGGTGGTCGTCCATGGCGATCTTGAGCGGGATCAGGATCGACGGCAGGGCCGCCACGGCCAGTTCCGAACAGGTCGAGGCGCCGGCCCGGCCGATGACCAGATGGGCCGCCGACAGCCGCCGGGCCATGTCGCGGAAGAAGGGGGCGACCTCGGCGTCGATGCCGGCCTCCAGATAAATCTGGCGGGCCGCCTCCAGCGAGTCGGGCCGGGACTGCTGCTGCACCTTGAGTCGGGTCCGTATGGGCTCCGGCAGAGCCGCCAGCGCGCGGGGGGCGGTCTCGGACAGGATGCGGGCGCCCTGGCTTCCGCCGGTCACCAGCACATGGATCGGCTGGCCGCGCGCGGGGGGGGCGAAAGAACGGTCGTAGAGGGCGCGGATGTCGGGGCGGACCGGGTTGCCCACCAGGCTGATGCGGGCCCCGACGCCCTGCGGCGCCTTCTGCAGGTTGGGGAAGGACGAGGCGACGGCGCCGACGTACGGCGCCAGCCAGCGGTTGGTGCGGCCCAGCACCGCGTTCTGTTCGTGCACCAGGGTCGGACGGCCCTGACTCAGCGCCGCCAGCAGGGCCGGAGCCGAGGGATAGCCGCCGAAGCCGACCACCACCGCCGCGTCCAGGCGCTTCAGCGCCCGGCGGGCCTGAACGACGCCGCGCACGATGGTCAGGCCGGCTTTCGCCATCCCGATCGGTCCGCGCCCGGTGGCTGCGTCGAGGGCGATCCGCTCCTCGGCCGGGAAGCTGTGGGCGTACTGTTCGCCGCGGTGGTCGGTCGCCAGCACGATGCGCCAGCCCCGCGCCGCCAGCTCGCGCGACAGCGCCTCGGCCGGGAACATGTGTCCGCCGGTGCCTCCGGCGGCGACGACGCAGACCTTGCTGGACATGGCGCTCCTTACGGCAATATCCGCCGCCGCTGCGGCAGGCTGGCGCCCGGCTCGTAGGCGCCCGGGCGGCGGCGGGTCAGGGCGAGGGCCAGACCCATGGTCAGCCCCATGGCCAGCATCGACGAGCCGCCGTAGCTGATGAAGGGCAGGGTCATCCCCTTGGTCGGGATCAGGTTCAGATTGACCGCGATATTGATGCAGGCCTGCAGGCCGATCAGCACGAACAGGCCGGCGGCGGCGGTCTGTTCATAGGCGTCGTTGAGCTTCATGGCGCGCTTCATGCCGCGCACGACGATGAAGGCGTAGAGGCCGATCATGGCCAGCGACAGGACCAGGCCGAACTCCTCGGCCCCGACGGAGTAGATGAAGTCGGTGTGCAGGTCGGGGACGTGGCGCTTCATCACCCCCTCGCCCACCCCGCGCCCGACCAGGCCGCCGGCGCGGATGGCCTCGGAGGCGCGGTCTATCTGATGGGTGTCGGTGTTCTCGGGCGACAGGAAGCGGCTGAGGCGGTCGCGCATGTGGCCGAAGGCGAAGTACAGCGACACGAGCCCGGCCATGCCCGCCGCCGCGATCACCGCCACCCATTTCAGCGGCACCCCGGCCATGAAGAAGACGGCCATGAAGGTGGTGGTGACCAGCAGGGTCTGGCCGATGTCGGGCTGGATCAGCAGCAGGCCGACGGTCAGGGCCCAGAACCCGAAGGCGATGCTCACGCCGGGCACGCCCTGCCCCTTCTGGGCCTCGGCGAACATCCAGGCGGCGAAGACGATCAGGCCCGGCTTGGCGAACTCGGACGGCTGCAGGCTGAAGGGCCCCAGGTTGATCCAGCGCGCCGCGCCCTTCACCTCGTCGCCGATGAACGGCAGGGCCATCATGGTGACGATGGCGCCGAGCAACGCCAGCACGGCGATGCGCCGCACCCCGCGCGGCGACAGCAGCGACGCCCCCAGCATGAGCACCAGCCCCATCGAGGCCCAGACCAGCATCCGCCACGAATAGTGGAACGGGTCGGAGATCGACTGGTCGGCGTTGATGGCCGCCGGGCTGGAGGCGAAGCTGAGCGCCACGCCCAGCGCCATCAGCGTCAGCGCCGCCGCCAGCAGGCCGCGATCGACGGTCCAGAACCACTTGGCGATCGGGCTCTGGTCGTTGCGCGAAAAGGCGGGGCTGTAGCCTTCGGTCATGACGCGCTCGCGGGAACGGCGCCGAGGGCGAGGACGGCGGCGCGGAAAGCCTCTCCGCGCGCCTCGAAGTCGGGATACTGGTCGAAGCTGGCGGCGGCGGGCGACAGCAGCACGACCTCGTCGCGTCCGGTGGCGGCGGCGGCCTCCGCGGCGGCCTTCACGGCGGTGGCCATGTCGCCGCAGATGCGATGCGGCGTCTCGCCCAGCCGGGCGGCGAACGGCCCCGCCGCCTCGCCGATCAGGAAGGCCTCGGCCACGCGTGGGAACAGGTCCTCGAGGTCGTCGATGCCCCCCGCCTTGGCCCGCCCGCCGGCGATCCAGAAGCTGCGATCGTAGGAGGACAGGGCCTGCCGCGCCGCGTCGGCGTTGGTGGCCTTGGAGTCGTTGATGAACCGCACCCGGCCGAGGGTGGCGACGTGCTCCATGCGATGGGCGAGGCCGGGGAAGGTGAGGAGAAACGCTGCCGCCTGATTTTGCGTCAGGCCCAAGGTGATCGCAGTCGCGTACGCGAACCCGGCATTCTGGGCGTTGTGCCGCCCTGGCAACGAGCGGGCGTGGGTTAATTCCGCCACCCGGCTACCCTCGAAGATCAGCCCATCTGTACCGGCGACCACCGTATGTTCCGGCCTGCCGATCAGGATGCCCCTCATGTTGGCGTGAACCCGAATGACCCGGTGCCTCGCCGCTGTGAGCTCCTGTTCGATCGCCATGCTCCAGTCGTCGTCGATTCCGACGATTGCGGTCTGTGACGCCGTCTGTGCCTGGAAAATCCTTCTCTTCGCCGCGACATAGCCTTCCATCCCGCCATGCCGATCCAAGTGGTCAGGACTCATGTTGATCAGCATCGCCACGTCAGGCGCGAAGCTCGTCGTCAGGTCCAGCTGGTAGCTCGACACCTCGATCACATAGACTGCGCCCGGCGTCGGCGGCGGAAGCGCCAGCACCCCGATGCCGATGTTGCCGCCGACGTGGACGGTCATCCCCGCCTGTTTGAGCATCCAGCCGATTAATGCCGTCGTGGTCGACTTTCCGTTCGTGCCGGTGATGGCCACCACCTTCGGCCGCTTGCCCTCCGGCAGCGCCGCGATCGCCCGCGCAAACAGCTCGATGTCGCCGACGATCTCGACGCCCGCCGCCTTCGCCTTGTCCACGGTCCAGTGCGGCTCCGGATGGGTCAGGGGCGCGCCGGGGGACAGCACCAGGGCCGCGAACCCCGACCAGTCGGCGCTGGTCAGGTCCTCGACGTCGAAGCCTTCGGCCTCGGCCTGCATGCGGCTGGAGACGCTGTCATCCCACAGCACCGGCAGGGCGCCGCCGGCCTTGAGGGCGCGCGCGGCCGTCAGTCCCGACCTGCCGAGGCCGAAGACCGCGATCCGCCGCCCTTCGAAGCCGGGGACCGGGATCATGTCCGCCGCTCCGTCATCCTCGGGCTTGACCCGAGGATCAGACGTGGTGCGCCTGTCGGGTGGGGCGCGGAACCACAAGGCTCAACCACTGACCACCGCGCGAGCGGACGGTCTGACCCTCGGGTCAAGCCCGAGGGTGACGGTCTGAATGACGAGGGCCGCGTCACCGCAGCTTCAGGGTGGCGAGGCCGGCGAGGGCCAGCATGGCCGAAACGATCCAGAAGCGGATCACCACCGTCGACTCCGGCCAGCCCATCTTCTCGAAATGGTGGTGGATCGGGGCCATCAGGAAGATGCGCTTTTTCGTGGCCTTGAAGTAGCCGACCTGGATCATGACGCTGAGCGCCTCGATCACGAACAGGCCGCCGACGATGCCCAGCACCAGTTCGTGCTTGGTGGCCACGGCGATGGCGCCGAGCGCGCCGCCGAGGGCCAGAGACCCGGTGTCGCCCATGAAGATCTTGGCCGGCGGGGCGTTGTACCAGAGGAAGCCGACCCCGCCGCCGATGATGGCGGCGCAGAAGATGGCCAGCTCGCCCGAGCCCGGGACGTGGTGGACGCCGAGGTAGTCCGAGAAGATGAAGTTGCCGACCAGGTAGCTGATGATGCCGAACGCCGCCGCCGCCATCATCACCGGCACGATGGCCAGCCCGTCCAGCCCGTCGGTCAGGTTCACCGCATTGGAGAAGCCGACGAGGGTGAAGGCGGCGAACAGGACGTAGAACCAGCCGACGTTCAGCAGCACGGCCTTGAAGAAGGGGAAGGCGATCGAGGTCTCGAGGTTGGGCGTGGTCGGCGAGGCGGTCATCCACAGCACGGTCATGACACCCGCCACGACCGAGACGATCACCTGGGCGATCAGCTTCTGTTTCGAGGTCAGCCCGGCCGAGGTCTGTTTCGACACCTTGGCGTAGTCGTCGATGAAGCCCAGCACCCCGAAGGCCGCCGTCACGAAGCTGACGATCCAGATGTAGGGATTGGTCAGGTCGCCCCACAGCAGCACGGCCACGGCGATGCCGGCCAGGATCATCAGCCCGCCCATGGTCGGGGTGCCGACCTTGGACAGGTGCGAGACCGGGCCGTCCGAACGGATCGGTTGGCCCTTGCCCTGCTTGAGCCGGATCCAGGCGATGAAACGGCTGCCCATGGCCACGGCGACGATCATGGCCGTAGCCATGGCGAGGGCGACGCGCACCGTCTGGTACTGGACCAGATTGAGCAGCGGGTAGTCCTGCGCGATGTCGGCGTAGTGGAGATACAGCAGATAGAACATTGGGCGTTCCCTATCGCGCGGCGCTGCTTGAGGGCGTTTCGAGGGCGGCGAGGGCCCGGGCGACCAACGACGCCTTCGAGCCGTTCGATCCCTTGACCATGACGATGTCGCCCGGCGCAACCAGCGACGCGGCTTCAGCGGCGAGTTCGGCGGCGGTTTCGCGCCAGAGGCCCCGGCGCGCGGGCGGCAGGGCGTCGTGCAGGCGCTTCATCTCGGGTCCCGCGGTGTGGACCAGATCGAGGCCGGCCGCCGTGATCGGTCTGGCCAGCCCCTCGTGCAGCTCGCGCGAGCGGTCACCGAGCTCCAGCATGTCGGTCAGCACCAGCACCCGGCGCGCACCCGGCCCGACCGGCTTGGCGCCGAGGCTGCGGAAGCCGGCGGCCATCGACAGCGGATTGGCGTTGTAGCTCTCGTCGATCAGGGTGAAGGCGCCGCCGGGGGCTTTTACCACGGTGGTCTGGCCCCGGCCCGCCAGCGGCTGGAAGTCCGCGAGGGCGGCGAGGCCGGTGTCGAGCGGCACGTCCAGTGCGTCGAGCATCAGCAGCACGCACAGGCTGTTCAGGCCCCAGTGGAAACCGGACTGACGCAGGGTGAAGTCCAGCGGCTTGCCGAACAGCTCGGCCCTGACCCGGGCGCCCTCCGGACCAGGCTCGAAGTCGATCAGGCGCGCGTCATGGCCGGCGTCCACGCCGAAGGTGGCCAACCGGGCGCCGGCCTTGCGGGCGGCGGCGTCCAGCACCGCCGAGAAGCCGATGTCGCCGTTCAGCACCGCCACGCCGTCGGGCGCCAGCCCTTCGAAGATCGCCGCCTTCTCCGCCGCCACCCCCGCCTCGCCCTCGACGAAGGCCTCGATGTGCACCGGTCCGACCGTGGTGACGCAGGCGGCGTGCGGCTGGACCATCTTCGACAGCGGCGCGATCTCGCCCGGCGCGTTCATGCCGATCTCGAATACGGCGCGCGCGGTCGAGCGGGGCATCCGCGACAGGGTCAGCGGCACGCCGATGTGGTTGTTGTAGCTCTTGATCGAGGCGTGGGCGGGCCCTGCCAGATCAAGGCCGGACTTGATCGCCTGGGTCACGCTGGTCTTGCCGACCGAGCCGGTGACCGCGCCGCGCCGCACGTGCGGGCTGCGTTCGCGCGAGGCGACGCCGAGGGCTTCCAGCGCGCGCAGGGTGTCGGCGACGACGACCGACGGACCGCCCTCGACCGGATGGCCGGTGATCGCCCCGGCCGCGCCGGCGGCGAAGGCGGAAGCCGCGAAGTCATGGCCGTCGCGGGCCCCCTTGAGGGCGAGGAACAGGTCCCCTGGCACGATTTCGCGACTGTTGTAGGTGATCCCGGCGACCTCGAACGGCGCGCCGGACAGGCGCCCGCCGGTGGCGGCCTCGATCTCGGCGGAGGTCCAGAGGGGAGCAATCTCAGGCATGGATACGCAGGGCTTCGGCGGCTTCGGTGGCGTCGTCGAAGGGATGTGTCACACCGCCGACGATCTGTCCCTGCTCATGCCCTTTTCCGGCGATCACCACCACATCCCCGTCGCGCATCTGTTCGATGGCGTGGCGAATGGCGGCGCGGCGGTCGCCGATCTCCTGCGCGTCCGGGCAGCCTTCGCGAACCGCGCGGCGGATGGCGGCGGGATCTTCCGAACGGGGATTGTCGTCGGTGACGATGGCCACGTCGGCCAGTCGGCCCGCGATCTCGCCCATGATCGGCCGCTTGGCCCGGTCACGGTCGCCGCCCGCGCCGAAGACCACGATCAGCCGGCCCGTCGCATGCGGGCGCAGCGCCTTCAGCACCGTCTCCAGCCCGTCAGGGGTGTGGGCGTAGTCGACATAGACTTCGCCGTGGCGCGAACCGGGAATGCGCTGCAGCCGCCCCTGCGCGCCGGTGATCTTCTCCAGCCCGGCCAGCACCCGCTCGGGGGTCTCGCCGGCGGCGATGCACAGACCGGCGGCGACCAGCGCATTGGAGGCCTGGAAGGCCCCGGCCAACGGCAGCAGCACCTCGTGCAGCGTCCCGCGCACGTCCAGCGTCAACCGCTGGCCCTCGGGCACGGCCTGCCGGCCGACCAGGGTCAGGTCACGGCCGCGCTCGCCCACGCCCATGACGCTCAGGCCCGACATGATCGAAGCGGCGGCGAAGCTGGAATAGGCGTCGGAATCGGCGTTCAGGACCGCTGTCCGGCCGCGCGGCAGCAGGGTCTCGAACAGGCGCAGCTTGGCGGCGCGGTAGGCGTCCATGTCGCCGTGGTAGTCGAGGTGGTCCTGGGTCAGGTTGGTGAAGGCCGCCGCCTTGAGCGTCACACCGTCCAGCCGCCGCTGCTCGATGCCGTGTGACGACGCCTCCAGCGCCAGATGGGTCACGCCGCCGGCGGCCAGTTCGGACAGCAGGCGGGCGGCGTCGGCGGCGTCGGGGCTGGTCAGACCGGGCCCCGTCAACGCCTGATTAACGTTACCCGTCTGTTTCAAAACCCCAAGCGTTCCCATGCTCGCGGCGGAGAGTCCGAGCGAGGCCCAGATCTGGCGGCAGAAGGCCGCCACCGAGGTCTTGCCGTTGGTGCCGGTAATGGCCACGCAGGTGGCCGGCTGGCGACCGTAGAAGCCGCGCGCGGCGATGGCGTAGGCGCGGCGCACGTCGCCCGAGGTGACCAGCACCGGCGCCAGGCCCGCGTCGGTGTCGGCCGGGGCCAGCACCGCCGCCGCGCCCTGCGACAGGGCCTGCGGGATGAAGGCGCGGCCGTCGGCGGCGCTGCCGGGGAGGGCCACGAACAGGCTGCCCGGCGCGACCTTGCGGCTGTCAGCGGTGACGCCGGTGATGACCGGGTCGGCCGGCACGTCGCGGCGCAGCAGGTCGGACAGCTTGATCGAGGCGGGGGCCATGCCGTTCATCGGCCGTCCCCCTCGACATCCTCGAAGGCGGGGATCTTCTCGCCCAGGGCGGTGCGGTATTGATCAGCGCGACGCTGGACGCCGAGGAAGGGGGCGATCCGGTCGGCGATGCGGCCGACGGCGGGCGCGGCCACAAAGCCCCCGGTGCGCGGGTAGCCGCCCGGCTCGTCGATCAGGATCAGGATCGAATAGCGGCGCGCGTTGACCGGGCCGTCGGCCGGGAAGACGGCGGCGAAGCTGCCGACCGCGTGGGTCGGGTCGTAGCGGCCGTTGACCAGCTTGTTCGCCGAACCTGTCTTGCCGCCGACGCGCAGGCCCGGCGCGTCGGCCCGCCCGCCCGAACCGCGGACCACGTTGCGGCGCAGCAGGTCCAGCAGGGTCAGCGACGTCTCGGGGCTCACCACCTGGCGGACCTCGGCCCCCGGCAGGCCGCCCTTGCGCAGGGTCAGGGGAATGTAGCGGCCGCCATTGGTCAGGGCGCCCATGGCGGCGGACATCTGCAGCGGCGTGATCATGATGCCGTAACCGAACGACAGCGAGGCCAGGGTGGAGTCGTCCCATTTCGTCGGCCGGCGCGGGCGAGCCGACTCGTGCAGCTCTATCGGGGCGGCGTCCAGCAGGCCGAGACGGCCGAAATAGTCGCGCATTGTCGCCGGCCCCATCTCGACCGCGAGGCGCGAGGTGCCGATGTTGGACGAGTGGAGGTAGACCTCCTCCAGCGTCAGCACCTGGTTGGTGGCGTGGAAGTCGGTGATGCGGCGGTTGCCGATCATGAAGGCCTGCGAGGCGTCGAACAGGGTGTTCATGTCGGCCCGACCGGTGTCGAGACCGGCGGCGACCGTGAAGGTCTTGAACACCGAGCCCATCTCGTAGTGGGCCGAGGTGGCGCGGTTCAGCCCGTCGGTGGTCGGCCAGCTGGCCATCCCGAGGACCTCGCCGGTCTGGACGTCGGTGATGATGCCGACCGCGCCCTTGGCCTGGCTCTCGGCGACGGCGCGGGCCAGTTCATTCTCAAGTACGCCCTGGACACGGAGGTCGATCGACAGCGGGAAGCTGTCGCCGCGCAGGCCCGCCTCGCGAATCTCGCGATTGAAAGCCAGTTCCGCGCCCGAGATGCCCTGCCCGCCGGTGTCGGCCGCGCCCAGCACATGGGTGGCCGAAGCGCCCAGCGGATAGACCCGGCGATCCTCGGGCTCGAACGTCACACCGCCCAACGCCAGGGCGTGGACCGCCGCCTTCTCGCCGGGGGTCAGGCCGGGCAGGACGATCAGCCGCCTGTCGCCCGACAGCACCCGGTCCAGCTTGGCCATAGAGACGCGCGGCAGGACCCGCTTGATCTGCGCGGCCGCGGCGCGACGGTCCCAGACCTCGGCCGGGTCAATGTAGAGGCCGTAGTGGACGATGTTGGTGGCCAGCAAGGCCCCGTTGCGGTCGACGACGTCGGCGCGCGCCACCGCGTTCGGCTGGCCGATCGAGCCGATCCCGCCCCTCGGAGCCAGAAGGGCGGCGTTGGCCGCGCCCAGTGCGAGGCAGACGAAAACGGCCGAGAACAGCGACAGGATGACGAATATACGGACCCGGGTGTCCTCTTCGGGTCGGGCGTCGGCGCGGGCGCGGCCGAACGAATGCTCGATCCGCCACATGGCCTCGGACAGCCAGCGCCACGACGGCAGCGAGACCCGACCGGGATGTCCGGGGGCGGGGCGGTCCCAGGCCTGCGGATCGTGCACGCTCATTGCGCGCCCTGCGCGGGGGCGGGGGCGGGGGCGGGCGCCGCCGGGATGGTCGGGGCGACGATGACAACCGGCTGGGGATCCGGAATCGGCGCGAGGTCCGGCAGGCTGGCTTCCGTCGCCTGGCGATGCACGTCGACCGGCGCCAGGCCCGCCATCCGCGACAGGGCCTCAAGCCGGCCAGGCTGCTCCAGCCGGGCGGCCTCGGCGCGCAGCAGGCGGACCCGTTGGCCGTTTTCCGTGATCTGGCGCTCAAGACTGGCGATGCGCGCGCCCTCGCCCGCCGCCGCGGCCTTGGCCAGATAGACCGAGAAGATCATCGCGGCGACCAGCACCAGACCGATGATCTCGACCCAGCGAACGCCGCGCACCTTCCAGTCGAACACGCGCTTCAGGGCGCCGGTCGCGCTCATGCCGCGATCCTCCCCCAGGCCGGGGCGTCGGTGCGGACGGCGGCGCGCAGCTTGGCCGAGCGGGCGCGGGGGTTGGCGGCGCGCTCCTCTTCACCGGCCTCGCGCGCGCCCTTGAAGCGAAGGGTGAAGCTGGGCTTGCGCGGGTCGATGGCGACCGGGGCGTGACGCGAACCGCCCGGGGCGTTGCCGGTGCGCTCGGTCAGGAACGCCTTGACGATACGGTCTTCCAGCGAATGGAAGGTGACCACGGCCAGCCGGCCGCCGGGCGACAGCGTCGCCTCGGCCGCCTCCAGCCCGGCGCGCAGTTCGCCCAGTTCGTCGTTGACGGCGATGCGCAATGCCTGGAACACGCGGGTGGCCGGATGGATCGGCGCACCGCGGCGGCCGCCCAGAGCCCTCTCGACCACCTCGGCCAGGTCGAGGGTGCGGGTGAAGGGCTTCTCGGCCCGGCGACGCAGGATGGCCGTGGCGACCCGGCCCGACTGACGCTCGTCGCCGTAAAGCTTGAAGATATGAGCCAGCGGCCCGTGGTCCCAGCCGTTGACGATGTCGGCGGCGGTCTCGCCCTCGTCGGACATGCGCATGTCCAGCGGACCGTCGCGCATGAAGGAAAAGCCGCGTTCGGCCTGGTCCAGTTGCATCGACGACACGCCGATGTCGAACACCACCCCGTCCAGCTTCGCGGCGCCGCTGTCGGCGAAGGCTTCGACGAGGCCGGAGAAGGGTGTGCGGATCAGCTGGAACCTGCCGGGGAAGTCGTTGGCCACCGCATCGGCGTGGGGCTGGACCGTCGGATCGCGGTCCAGCGCGATGACCGTCGCGCCCGTCGCCAGGATGGCGCGGCTGTAGCCGCCGGCGCCGAAGGTGGCGTCGATGATCACGTCGCCGGGTCCGGGCGCCAGCGCCTCGAGCACCTCGGCCAGCAGGACCGGCGCGTGCGGATTGGCGGCGGGCGCGGTCATGCGCCCTCCCCGCCCGGACGGCGCCCGGCCAGCAGCGCCTTGCGCCCGGCCTCGCCGCGCTCGCGCACGGCCTGCCGCGCCAGCGCCCGGCGTTCGTCCCGGCGCGCGTTCCAGCGGGCCCGGTCCCAGATCTGGAAACGGGAGCCGAGGCCGACGATGACCACATCCTCGCCGAGGCCGGCGTCCTGGCACAGGTGTTCCGGCAGGGTGATCCGGCCGCCGCCGTCATAGGCCAAGGGCCGCTGACCCGCGTAGAAGGTCTCTTCCAGCGCCGTGCGCAGGTCGTCGCCGAACGGCAGCTCCTCGATCATCGAGACGTATTCGGCCATCAGCTTGTCGCCGCCGGCCTCGAGGCAGTCGGACTCGATCGAGAAAAAGCAGAACACGCCGTGCTCGGCGCCGTTGTCGGCCGTGCGGAACTCCTGCGGGATCAGCAGGCGGCGCTTGCCGTCCAATTGTTTCTCATAGGTCGAGAGAAACACGCCCTGCCCATTCGGACCCTTCGATCCGCCCTCTGATCCCTGGACGCATCCCCGCGTCCGCTAACCCCAACTCAGGCTTATGGGATAGCATGGGATGAAATGGGGCTCAATGGGATTAGTTGACAGAAGTTAACCTCCAACGGCGGTCGAAAGCTGACAATTTCAGAACATACATGGAACATCCCAAGTATTAACAGGCTGTGGAAAGACTTCGCGCCACATTGCGGGCCAAATCGTTAACGGGGAGCGTCGGCTTGGGTCCACCCGGGCGGGCTGAAGCAGCGAGCGACCGTGTCGCGAGCGCTAGGCCCCTCAAAAGAGAAAGGTCAGACGGCCTGTAAGCCGGGTTCTGTTCCGCCCCGAAGGGCGGCGACGATCATTCCTCTGGACCGGCCATTGCTGACCGGTTCTCGCGACCTACCCGGACGCCTCGGGCGGTGAACCCTGCGGCCGAAACCGCGCGACGTCCCTATTCGGTCTTGCTCCAGGCGGGGCTTGCCATGCCGTCCCTGTTGCCAGGCACGCGGTGGGCTCTTACCCCACCCTTTCACCCTTCCCTGCTCCGGAGAGCAGGCGGTTTGCTTTCTGTGGCGCTATCCCTCGGGTCGCCCCGGGCGGAAGTTATCCGCCGCCTCTTCACCGTGGAGCCCGGACTTTCCTCGACGAAGCAAGCTCCGCCGCGACCGCCCGGCCGTCTGACGGGGTCTAGGTGGGCGCGAAGGCCGCCAAGGTCAAATTTCTAGTTCAACACGCCCGTCGCGCTCTCCGCCGTGGCCAGCTGCAGCACGCCCATGAGCGTGGCCCGCGTCTCGCCGTCGGCGATCCCGTCGACCTGTCCCGGCCGCCAGTGGCGCTGGAAGGCCTCGACGGTCAGACGCGTCGCCTCGTCGTAGTCGCCGCCGGGCTGGAGGCCATAGCCGAGCCGGTGCAGGCCGGCGCGCAGGACGATGACGCCCAGCCCCTCGTCGCCGACGCCGAGCGGGCCGCCAAGGGCGGCCGCGCGCTCGGGCGCGGGCTCGAACCACAGGCCGTGGCCGACCGAGGCCAGCCGCTTCCACGGGAAGCGCTCGCCCGGATCCTTCTTGCGGTCGGGGGCCAGGTCGGAGTGGCCGATGATGCGGGCGTCCGGAATGGTCCAGCGGGTGCGGATGTCGCTGACCAGGCTGATCAGCGAGTCGATCTGCGCCTCGGGAAAGTCGCGGTAGCCGAACTCATGGCCCGGATTGACGATCTCGATCCCGATCGAGGCGGCGTTGCAGTCGGTCTCGCCCTGCCAGGCGCCGCGGCCGGCATGCCAGGCGCGGCGCTCCTCGGCGACCAGCCGCAGGATCGCGCCGTCCTCGCCGACCACGTAATGGGCCGATACCTTCGCGTCGGGGTCGCGCAGACGGGCGATCGCCTCATCGGCGGTGCGCATGCCGGTGTAGTGCAGCACCAGCATGTCGGGCGGGGCCCGCCGCTTGTCGAAATTGGGCGACGGCGCGTCCCGGACGACCAGCATCCTAGCGGCCCGGACGCTCCCAGCCGTAGGCGACCCAGGCGCCGTCGACCTTGCGGGCTTCGATGACATCGTCGGCGCGCCGGGCGCGCGGCGTCACCCGGCGGCGGGCGCGCACGGCGAGGCCAGCGAGGAAGACCACAATGGCGGCGAAAACGGCGATCACGGCCACGGCGGCGGCGGCGAACACCGCCAGCACGGCGCCCACGGCCATGGCGGCGAGCGTGGCGACCAGGCCGCCGAGCCACATCACCGACGCGACCAGCCCGTTGGCGGGTCCACGGCCGGAGGGGCCGGAGCCAAAGGTCAGGCGATCGGACGGGGTCATGGGATTACCTCTGTGACGCTGACAACAACGCCGTACTTCCAATGTCGGTCCATAGGCGTGAACGGTCAATGACCGGACCCTTCACAGGCGAGTGTCCGATTGTCGCTGTCTCAGTAGGGTCGATCGGCCAGAACCGTGGCGCCGGAGGTCCGGGCGCGTTCGGTCTGGAGCTGGCGGACAGCGGCCTCGGCCTGCGGATCGTTCATCACGCCGCCGATGCCGATCAGCACCCGTGCGGCCTCGCCCGAGACCCCGAACATCTCCGACAGGGCGGCGAACGGCGACTTCGATTCCGGGTAGCGCTTGAAGCGCACCGACTCGTCGTCCGGGATGCGGGCCAGCTGGCGGGCCTTGGCGATGGCCTCCTCCAGCCCGCCCAGCTGGTCGACCAGGCCGATGGATTTGGCCTGCGCTCCGGTCCAGACGCGGCCGCGGGCGATCTCTCGCACCCGGGCGGCCGGCAGGTTCCGGCCGCGGGCGACGCGGGCGATGAACTCTTCATAGGTGCGGTCGATCGAGGCCGCGAAGGCGGCGCGGTCGGCCGCGTCGAACGGCTCGGACGGCGAGAAGGAGTCGGCGAAGTCGCCGCCGACGGTCAGGTTGCGCATGTCGATGCCGAAACGGCCGAGGGCGTCGGCCAGCACCAGCTTGCCGCCGAACACGCCGATGGAGCCGGTCAGGGTCGAGGGCTGGGCGACGATCCAGTTCGCTTCCGAACTGATCCAGTAGCCGCCCGACGCCGCGTAGTCGCCCATCGACACCACAACCGGCTTGCCGGCGGCCCTGGCCGCGCGCACGGCCGCCAGGATCTGCTCCGAGGCGTCCGGTGAGCCGCCGGGCGAGGAGACGCGGAAGACGATGGCCTTGACGCTGTCGTCCTCGATCGCGTCGTAGAGGGCCTCGGCCACGTCGTCCGACATGATCGACGAGCCGCCGCCGAACGGGTCGGCGCCGCCGCCCGTGCCGGTCAGGATGGCGCCCTCGCCGCCGACGATGGCGATGGCGTTGCGGCCCGAGCCGGTCCGCTCGCCCCTGGACGAGGCGTAGTCCGCGAATTCCATGATCTCGGAACCCTTGCCGGCGCGGCGTTTGGCTTCGGCCTCGGCCTCCTCGACCTGGCCGATCTTGTCGATCAGGCGGCGCTGCAGCGCCTGCGCCGACGAGTGGGGCCCAGACTCGATGGTGGCGCGCAGGGCCTGGGGCGTGACGCGCCGGTCCTGGGCCGCATTGGCCAGGGCCGAGGTGTAGATGGAGGTCATCCACGCCGTCATCGCCTCGCGGTGAGCCGGGGTGAAGTCGCTCTCGGTGTATTCGTTGACCGCGTTCTTGTACTCGTAGCGCTGCTCGAACTGGGCGTTGACGCCGTATTTCTCGAAGGCGCGGCCGAGAAAGATCGACTCGGCCGAGAAGCCCGCCAGCTGGAAGCTGGAGGTGTTCTGCATCCACAGTTCCGACGCCGAGGCGCCGATCATATAGCTGGAGACCGCGGTCCCGACCGGCTGGAAGCCCTGCGCATGGGCGATGACCACCTTGCCCGAGCGGCGGAAGCGGCGCACGGCCTGACGGATCTCGTCGGCGGCGGCGGGCGTGATCCCGGCTTCCGGCAGGCGGATCAGCAACGCCTTGACCCGGTCGTCATCCTCGGCCTGGGCCAGGGTGTCGACGACCTGCATCGTCGACAGGCCGGCGCCGCCGAACATGGCGAACGGATTGATCGGGGCCTGGTCGGTGATCCCCTCCCGCAGGTCCAGCTCCAGCACGGTGTTGGACGGCGTCGGCTCCTTCGATGTCGCCGAACTGATCGCCATGGTGATCAGCACGACCGGCACGATGACAAAGAACAGCACCAGGCCGGCGAAAACGCCGAGCATCGTCAGGAAGAACTGCTTCATGGAGGAGGTCAGGGTCCGCGCGGGCCGGGCGTGGCCGGGTCCGACCATAGGGCGACGGGGTTTGCCGTCAAATGAACGTCACGTAACAGGCGAATGCGCCGCGGCATCGATGGTGCGGCGCAACAGAGATGATTGATGACGGGCGCGCTTGCCCCTATATCAGCAGCCTGCGAGCGGGGGCCGATCGCCCCGCGTCACTTCCGGACCGCACTCTCCATGCTGGTCACCCTGATGAAGGCCAAGCTGCACCGCGCCACGGTGACCCAGGCCGACCTCGACTACGAAGGCTCGATCGCGATCGACGCCGACCTGCTGGACGCTGCGGGCATCTTCCCGCACGAGCAGGTCGATGTGCTGAACATCACCAACGGCCAGCGCTTCACCACCTACGCCATCGAGGCCCCGCGCGGCTCGCGCGTCGTCGGCGTCAACGGCGCCGCCGCCCGCCTGGTGCAGAAGAACGACAAGGTCATCGTGGTGACCTACGGCCAGCTGCCGGAAGAGGAAGCCCGCCAGTGGTCGCCGACCGTGGTGCTGCTGGACGACAACAACGCGATCAAGCGCGCCGCCTGACCCTGCCTTGCCGGATGTGAAAAGGCCCGCCGTCGCCGGCGGGCCTTTCTTCGTCTGCCTTACCGGCTCAGGTCATAAATCCCGGTGATGTCGATCCGCACCGTCAGCTGTCCGGCGGCGACCGGGGTCGAGCCGGCGTCCATGGCCATTTCGGCGCGGGCGTACTGCATCATCGGCTGGGGCGGCGCATAGCCGCCACCCTCGGTCAGCGAACGGATCCCGCCCAGCGGCACGCCCAGGGCCTGCGAATACAGGGCCGCCTTGGCCTGCAGGTTGCGCACAGCCAGCTGGCGCGCCTGGTTCTCGGCCGAGGTGGGGTCCTTGAGGCCGAAGCCGATGCCGTCGATCTGGTTGACCCCGGCCGCGACCACGGCGTCGGCGGTCGAGCCGACGGCGTCGAGATCGTTGATGATCACCGTCACCCGGTTGCTGGCCTGGTAGCCGCGCAGGCGGGGCGGCTCGTTCTGGACGTAGTCGTACTGGGCCGACAGGTTCAGCCCCGAGGTCTGCACATCGCGTTCCTCGATCCCGGCGCGACGCAGGGCGGCCATGACCTGGTTCATCCGGGTCGCGTTCTGGCTCATCGCCTCGGCGGCGGTTGTCGCCTCAGTGACGACACCGAAGCTGATCGTGGCCATGTCGGGCGCGGTCTTGACCTCGCCATAGGCCGACAGGTTGAGCGACGGGCGCTCGGTGACGGCCTGGATGGTCAGCGGCGCGCCACCGCCCGGCTGCGACTGGGCGAAGGCGGCGGGGGCCGCGGCGATCATGGCGACGGCGGCCATCACGGCTCCGCCCATCAACAGGACGCGGTTCGACACGGCCGGCAGGGCGGCGGCGCGGACGAAGGGGGCGGGGCGGTTCATGTCAGTAGTCTCCGTGAGCGAGGGACGATCCATCCGGCGCCGATCGTGTCGGACGTCCGTGGCTGAACCTTGGCCTTGAACGCCTGAACGCGCGAGCGGGCTCCATTGGCAGAAATCGTTCATCGGCGTGAAATCGGCGACAGGTCGGCGTCGGAACCATGGTGCTTGGCAAGCCGCCGCGCCGCCTGCTAGGCGAGTCGGGCCGCCACGGAGGGCGCGTAGCTCAATGGTTAGAGCCGACCGCTCATAACGGTCTGGTTGGGGGTTCGAGTCCCTCCGCGCCTACCGTCCCCAGAACCCGCCGCCCCGGCTCCAGCGGTCCTCGCCCTGATAGCGGTCGTCCGGGATGTAGCGGCCGTCCCGGTCGTACCAGCCCTGGCCGTCGCGGTAGCGATCGTATCCGTCGAGCGAATAGCCGTCGTCCTGGTATTCGAGGCCGAGCAGACCGTCCTCGCCCTCCCACCAATTGCGGGGATAGGAGCCGAAGGCGCACTCCCAGCCCTCGCCAGGCCGCCAGTAGGGCTCGTAACGGCCGCGGTAGCGATCACGGAACTGGGGCCGACAGACATACCGCGAATAGACCCGGTTGCCGCGCGCCTGCACATTGGCGCGATCCTCGGCGTAGATCACTTCGCGCACGCCCGAGAAGACGTTGTTGATGATCACCGCGCTGCCCGAGGCCGCCGCGACGCCGACGGTGGCGGCGCGGATCCGGCTGTCGGTCAGACGGAGTTCGCCGTTGTAGAGCACCACGCCCTTGTCGGAGCGGCCGACGCGGCTGTTGCTGATGTCGACGGAGGCGCCCTCGATGGCCACGCCCTCGACATAGCCGACGATGGCGGTGTTCTCGATCTCGACCCGGCCGTAGTCCCGGCCCGATCGGACGATCAGGCCGATCGAACGGGGGCCGAAGGCGTTGGGCGCGCCCGTTCCCTTCAGGGTGGTCGAGGCGATGCGCGAGGTCTGGCCCGCGCCCGGGATCACCTCCATGCCCGACTGGGCGCCGGCCACCACGACCTCCCAGGCGTTCAGCACGGCGCCGTCCGCGACGACAGCCGGCGCGATGGTCTGGGCCTCGATGATGGTGTTGCGCAGGTCCAGCAGGCCGCCGTCGGCGTAGATCGCCGCCTCGTCGCCGGCGTGGCGGAAGCCGACGCGGTTCATGATGATCTCGGCGCCGTATCCGACAATGCAGGCGGCGTCTCCGGCGCGCGGCGAGGCGAACACCATGTCGCGGATTTCGACCCGCACGCCTTGAGCCACGGTGATGCAGGGCAGGCCGTCGGGCGCCTGCAGCGTCGGATTTCCGGTCCGCGCCCAGTCGCGCGGATCGAAGCCGCTCTCGCCGATGATGGTCATCGGCTTGTCGATGTTCAGCCAGCCGACGCAGGCGCCGGCGCGGGCCCGGATCACCAGGGTGCCGCCGGGACGGACGCGGCGCACCGCGTCCTCGACCGCGCCGGTGCCGGGATTGCCGCCGCAGTCGACCAGCACGATCTCCTCGCCGCCGGGGCGGTAGGGCCCGGGCCGCCAGTCCGGCCGGTGCCGGCCATAGTCATAGCGCCGGTGCTGCGAGCCGCGGTTGCGATAGCTGCGCGCCGGCGGGTCCAGGAGGACGCCGAAATTCGGCCGGGTCTGGCTCTCGACCTTGGCCGCGACCTGGGCATGGGCCGAGGGTGTCTGCGACAGCGAAACGCCGACCATGGCGGCCGCAATGAGGGCGATTCCAGCGACCGTGCCGCGGATCCGACCGAAGGGGAAACGGGTCGACATGGGTCCACGCCCTCCTTAACGGCGTTGCTGCGAACGGGAGACCTGGGCCAGCACGGCCTGCAGGCGGGCGGCCGAGGGGCCGAAGCCGGACAGGGCCGAATCGATGCGCAGGGCCACAGCCTGGGCCTTGTCCTGGTCCGCCACGCCCGAGACGCCGAGCGCGAAATAGCTCGACATGGCGAACTTGGCCTCCGGGCTGCCCTGGCGGGCGGCCTCGTCGAACCATTTGAAGGCGCGGGCGTAGTCCGCGGGCAGGCCGATGCCCTCGGCGTACATCACCGCCAGCACCAGCTGGGCCTCGGACGAACCGTTGACGGCGGCCAGCTGGATGGCGCGGACCCGCTCCAGATACGACAGCCGGCTCTCCATTGGATGGCCCAGCATGGCCTCCAGCGTCTCGATCTGGCGCTTGGACAGGTCCTCAGGCCGCGCCGGCACGGTGTCAGTGATGCCGAGGTAGCGCAGGGCCCGGCCGACATGGACGAACGGCAGCTCGGTCCCCATCCGGCCCAGGGCGTATTCATAGGCGTCGCCGCGCGGGCGACTCTCATCCGAGAAGGGCACGCCCGAGGCCGGGGCGTCGTTGGGATAGAATTCGAACGGCGGGGTCCACTGCCGGGCCTTGGCCTCGACGAAGCGGCTGTACTGGTCGCGGCTGGGGGCGGACTTCTCGAAGTCCTTCATCAGCACATAGGCGCCGACGTCGCCGGTCTGCACCGCGAGGTAGTTGTACAGATAGGCGTCGACGTCGTTGCGGGGGAACAGGCTGGTCGCGGCCAGATAGCCGCGGCGACGGCGGTCGCGGGTCTCGGGCCCGCCGCCGCCGCTGTTGCGGCCCCACGCCTCGCGGGCCTCGCGGTTGTCCTCGGGTTCGCCGAAGGGGCCGTAGAGTCCGTCGTGCAGACGCGCCAGGGTGCGGAACCCCTCGGCATCCTGGGTCGACAGGATGTAAACGACACGGTCGCGCACCGCCTCCTGCTCTTCCCGGGTCATCTGGCCAAGTTGGCGATCGAGCCGCTGGTAGGCCATGTGGCGTTCGAATGCGCGGCAGTCATCGTATTTGGACAGCGGCCGCCAGCCGCCAAAACCGCCACGGTCGACCCGGTTGATCGGCGCATAGCCCTCGTCATTGGCCAGCGCCATGGCGTACCAGGTGGCGCTCTCGATCGGATCCTCGATATTCTTGTCGGTGGCGCGGACGGCGGCGTAGCGGGCCCCCAGCTCCAGCTGGGCGAAGAAGTCGCCGCGGAAGGCCGCCCGGCGCAGGGCGCGCAGCCCCGTCTCCTGGGCGTTGAACTCGGAGCCGGTCAGGGAGGCGGGGCGCGGGCAGGCGTTCGAAGCGGCGTCGGCGCGCTGCCAGAAGCGCACGCCGCTGCTGCGGTCGCCGCACGAGACCATGCCGAAGGCGGTCAGGGCGAGCACGCCCGCGATCGCCGCGATCGCGACGGGGCCGCGCGACCGGTCGAACCGGCCGCGGTCGGTCTTGTTCGCCTGGCCCTCGCCCATAAATCCTCGCACCACTGAAGCGGGCGTTCCCCGGCTCGCCCATTAAGCTTTGCGCGACCGGGACAGTCCGGTCCAGTTAACTGTCTGTCAAGGTTAACGCTGGTTTGGGTCAAAGCGTTGCCGCACTGCGGCCATTTTACGACATCGCGGAAGTTATCCACCAGAATCAGAGACTTGGGATTCGCCTCGCAGGCGAAAAATCCGACCCTCGCCTCCCGGGGCGGGGGCGCCTATATGGCTCCCATTGCCCGGAGCCCTGCCTGATGTCGTACGTCGCCCGCGATGATCGTCCCGCCGACAAAGCCGCCCGTTACGCCGAACTCGAGGATGAAATTCTCGCGGTGCTGGAGGGCGAGCCGAACCTCACGGCCCGGATGGCGACCGTCTCGTCCATGCTGGCCGACGCCTTCCCGCTGTTCTTCTGGACGGGCTTCTACGTGGTCGATCCCGACAAGGCCGACGAACTTGTGGTCGGGCCGTACCAGGGCACGCTCGGCTGCCTGCGCATCGCCTTCGGCCGCGGCGTCTGCGGCGCGGCGGCGCGGGACCGGACGACCCAGATCGTCGCGGACGTCCACGCCTTCCCTGGCCACATCGCCTGCGACAGCCGCTCGGCCAGCGAGATCGTCGTCCCGGTGTTCGATCGGTCAGGCGGCCTGATCGCCGTCTTCGACGTCGACGCCACCGAACCCGCCGCCTTCGACGCGGTCGACGCCGAGGCGCTGGAGCGGCTGCTGGGCCGGGTGTTCGCGGCCTGATCATCTGCTAAGCCGTCCACCGGACAGGAGGTCGCCATGTCGGATCGGGTCATCGCCATCACCGGAGGCCACGGCGTACTGGGCCGCGCCGTGCTCGAGGCGGCGCTGGCCGACGGGCTGAAGGTCGCGGTCATCGACCATGCCTCGGGCCAGACGGTGCCGGAGGGCGTTCTGGAGCTCGGCGGGGTCGACCTGACCGACGCCGCGGCCGCCGATCGGGCCATCGCGGCCGTTGTCGGGCGCTTCGGCCGGCTGGACGCCCTGCTCAACATCGCCGGCGGCTTCGTCTGGCAGACGGTCGATGACGGGGAGCCGGCGTGGACCCGGATGTTCGCGCTGAATCTGACCACCGCGCTGAACGCCAGCCGCGCCGCCCTGCCCCATCTCAAGGCCTCGGCCGAAGGCCGCATCATCAATGTCGGAGCCAACGGGGCGCTGAAAGCGGCCGCCGGCATGGGCGCCTACGCCGCCTCCAAGTCCGGCGTGCACCGCCTGACCGAGGCCCTGGCCGAGGAGCTGAAGAGGACCCCGGTCACCGTCAACGCCGTCCTGCCGTCCATTCTGGACACCGAACAGAACCGCAAGGACATGCCCGACGCCGATCCGGCCAGATGGGTCCGGCCCGCCGACCTCGCCCGGGTCATGCTGTTCCTCGCCTCACCGGAGAGCCGGGCGATCACGGGGGCCCTGATCCCGGTGACAGGCCGGGTCTGATGTTGCGCCCCGCCCGCTCGGTCCTCTTCCTCCCGGCCAGCAATCCGCGCGCGGTCGACAAGGCGCGGGGCCTGGCGTGCGACGTGGCCATTCTCGATCTCGAGGACGCCGTCGCGCCGGAGGCCAAGGCCGAGGCCCGTGACGCCGCCGTCGAGGCGGTCCGTTCGGGCGGCTTCGGCCCGCGGCTCGGCGTCCGGATCAACGGACTCGACACCGAATGGGGCGAGGCGGACCTGCAGGCCCTGTCCGCCGCCGGGGCGGCTCTTGTCGTCGCCCCCAAGGTCGAGGACGCCGCCGCCGTCCGCGCCCTGATCGACCGTCTGCCGAACGGTGCGGCGCTCTGGGCCATGATCGAAACCCCGAAAGCCCTGTTCAATCTCCATGATCTCGCCGCCTCCGGCGCGCCGCTGGAGGCGTTGATGCTCGGCGTCAACGACCTGGCCGCCGGCCTCGGGACCGGCCCATCGCCCGACCGCGAGCCGCTGAAGCCGTGGCTGGCTGCGACTGTGGCGGCAGCCCGCGCCCATGGCCGGCTGGCTATCGACGGCGTGTTCAACCGCTTCACCGATACGGACGGCTTCGCGGCCGAGTGCGCCCAGGCGCGGCGGTATGGCTTCGACGGCAAGAGCCTGATCCACCCGTCGCAGGTCGACGCCGCCAACGCCGCCTTTTCGCCGTCTCCCGAAGACGTCGCCCGCGCCCGCGCCGTCGTCGCCGCCTTCGCCGCGCCGGAGGCCGCCGGCAAGGGCGCGATCCAGGTCGATGGGCGAATGGCGGAACGGCTCCATCTCGCGGCCGCGGAACAGCTGCTTGCGCGTCTCTGACGCACCGCCTCGACCACCGCCCGGGACAGGCCTATCTAGTCAGTCCAGAAACAGAACGGGCGCCTCGAGCAACGAGGCCGCACATCGAGCGTCAGGGACCATCGAGTTGACCAAAGCCGTCATCGCCGCGACCGGCCTGTTCACGCCGGATCAGTCCATCTCCAACGAGGAGCTGGTCGCGGCCTATAACACCTGGGCGCAGCGCTTCAACGAACAGCATGCGGCAGGCATCGCCGCCGGCGACCTCGCGGCCCTGACCCCCTCCTCGGTCGAGTTCATCGAGAAGGCGTCCGGCATCAAGTCCCGCTTCGTGATGGACAAGGCCGGGGTGCTCGACCCCGCCCGAATGGTCCCGAACATCCCGGAGCGCCCGGACGACGAGTTGTCGGTGCTGGCCGAGATGGCCGTCAGGGCCGCGCGGGACGCGATCGCCGCCTGGGGCAAACCGGTCGGCGAGATCGGCGCCGTGCTGTGCGCCGCCTCCAACATGCAGCGTCCCTACCCGGCCATGGCCATCGAGGTGCAGCAGGCGCTGGGCATCGAGGGCTTCGCCTTCGACATGAACGTGGCCTGCTCCTCGGCCACTTTCGGCATCAAGACGGCCGCCGACTTCATCGCCTCCGGCTCGGTCAAGGCGGTGCTGATGGTCAATCCGGAGGTCTGCTCCGCCCACCTGAATTTCAGGGATCGCGACAGCCACTTCATTTTCGGCGACGTCGCCACGGCGGTCATCATCGAGGCGGCGGACCAGGCGGTCGACGGCTGGGAAATCCTCGGAACCCGGCTCAAGACCGTCTTCTCGAACAACATCCGCAACAATTTCGGCTTCCTGAACCGGGCCGCCGGGACCGGGGCGCCTTCGGGCGACGAAGCGACCGGTCAGACGGACAAGCTGTTCGTCCAGCAGGGGCGAAAAGTCTTCAAGGACGTGGTGCCGATGGTCTCCGACATGATCGTCGACCACGCCGCCGAACTGGGGATCGACCCTCACGGGCTGAAACGGTTGTGGCTGCACCAGGCCAACATCAACATGAACCAGTTCATCGGCCGCAAGGTGCTGGGCCGCGAGCCGACGCCGGACGAGAACGTCATCATCCTCGATGAGTACGCCAACACGTCCTCGGCGGGCTCGATCATCGCCTTCCACCTTCGCCACGACGGCTTCACGCCCGGCGACATCGGCCTGATCTGCAGCTTCGGCGCCGGCTATTCCGCGGGCACGGTGTTCGTTCGCAAACGCTGAACCGCCTCCCGACACAGCCGCGCCGCCATTGCGGTTGATTCTGATAATCGTTCGCAGTAAACGCCGTGCTCCTTCTCAAGCGGGGCCGTTCACATGCGCACTCTCCTCCTGTCCGCCGGGCTCGCCGCCCTCGTCGCCGCCGCCGGTCCAGCCATGGCCGAAGAGCCGACAGTCGCGGCCGGCCTGGACGATCCGACCCGCCTGCCGCCGGTCACCGTTCTCGCTACCCGGGCCGAGACGCGCGCGGACGAAGCCCCCGCCACGGTCACCGTGTTCACGGCGGCGCAGATCGAGGAACTGCTGGTCACCGACATCAAGGACCTGATCCGGTTCGAACCGGGCGTCAGCGTGGTGACCCAACCGGCCCGCTTTGGCGCGGCGCTGGGAACCGCCGGCCGGGCCGGGAACGAGGGCTTCACGATCCGCGGCCTCGGCGGCGATCGGGTGTTGATGGTGGTGGACGGCGTTCGCGTGCCCGACGGCTTCGTCTTCGGCGCCCAGAGCGTCGGCCGCGGCGGCTACGCCGACCTCGATCTGATGAAGTCCGTTGAGATCCTGCGCGGCCCGGCCTCGGCGCTGTACGGCTCCGACGGCGTGGCCGGCGCCGTCTCCTTCACCACCCGCGACCCCGCCGATCTGATGCGCGACGGCGAGCGGTTCGCCGCCCGCGCCCGGGTCGGCTACAATTCCGCAGACGACGGCCTGACCAAATCTCTGATCCTCGCCGGCGAACAGGGCCCGTTCTCCGCCCTGCTGGCCTGGACCGGCCGCGACAGCCAGGAGACGGAGACCCAGGGCGATAGAACCGGGGAAGAAGTGCAGGATGTCGGCGGCGTCCCGACCCTCATCTACTCCAGACGCACCCTGCCCAATCCGCAGGAGATCTCATCCGACGCCTGGCTTGGGAAGCTGGTGTGGGAGGTCGCACCCGGCCACAGCCTCCGCCTCGTCTACGACGCCTATGAGATGCAGTCCGACGCCCAGGTGCTGAGCGGCCGCACGACCCGTACCGTCGCCGCTCCTCCGGCCTCACCCACGGCTGTCCTTAATCTGCTGGCGACCGACACGACGGAGCGCGAGAGAGTCGGTCTGGACTGGCGTTTCGCCGACGCACTCGCCCTCGATCGCGGGCAGGTCTCGATCTACCGGCAGGACTCCACCACCCGCCAGCACACTTTCGAGGACCGGGTCGGGACCGATCGGATTCGCGACAACACCTTCGACAATGAAGTCTCCGGTCTCGCCGCCGACGCCGTGAAGGTCCTCGGCAATCACCGCCTGACCTTCGGCGGTGATTGGTCGCGGACTACCCAGCGGGGCGTCCGCGACGGCACGGTTCCTCCGATGGGCGAGACGTTCCCCACCAGCGCCTTCCCGGAGACCGATTACACCCTGGCTGGCTTGTTCGTGCAGGACGAGATCAGCCTGTTGGACGGCGCATTGAAGATCGTCCCGGCGGTGCGCTGGGACAGCTACGATCTGTCGACCGCCGACGACCCGTTGTATCCCGGCGTCCGGGCCGACCAGTCGGACGACCACGTCTCACCCAAGCTGGGCGTAGTCTGGCAGGCCACCGACGTCGTCCAGCTGTTCGGCAACTGGGGTGGGGGTTTCAAGGCCCCGACGCCCAGCCAGGTGAATCAGTTCTTCTCCAATATCGCCTTCGGCTACACCTCCGCCCCCAACCCCGACCTGCAGCCCGAGACCAGCCGCAGCCTCGAGATCGGCGCCCGCGTCCGCGACCTCGATCTTTTTGGAGGTCAGGCATCGGCTCAACTGGTCGGCTTCCAGTCTGATTTCGAGGACTTCATCAGCCAGCAGGTTGTGTCGGGATCCTTCACTCCCGCCGACCCGGCGGTGTTCCAGTTCGTCAACTTCACCGACGTCGAGGTCTCCGGTGTCGAGGCCAGGGCTGACGTCTGGTGGGACAACGGCCTCAGCGCCCGCTTCGCCGTCGCCTGGGCCGAAGGCGAGACCACCAGCGGCGGCGTGACCACCGCCCTGCCGACCATCGACCCGGTCAAGGCCGTCTTCGGTCTCGGCTATGACGAGCCGGCGGGGCGATTCGGCGGTCAGGCCATTGTCACCTGGTCGCAGGCCAAGGACGCGGCCGACACCGACGGCCTGCCCTGTTTCAACGCCGATCCCGCCCTGGGCTGCGCCGTCGGCGACGACTTCGCCCTGCTGGACCTGACCGCATACTGGAACGTCAACGATCGCGTGACCGCCCGGATCGGCGTCTTCAACGTTTTCGACGAGACGTACAGCTGGTGGAGCGACGTCCGCGGCGTGGCGGCGACCTCGGCGGTGCTGGACGCCTATACCCAGCCGGGCCGCAACATCGGCCTGTCGCTGGCCTTGCGCTACTGAGCTCCGGAGACGATAACGATAATGACTCGCATTATGGACAGCAGCATGACCCGCGCCTTCCTCATCGCCGCCGCCTTGCTCGTCGCCCAGCCGGCGCTCGCCCAGGCCCCGACCACGCCCGCTGCGGCCGAATCCCCTGCCTCGCAGTTCGAGCGCGATCGTCAGTCGATCCTCGCCCAGGCCGGCCAGTGGCGCGTGCGCTTCGACATGCGCGAGAATGTCAGCTTTCGCCAAGGCTACGAGCCGCTCGAGGAGAAGCTGTCGGCCGGCGACGAGATCGTCCGGGTCGTCTACGACAACGGCGATCGCATCAGCCTGCAGCACATCCTGGTGATGTCGGACGACAACGGGAACCACCACGTCATCAAGCACTGGCGTCAGGACTGGGTCTTCGAACCCGAGACCGTCCTGACCTACGCCGGCCCCAATCGCTGGACGCTGACGCCGGTATCCGCTGACGAGCGACGGGGCGCCTGGTCACAGACGGTCTGGCAGACCGACGACAGTCCCCGCTACGGCGGCGTCGGCCGCTGGTCTTACGATCATGGTCTCGCCGAATGGTCCGGCGCCCCGACCTGGCGTCCTCTGGCCCGTCGCGACGCCGTGCGCGACCCGATCTACGACCGCTATCTCGGCACCAACCGCCACGCCCTCACCCCTGCCGGCTGGGTGCATATCCAGGACAATCTGAAGATGGGCCCGTCCGAGGGCGATGACGGCGACCTGACGGCCATCGTCCAGGAAGACGTCATCAACACCTATCGCAAGGTCGACAACTACGATCCCGGGCCCGGCGACGACTATTGGGCGGCGACGAAAGACTACTGGGCCGGCGTCCGCGCGGCCTGGGACGAACGCGTCGCGGCCTCGGGCGGCCTCTATCTCGAGGAAGAAGCCAATCGCGGCGCGGTCACCGGCAAACCGCTGATGGACTGGGCCGTCGATGTCCAGGAAGGCCGACTGACCACCGAGGCCGCCGTCGAACAGGCGCGGGCCCTGATCGCTTCGGCGACGGTCGCGCCGGCGGCCTGACCGGCGTTCAATCGAGAAAGCGCGCCCGGTCCCGGACGGACGGGACCATGCAGGTCCCGGTCCGTCCGAAGATGCGATAGCGGTTGCGGGCGATCACGTCATAGACGGGATCGCGCAATCCTCTCGGCGCGGCTTTCAGGATGATCAGCGGCCGCGTCGCCGGCAGTTGACCGAGCACCGTCAGCGCCGCGTCCGACTTGAAGTGGATACGCCCGTTCCAGATGACCGCATTGGTCTGCGGGACCTCCGGGTCGATCCCGAAGCGCGCCGCGAGGACGCGGCCGGACTCCGACTGAATCGGGGTGAAGCTGAAGCGGGCGTCCCGATCATGGTCGATCACGAACCGCACCCAGCGCGAGCAGAACACGCAGACGCCGTCAAACAGGATCAGACCCTGCGGCTGGCCCTCCGCATCACGTGGCGACCAGCGGTTCATGCGGATGGCGTTTTCATGGGCCCAGACTGGAACGCCAGACCCGCGCGGGCAAGACGGCGTTACGCCGCCGCCACCGCCTCGATCTCGACCAGCCAGGCCTCGTCGAAGATGCCGGTGACGATCACGGTCAGGGCCGGCTGACGCCCCGCCAGCCGCCGTAGCCGAACCTCGCGGTTCTCCAGTGCATATCGCCGATCCGACAGGAAGGTCGTGACCTTGACCAGATTGTCCAGCGTCATGCCGGCGGCGGTCAGCTGGGTCTCGATGTTGGTCCAGACCTGTTCGCACTGACCGGTGAAGTCGGCGGCCAGCGAGCCGTCGGGCGCGACCGGGATCTGACCGGACAGGTAGAGCCAGCGGCTCGGCCCGGTCACCTCCACCGCCTGTGGATACGAGCCCTCGACCGGTGGCGAGCCGTCGCCGGTCAAGGGTCGTATCTGGACGCTCACTGGCGGGCGGCGTCCGAGCGGGCGCGGACCGAAGCGAACTCCGACGTCGGCTTCCAGCCCGGCCAGTCCTCGCTGTTCGCGAGGTCCAGACCCAGGTGATACAGCAGGGTCAGGTTCTCGGTCGCCGAGGTCAGGTCCCAGTCGGCCGACCACTCGTCGGACGGCTTGTGGTAGTCGGCTCCGAATTTGGCGCGCCACGCGGCCTCGCCCGCCTCCCGGCCGCCCTCGACCCAGTCCCAGCCGTGCCAGGGCATGATCGCCGGCACGCCCATGCGGGCGAACGGGAAGTGGTCGGAACGGTAGTAGAAGCCCTCCTCCGGCATGTGGTCGTCAGAGACATAACGGCCAAGCGGCTCGGCCAGGGCCTGCAGGCGGTCCTCGAGATCATTCTGACCCTTGCCGAAGATCGGAATGTCCTTCGTCGGCCCCGACAGCGGCAGCATGTCGATGTTGATGTCGGCCACGGTCGTCTCCAGCGGCCAGACCGGATCGGCGGCGTAGCCATAGGCGCCCATCAGGCCCATTTCCTCGGCGGCCATGTGAGCAAAGACGATCGAGCGCTTCGGCCGCGGGGCCCGGCTGATCTGGCGGGCCATCTCGACCACGGCGGCGGTGCCGGAGGCGTTGTCCCAGGCGCCGTTGAAGATCTTGTCGTCGCCGGGCGTCTCGGGATGCTGCGCGGCGCCGCCGACATGATCCCAGTGAGCCGAATAGATGATGGTCTCTTCCGGATGCTCGGTCCCCGGGATGCGGGCCAGCAGATTGTGCGTGACGAGAGTCTCGCTGGTTTCCTGCGTCTCGACCGACAGGGTGACGCCGTTCAGCGGCACCGCCTTGAAGGCGCCGGAACCGACGCTGCCCAGCTGGGTCATGTCCAGACCCGCCGCGGTCGCCCACTGCAGCGCCACGTCGTGGTTGATGGCCATCGAGAACTCGAGGTCCGCCGCGCCCGGAGTCAGGGTGCGGGTGCGCGTTCCCCCCTGCACCACCCGGCGCCACGTCGGCGAATCCGCAGGCTGGGGCACGAGAGTGACGATACCGGTCGCGCCGCGGCGGAAGGCTTCGTCGGCCTTGTAGGCGCCGGACTCGTAGTTGGTGCTGTATTCGCCGTTGAACAGCTCCCCTTCAGGCTCGCCCCCCATCACCACCACGACCTTGCCGCGCACATCGATGTCGCCGTAGTCGTCCCAGTTCCGCTCCGGCGCTGTGATGCCGTAGCCGACGAAGACCACCGGAGCGTTCCGGATCGAGGCGCGACCGTCGTTGGAGACGGCGCGCAGGGTGACGTCGGTTCCGACGGTCAGCGGATGGCTGGTCCCGTCCGGCCCGGTCCAGCTGGCGCTGGCGGCGCCGGCGGTCGGCGTGAAGCGCTTCAGATGCACCGGTTGCAGCCACTGGCCGTCCGGTCCGCCGGGCTGAAGGCCCATGGCTTCGTACTGCGCCTGCAGCCAGGCCAGCGTCATCCGCTCACCTTCCGTTCCGGGGTAGCGGCCCTGGTATTCGTCGGCGCTGATGGTGCGGATGTCGTTGCTGATGCGCTCGGCCGAAAAGTCCTGGGCGGACGCCAGTCCGGCGGACAGCAGAACGGCGGCGACGGCGACGCCGCCCATCATCTTGCGAAGCATATGGGAAACTCCATCCCCGGATTGATCGGGCGCACTCTAGGGCGGCCCCCGCGGACCGCTCGTTAAGTTTTCGTCATGTCCGCAGCATGGGGACGGCGGCGAACGGGGGCTCAGCGGCGGGCGCTGGCGCTGGCCGCCCGGGCCGGGCCGAACTCCGAACCTGGCTTCCAGCCGGGCCAGTCGCGACTGTTCGCCAGATCGCGACCGATCCACAGGGCGACCTCCAGATCCTCGATCTGGCCGGCCAGATCCCAGTCGGGCGACCATTCATCATCGGCCTGGTGGTAGCGACGCGAGCCGTACTCGTCGCGGGCGGCCTCGCGGGCGGCCTTCGGCTCGTCCCGGAACTCGCCGCCGCCCTCGGCGTAGGCCATTGGCACGCCGCGCTTGGCCAGCGGGAAGTGGTCGCTGCGGAAATAGCTGCCCGCCGCGGGATTGGAGTCGGGGGCCACAACCCGCCCCTGCCGGGCCGCGGCGGCGGCGAGCCGCTCGTCCAGATCGGACTGGCCGTAGCCGATCACGCCGAGGTCGGCGACGCGGCCATAGACGTTCATGGCGTCCATGTTGAATCCCGCCACCGTGGTCTCAAGCGGATAGACTGGATTGGCGGCGTAGTATTCCGAGCCCAGCAGGCCGCTCTCCTCTGCGGTGAAGCTGATCATCACGATCGAGCGCTGCGGGCGCGGCCCGGCGCTCCAGACCCGGGCCAGCTCCAGCAGGCCGGCCGTGCCGGTGGCGTTGTCGACCGCGCCGTTGAAGATGGCGTCGCCATTCGCGTCGGGCTCGCCGACGCCGATGTGGTCCCAGTGGGCGGTGTAGAGGATGGTCTCGTCCGGATGCGTCGCGCCCGGCAGGCGGGCGATGACGTTCTTCGTTACGATCTGGCTGGTCGCCACGTCGAACATGCCGTTGAAGGTCGCGCCGGTCAGTTCGACCGGACGAAAGTCGCGGCTGCGCGCCTGGGTCTTCAGGGCGTCGAAATCGAGCCCGGCCCTGCGGAACAGGTCCACGGCCACATCGCGCTGGATCCAGCTCTCCATCTTGACCCGCTCGGCCGCCGCGTTCTGGCGCACGATGTCGAACTGCGGGCCGGACCAGCTGTTGGTCACAGTGGCCCAGCCGTAGGAGGCGGGCGCGGTCTCGTGGACGATGATGACGCCGGCGGCGCCCTGCCGCGCCGCCTCTTCATACTTGTAGGTCCAGCGGCCGTAGTAGGTCATGGCCCGGCCGTTGAAGGTGTTCAACTCGGGCTGTTCGAAGTCGGCGTCGTTGACCAGCACGACGACGATCTTGCCGCGCACGTCGACGTCCTTGAAGTCGTCCCAGTTCCGCTCGGGCGCCTTGATGCCGTAGCCGACGAACACCAGCGGGGCGTCGGTCAGCATCACATGGCGGCCCGGCAGGCGGGTCGAGACGACGATCTGCTGGCCCTGCGCAAGCGGGATGGAGTCCCCGCCGACCTTGAAAGAGGCCTGAATGTTCGAGGCGGTGAAGCGGTTCAGCGTCACATCCTGGGTCCAGCCGCCGTTCTCTCCGCCCGGCTGGAAGCCGGCCGCCGCGTACTGTTCGCTCAGATAACGGACCGTCATCTCCTCGGCGGGCGTGCCGATGCCGCGTCCCTGGAAGCTGTCGTCGGACAGCACTCGCGCGTGCTCGGACAGGCGCGCCGCGTCGAAGGCCGGGGCCGGAGCCGGAGGCTCGGCCTCCATGCTCGCGCAGGCGGAGATCAGGGCGCCGGCGGCGAGCGCGGCGACAGTCGACAGGAGACGCATGGACGGAAACACCCTCAGCCGGAAACAGACCCGGCCGGACGTTAGGGCGTCGATCTCCCCCTGTCGATCATGGGATAACCGGGTCGGCGGCGGGCCAGCCGGTGTCGCCACGGCGGCGCAGACGAAGCTCGATCACCCGCATCGGCTCGCGCCCCGGCATGACGAAGTCGCCCGTCTCGACCCATTCCCCGTCCCTGAAGACCGTGACGTAACGCATCTCCCCGCCCTGGCTCGGGGTGGTCCAGCGGAATCCATCCGCCGTGGCCTCGAGCGGAAAGTCGGCCGCCTGACCGTTGGCGTAGGAGCGCATCACATACCGATCGGCCGCGTCGTCCCATGACACCACGGCAAAGGCGTTGAAAGCCGGCGCGCCATCAGGCCCGCCGACGCTGCGCCCCTCGATCACCTTGATCGAGCCGCCCAGCATCGGACCGATCCGCTCGGTGTGCGGATGGGTCGTGGTTCGACCGGGGCCCATTGAGACCGTCGCCTCCCCGACCCACTCGCCGTCCATCCAGGCCAGCGTCTGCATTGCCTGCCGCTGCTCGGCCGTTCCCGCCGGCTGCATGGCCTGCGCCGAGGCCGCGGCCGGAACCGCGAGCAGGAAACAGGCGGCCAGCGCCGCCATTGAAATCCGTGCGCCCGTGAACATCACCATCCTCCCTATACACTTTAGATGATAAAGCTCTTTTCGTTGGCTGACAAGCAGGCGCGAAAAACCCGCCGGCGCTGTAGCCCCGGCGGGTCGATCGGTCGTCGAAAGGCGGAAGCCCTAGTGGGCGACGCCCTTCCAGATGCGGCGGTAGCTCAGGTAGGTCACGCCCGCGAACAGGATCAGGAAGATCATCACGCCGAGGCCCGACTGCTTGCGCTGGACCTGCTTCGGATCCGACGCCCAGGCGATGAAGGCGGCGACGTCCTTCGAATACTGGTCGACGGTCTGGGCCGAACCGTCGTCGTAGGTCACCTGGCCGTCCCGCAGCGGCGGGGGCATGGCGATGAAGCCGCCCTTCGGAGCGTGGCTGCCTTCCGGACCCTTCCAGAACGGGGTCAGGTCGCCGGCCATATAGGGGTTGTAGTACTGGCCGGCGCGGATCTCGAGGCCGGCCGGAGCAGCGCGGTAACCCGAGAGCAGCGAGTAGATGTAGTTGGCCCCGTCGTGGCGCGCCTTGGCCATGACCGACAGGTCGGGCGGCGCCGCCCCGCCATTGCCCGCCGCGGCGGCCGTGGCGTTGGGATACGGATTGGGGAAACGGTCAGCCGGAACGGCGTCGCGCATGACCGCCTCGCCGGTCTCGGTGTCGATGTCCGGCACCTGGACCTCGGCGGCCAGCACCTTGACGAAGCGGTTCTCGGCCGGATTGGCCTGGTGGGCGTCGTAGAACGGTCCGCCCGGCTCGGCCAGGGTGCGGAAATACATCAGGTCCATGCCGTGGCAGGACGAGCAGACCTCGCGGTAGACCTTGTACCCCCGCTGCAGCTGACCCTGGTCGAAAGTCCCGAACGGGCCTTCGAAGGTGAAGCCGCCGCTACGCGGGTGCTTGGCCCCGCCGGCGGCCAGGGCCGGCTGGGCCGCCGCGGCGAGGCCGGCCGCGAGGGCGATCAGGACCAGGGTCTTTTTCATCGACTGGATGTTCGTCTTGAGGGTCATGGTCGATCTCAGCCCTTCTTCTCGGGCGAGGCCGGCGCGGCCGAGGTCATGACGTCTCCACCCGGCAGAACCGGCTCGGAGATGGTCGCCGGGATCGGCCTCGGGGTTTCGCGCAGGCCGACCAGCGGCATCAGGACCAGGAAGAAGAGGAAGTAGTAGGCCGTCAGCAGCCGGGTCAGCCACAGGTAGCTGTTCAGCGCGCCGTCGAAGAGGGTGAAGCTGGGCATGCCCGGAATGACCGGCGCGTCGGGCAGCTGCGCCCCGCACCAGCCGAGACCCATGCCCACGATCACGAAGATGACGAAGAAGGTCCGCATGGCGGGGCGGTAGCGCATCGAACGCACCTTGGACGTATCCAGCCACGGCAGGACGAACAGCACGCCGATCGAGCCGAACATCGCGATCACGCCGCCGAGTTTGTCGGGGATGGCGCGAAGGATCGCGTAGAACGGCAGCATGTACCACTCGGGCACGATGTGCGCCGGAGTCTGCAGCGGGTTGGCCGGAATGTAGTTGTCGGCGTGGCCCAGGGCGTTCGGCAGATAGAAGACGAAGGTGGCGAACAGGATCAGGAACAGGATGATGGCGAACCCGTCCTTGACCGTGAAATACGGATGGAACGGCACGGTGTCCTTGGCCATGCGGTCCTTGGGGATCAGGATGCCGACCGGGTTGTTCTGGCCCGCGTGGTGCAGGGCCCACAGGTGCAGGACCACGCAGCCGGCGATCACGAACGGCAGCAGGTAGTGCAGCGAGAAGAAGCGGTTCAGCGTGGCGTTGTCGATGGCCGGGCCGCCGCGCAGCCAGATCAGGATCGGCTCGCCGACGACCGGGATGGCCCCGATCAGGTTGGTGATCACCTCGGCGCCCCAGAAGGACATCTGGCCCCACGGCAGGACGTAGCCGAGGAAGGCGGTGGCGATCATCAGGAAGAAGATCACGCAGCCGATGATCCAGATCATCTCGCGCGGCGCCTTGTACGAGCCATAGTACAGCCCCCGCAGCATGTGCAGGTAGACCGCGATGAAGAACATCGAGGCCCCGTTGGCGTGGGTGTAGCGGATGATGTCGCCGCCGTTGACGTCACGCATGATGCGCTCGACCGAGGCGAAGGCCATCTCGGTGTTCGGCACATAGTGCATGGCCAGGATGACGCCCGTGGCGATCTGCACAACGAGGCACAGCGCCAGGATGCCGCCGAAGGTCCACCAGTAGTTGAGGTTCTTCGGGGTGGGCAGCGCCATGTAGTCGGCGCCGAAGCGGACGATCGGCAGGCGGCTGTCCAGCCACTTCTCGACGCCGGTCCTGGGGACGTAGGTGGATTCGTGATCGCTCATCGTTCTCTTGCCCGTCCTCAGCCGATTTTCACGCGGGTGTCGGACACATAATCATAGGTCGGCACAACCAGGTTCTTGGGCGCCGGACCTTTCCGGATGCGGCCCGAGGTGTCGTAGTGCGATCCGTGGCAGGGGCAGAACCAGCCGCCGTAGTCGCCGGCGCCGAAGGTCGGCACGCAGCCCAGGTGGGTGCACGAACCGATGACGACGAGAAACTGCTGGTGGCCCGCCTTGACGCGGTCAGCGTCGATCTCGGGATCTTTCAGGTCGCGGGCGTGGTCGTCGGCGCGGGCGCGCTGGACCTCGGCCGGGGTGCGGTAGCGCACGAACACCGGCTTGCCCTGCCATTTGATGACGACCTGCTGGCCTTCCTGGACCTTGGTCAGGTCGAACTCGATGGTCGACAGCGCCAAGGTGTCGGCGGCCGGATTCATCGAATTGACCAGCGGCCACGCCGCCATGGCCCCTGCCCCCACCGCCGCGGCGCCGGCCGCGATGTGGATGAAGTCTCTACGATTGGGATCCTGATGGTTCGGATCGCCCTGGTCTGCAGCCACCGATTCGTCTCCTGAGCCGTTGGCGGCGTCGCCAAGAGGCGCGCCGTTTCAACGCTGTCGTTCCTTAGCGAATTCCCGGATGGCTGGCCCGGCCCGGCTTTGCGGCGCATCGCCGCAACGTGCTGACGCTTCGTGAGAAACGCTCGCAATTCGAGCCGCGACAAGCCCCCGGGCCGCGCGTATGAGGGCCTTAGAATGCGTCTCGCCCTTTTTCAACCGGCCATTCCGCAGAACGTCGGCGCCTGCATCCGTCTGAGCGCCTGTTTCGGGGTGGAACTGCACGTCATCGAGCCCACCGGCTTCCATTTCGACGACCGGGCGATGAAGCGCGCCGCGCTGGACTATGGGCCGCTGGGACATCTGGTCCGGCACGCCGGCTGGGACGATTTCCAGCGTGACCGGGCCCCGGGCAGGCTGGTCCTGTTCACGACGAAGGGCGCGACCCGGCTCGACGGCTTCGCCTTCCGGCCCGACGACATCCTGCTGTTCGGCAGCGAGTCCGCCGGGGCGCCGGACCATGTGCACGCGGCGGCCGACGCGCGGGTGCTGATTCCGATCCGGCCCGGGGCGCGTTCACTGAACCTGTCGGTCAGCGCGGGCGTCGCGCTCTGGGAAGGTCTGCGGCAGACCGGCGGCCTGGCCGCGCCAGACTGAGGTTCAGGCGGCGTTGAGTGGGCCGGCGATGTGGCACGTCAGGCCGGCGGGCGCGAAGTCGAGCGTCACCGAGCCGTGGAACTCATGCGCCAGCGCCCGTTCGAGCATCTGAACCCCGAAGCCGCGCCGCGTCGGCGGACTGACCGGCGGGCCGCCGCGTTCGGTCCAGGTCAATGACAGCCGGTCGCCATCCTCGCGGCTCCACGCGACGTCGATCGCTCCCGTCGCGACCGACAGCGCGCCATGTTTGATGGCGTTGGTGCACAGCTCATGCAGGGCCATCGCCAGCGCCACGGTGGTCTGCGGCGGCAAGTCGATGTCCGGACCGGTCGCCGTATAGCAGTCCGGATTGTTGCAATGCGGATCCAGGGCGCGCCGGACCAGGTCGGCCAGCGGCGCCCCGGCCCAGTTCCGGGACGTCAGGATGTCGTGGGCGGCGGACATGGCGTGAAGCCTCGCCTCGAAATCGCGCAGCGCCTCCGGTGAGGTGTCATTCCGGAGGGTCAGGTGCGCCAGCGACTGCACCACCGCCAGCGTGTTCTTCACCCGGTGGTTCAGTTCGTTGATCATCAGCAGCTGACGCTCGTCGGCCTTCTTTCGCTCCGTGATGTCGACCAGCATGTTGATGCCGCCGGTCAGGGCGCCGTCCCGTCCGAACAGCGGCGTCGCATAGGGGATAAAGGGGACCCGGGTTCCGTCCGGCCGTTCGGCCACCGCCTCGTACTCGCCGTGGCTGGGGGTCCGGCGGTTCAACGCAAGGGCCATCGGACAGGCGTCGTGGGGCAACGGCGTCCCGTCGGGCCAGAACAGCTTCCAGCTGACGCACCAGGAGTCGCTGCCGACCACCGGTTCCCGGCCGGAGAAGCGCACGGCGGCCTGGTTGTAATAGGTGATCCGGCCCTCGGCGTCGGTCGTATAGACCGCGGCGGGCAGGGCATCGAGCATGGCCCGGGCCCGGTGCTCGCTCTCCCCCAAGGCCCGTTCATTGGTCCAGCGGTCTGTCACGTCGCGGGTGATGGCCAGCTGGCCGACGTCTCCCGTCGGCAGCCGGATCGGCGCGGCATGCGTCTCCATGTGACGGCGCTGGCCGGTGAGGCCGACCATGTCGAACTCCCACGTCAGCCGGGTTCCGCGGCAGACCCGTTCATGGTTGGCGATCCAGGCCTGGCGATGCTCGGGCGCGACGAGGTCGAAGGTGGAGGAGCCGGAAATCTGCTCGAAGCCCGTCGCCCCGACGATGCCGACACCGGCCGGGTTCATCTGCAGCAGCCTGCCGTCGGGGGCGACGACCTTGATGCATTCGGGCGTGGTTTCGATGATCGAGCGGAGGAAGGCGTGATCCTCGCCGGCCGACCGCTCGAGTTCGGCGAGCGTGGCGAGGCCGGGCCCGCTGTGCGACTCAAGAAGTGTGACGACCGACATACCAGGTTCCCGACTTAACGCCTTGAACGGCGTCCTCGCGCGATGGTTCCAGCCCCTGCGGAGCACGCGTCATTCGGGAGCCCCGGCCTCCGGCAGCCTGGCCAGGCCGGGCCGCGCGCCGCTCTGGCTCGCCGCCACGGCCTCGACCGCCCGCATCACGCGCAGCACGTTCCCGCCCGCCAGCTTGCGGATGTCCGCCTCGCTCCAGCCGTTCGCCATCAGGGTGGCGAGGATGCGGGGGTAGGCGTCCACGCCCTCGACCCCGTCGGGCAGGCTGCTGACGCCGTCGAAGTCGCCGCCGAGGCCGACGTGGTCGATCCCGGCCACGTCGCGGACGTGCTGGATGTGGGCCACCACGTCCGCCACCCCGGCGCGCGGGGCGGGGTTGGCCGCGACCCAGGCCTGCATCCCCGCCGCGACGGCGGCGGGATCGCCCGGATTCAGTGATTTCAGACGGGCGTCCTCGGCCGAACGCGCCGCGCCCCAGGCCCGCACCGCCTCGCTGATGAAGCCCGGCACGAAGGTGACCATGACCACGCCGCCATCCCCGGGCAGGAGACGGAGCACACTGTCGGGGACATTGCGCGGATGCGCCGTCACCGCCCGCGCCGACGAGTGGGAGAAGATCACGGGCGCCGCGGACACCCGCATGGCGTCCAGCATGGTCTCTTCCGAGACGTGGCTCAGGTCGACCATCATGCCGAGGCGGTTCATCTCACGCACCACCTCCTCGCCGAACGGATTGAGCCCGCCCCATTTCGGCGCATCGGTGGCGCTGTCGGCCCAGGTCGTGGTGGTCGAGTGAGTCAGCGTCATGTAGCGCACGCCGGCGTCGTGGAACTCGCGCAGCAGGCCCAGCGAATCGTCGATCGAATAGCCGCCCTCCATGCCCATCAGCGAGGCGATCTTGCCGCGCCGGTGGATGCGCTGGATATCGTCGGCCGTGGTCGCCAGCTCGAAGACGTCGGGGTGGGCGGCGACGATCCGCTTGACGGTGTCGATCTGTTCGAAGGTGGCCTTGGCCGCCTCGACGGGCGTCAGGCTGGCCGGGACGTAGACCGACCAGAACTGCCCCCCGACGCCGCCGGCGCGCAGGCGGGGGATGTCGGTGTGCAGCGCCGTCGTGGCGTCGAGGTTGGCGGTCAGGTCGACCGCGTGCGGGTCGTTGCCATGCTGCTGGCGCAGCGCCCACGGCAGGTCATTGTGCCCGTCGATCAGCGGCGTCCGCTCGAGGATGCGCCGGGCCGCCGCTTCGTCCTGGGCGGCGGCGGGCACGGCCGCCATCAGGACGGCAACGGTGGAAAGAAGGACGGTGCGGATCATGGCGGGCTCCCCGAAAGCGACGGCGGACAGTGGCAGAGGATGACGGCGGGTCAACCTTGAGGCGGGTGGAGCGGCGCTTGGGCGGAGGCGGTTATTATCGGGTCAGACAAAAAACATGGTCTGAATAGTCTGAACCGTCTGAATGGTCTGAATCCTCCGTCGGTGGCGATTTACGTGTCAAAGACCGCGCGTGGTTGCCCGAGCGGAAAAGAGCCGCAGTGTGGACCCGCGGCTTCCTGCGGCGGGAAGATGGGGTCGAGAAAAGTGGATGTCTCTGGAAAGGCTGGAGATTATCCGGTGAACCCGACTATAGATTCCCGAATTGTCAGCAGAGGTTTCAGGGCTCACCTCCCCGTCGGCGAAGGCCGGTGTGGAAGACAGGTCGATGCGAAGCAGCGACCAGGAGGGGGCGGCGCGGCCGATGGTGATTGGCGCAGGGCTTTCCGCCACCTGCGCCGCCACCTCCTGATCGCTGCGCGATCTGTCCTCCCCATTCGCCCGACGCGAACGGGGAGGTGAACGCCGCACTTCACCGGGTCGCGCGGACCGCCTAGAAGCCTCGCCATGACCGACGCCGCCGACCCGCTCGCCCAGCAGAAGACCGAGGCCCGCGCGTGGTTCGAGGCGCTGCGCGACCGTATCCACGCCGCTTTCGAGGCGCTGGAGGACCAGGCGCCCGCCGATCTGTTTGCCGGCCAACCCGGCCGCTTCGCGCGAACGCCGTGGGACCGCCTCGAGGGCGGGGGCGGGGTCATGGGCATGATGCACGGCCGGCTGTTCGAGAAGGTCGGCGTGCACGTCTCGACGGTGCACGGGACCTTCCCGGCCGACTATGCGAAGACCGTCCCGGGCGCGGCCGACGATCCCCGCTTCTTCGCCACCGGGGTCAGCCTGATCGCCCATCCGGTCAGCCCGCGCATTCCGGCGGTGCACATGAACACCCGCTTCATCGCCACGACGAAAGGCTGGTTCGGGGGCGGGGCCGACCTGACGCCCGTGCTGGACGTCGACCGGCGCGACGACGCCCCTGACACCGTCGCCTTCCACGCCGCCCTGAAGGCCGCCTGCGACGCCCACGATCCGGCGTGGCACGCGAGGTTCAAGGCGTGGTGCGACGAGTATTTCTTCCTGCCGCACCGCAACGAGCCGCGCGGCACCGGCGGCATCTTCTACGACCACCTCGACAGCGGCGACCGGGCCCGCGACTTCGCCTTCACCCGCGACGTGGGCGAGGCCTTCCTCAGGGCCTATCCGGAGATCGTGGCCCGGCGCATGGCCGAGCCGTGGACGGCGGGCGAGCGCGAGGAACAGCTGGTCCGGCGCGGCCGCTACGTCGAGTTCAATCTGCTCTACGACCGCGGCACGACCTTCGGGCTGAAGACCGGCGGCAACGTCGAGTCGATCCTGAGCTCGATGCCGCCGGTCGTGAAATGGCCCTGAGGCGACGGTCCACACCCATCCGTCATCCTCGGGCTTGACCCGAGGATCAGACCGTCCGGTGCTCCGTCGAGAGGTGCACGGCCGGAGCCGCCGGGACGCCCGCTTCGCACAGCTTGCCTCTCGCCTCTGATCCTCGGGTCAAGCCCGAGGATGACGGGAAGGGTTGGCTGGACGCCTTGAGCCGCTGAGCCCCCCTCAGGCCGGCTCCGGTTCGCGCGCCGGCTCGAGCGCGGCGCCGATGGCCGCGAACAGGCTGGTCATGGTCACAGGCTTGGTCAGGTGGGCGTCGGCCCCGGCGGCGCGCCCCGCCTCGACGTGCTCGGCCATGGCGTTGGCGGTCAGCATCACCACCGGGGTGCGCGACAGGCCGTGATCGGCCTCGTGCCTGCGGATGGCCTCGGTCGCGCTGAGTCCGTCCATAACCGGCATCTGCATGTCCATCAGGATCAGGTCGAACCCGCCCGCCTTGAACGCCTCGACCGCCTTGCGGCCGTCCTCGACCGCGACCAGTTCCATTTCCGTCGCGCCCAGCATGATCTCGACGACCTTGCGGTTGGCGGGATGGTCGTCGGCCAGAAGGATGCGCAGCGAGCTTCCCGTCACGTCCCGCGCCGCCGCCGCCGGCGCCGAGACCTCGGCGCAGGCCCGCCCGGCGCGCGGCAGCGGTATCTCGAACCAGAAGCTGGAGCCCTCGCCCGGCGTGCTCTCGCAATCCAGCGCCCCGCCCATCAGGTCGACCAGGGCGGTCGAGATGGCCAGTCCCAGGCCGGTGCCGCCGAACCGGCGCGTGATCGAACCGTCGGCCTGCTGGAAGCGCCGGAAAATCCGGCCGCGCTGTTCGGTGTCGAAACCCACGCCGGTGTCGCTGACCCGGAAGACAATCCGCCCGTTCTCCGCCGCCGCCACGGTCAGGCGAACCGAGCCCTCGCCGGTGAACTTCAGGGCATTGCTGACGAGGTTGGTCAGCACCTGCCGCAGCCGGACCGCGTCGCCCTCGACCACGCCCGACAGGGCGGGATCGAAGTCGACCTCCAACGCCACGCCCTTGTCCTCGGCCTTGACCCGCCACAGGGCCCCGATGTCGCCGACCGTCTGTTCGAGGTCGAAGGGCGCGGGCTCGATGGCGACCTGGCCGGACTCGATCTTGGCGGTGTCGAGAATGTCCGAGAGCAGGCGCTCCAGGGTCACGCCGGACGAGCGGATCAGCTCGACCATCTCCCGCTCCTGCGCGCCCAGAGGCCGCCGGGTCAGGGAATCGGCCATCGACACCACCCCGTTCAGCGGCGTGCGGATTTCATGGCTCATGTTGGCGAGGAATTCGCTCTTGGCCCGGTTGGCGTCCTCGGCCCGCCGCTGCGCCAGCCGCAACCGGCCGGCCTGCCGGGACAGCCAGACGACCGTCGCCATGGCGAACAGCAGGAAGACGATCCCGATGGCGATGACCGCCCGCTGCAGGTTGGTGTTGGCGCGGGCGGTCTCCAGCTGCCGACGGCGCTCGGCCAGCTGCTCCTGCATGTCGCCGGTGACCTGGTGGACGCCGGCGCTGAAATTCCGGGCCGAGACGACCTCGCTCTCCAGCATGTGAGCCCGGAGCATCCGGAAACCTTCGGCCGTCCGGCCCTCGGCGAACAGGACCTCGGCCTCCACGTGTTCGACCTCGAGGCCGAGCCCGCCCGCCTCGAGCCGACGCAGCGCCTCGAGATCACGGCGGGCGGCCGCGGTCTGGCCGGTCTGGGCGCGGGCGATGGCGCGCAGGGGCAGGATGCTGGCGGCCAGGAAGGCGGCGGGGCCCAGGTTTTCCCCGTATGGCTCAAGGCAGGCCAGAACCTCGCGGGGCGCGTGGCGGGCGTTGGCGACGGTGGCGCACAGGCTGGCGTCGTAGATGGCCAGGGTCGGCAGGTCGGAGCGGGAGGCCAGCCGGTGGTGGGCCGCATAGTATTCAGCCGCGCGGGCCTGATCGCCGACCTTCACCGCCATCACCGTCAGATTGTAGAGGCTGTCGAAGTCCGGGCGGGGATAGGCCGGGTTGGAATAGTCGATCTCGAATTTGCGGAAGGCGTCGGCGGCGCCCTTGAGGTCGTTGAGGTCCTTCAGACCCATGCCCGCGACTTCCCAGATGCCGGCCTGGGCCGTCGCCGCGAACGGATCGCCGACGGGGATGTCGGCCTGCGCCTGCGCCAACAGTTCCAGACCCTCGCCGATATGGCCCTCGTCCATCAGGGCCAGGGCGGCGAGACGGGCGGCATGGGCGCGCACGAACCAGTCCCGCCCGGTTCGCGCGAACCGCCGCATGTCGGCGGCGACGGCGACCTCGCCCTGGTCGTACCGCGCGGTGAGGTCGTTCAGATGGGCGATGTCGATGTAGCGCGCGTCGTTGCGCCGCCGCGCGGCGGCGGCCAGACGGCGGTTCCAGACGGCGGCGCGCTCGAACTCGCCCTGGTTCAGGATGGTCCAGGTGACGTGATAGAGCCGGTTCAGGCCCTCCCGGTCCTGACGCCGGGCGGCGGCCGAGCCGAAGGCCTCGAGGGCGGCGAAATCGGTCGAGCCCGCCCGCCGCTCCACGAAGCGCGCGAGGCTCAGCGCATCGGCCCCGCCGCGCGCGTCGAACGTCGGCTGGGCGGCCCCGCGCGGGGCGCCGGCAAGGACGACGAGCAGAACGAAACTCGCCGCAAGCATACGGAAAGGCGACATGAGGATTCCGGCGTGATGCTCCGTCCTCGCACACATGTGTTGCGCAAGGTTTAGCGGACCGTCGGCGCGGCCCGGGAGCGTCATCCGGCGGCGCCGTCGCCGGTCATCCAGACCTCGGCCCGGGCGCCCGCGTCGCCGAGCCGGTCCGCGACCCAGCCGCAGATTTCGGACGCGGCGGCCTCCGCGCCCACGGGGGGATTGAGCACCACCACCGCGCAGCCGTTCATCTTCATCGGATTGGCCAGCGGGCGCAGCCGCGCCTCCGCCACCAGCGCCCGCTTCACGCCCGCCTGGTCCAGCCGGCGCAGGAAACCGTCGAAGGTCTCCATGTCCTTCAGCGGGGTCCAGATCGCCACCATGGCGCGCGGGTCGGCGCGGACGATCGCCGCCCCCGTGTCGGCGGCGCGCAGATAGTCGTCCGGCCGCTCGAACGGCGGGTCGATGAGGACGAAGGCGGCCTGGGCGTGCGCCGCCTCGGCCCGGGCCTGGTCATAGCCGTCCCCGGCCCGGGCCGCCGCCCGGGGGAAGGGCTCCAGCGCCTGCTCCAGCAGGTCGAACACCGGCGGGTGCAGTTCGAATCCGAGGTAGCGGTCGGCCGGGCGCAGACGGCGCGCGATCAGAAGCGGCGACCCCGGATACAGAGTGGCGCCGCCGCGGGGATTGAGGCGCTCCACCTCGCCGGCCAGAGACTCGATCAGCGGCGGGCGGTCGGCCGCGGCCATGAGCCGGGCGATGCCGGCCTCGGCCTCCTTCGAGCGGGCGGCGTCGCCGCTCAGGTCGTAGACGCCTGCGCCGGCGTGGGTGTCGATCACCGTGACCGGGCCCGCCGCCTGCCGCCGCTCGAGCAGCCACAGCACCAGGGCGTGCTTGACCAGGTCGGCGAAGTTTCCGGCGTGGAAGCTGTGGCGATAGTTCATGCCCGGGGCATCCCCCTCCCCGCCGTTGCGGTCAAGAGGAACCGCCGTCGCGGCGGCGGCGTTGCCGAGCACCGATCCCGAAGGAGCCGATCATGACCGTTCGCCGGAGCCTGAGCTGATGCCCGACGGCTCCGCCGCCTTTTCCGCGCCCCCCGGGATACCGGCGGGCCTGACGTGGTGCAGCGACGAACAGCCGGGCATCCGCCGGACCCCGGCCGCTGACGGCTTCCATTATCACGACGCGCACGGCCGGCGGATCACCGACGAGGCCGTGCTGGACCGCATCCGCGCCCTGGCCATCCCGCCGGCCTGGACCGGGGTGTGGATCTGCCCGCGCGCGTCGGGCCACATCCAGGCCATCGGGCGGGACGTGAAGGGCCGCAAGCAGTACCGCTATCATCCGGACTGGAGCGCCCACGCCGCGGAGACCAAGTTCGAGCGCGTGCCCGAGTTCGCCCGCGCCCTGCCCGGACTGCGCCGCCGGGTCGAGGCGGACCTGGGGCGGCGCGGGGCGGCCCGCGAGAAGGTGCTGGCCACCGCCGTGCGGCTGCTGGAGCTCACGCTGATCCGGGTCGGCAACGCGCAGTACGCCCGGCAGAACCGCTCCTATGGCCTGACCACCCTGCACAAGCGGCATCTGGAGGTCGACGGCGCGGCGCTGATCTTCGCCTTCAAGGGCAAGAGCGGCGTGGAGCACGAGGTGAAGGTGCGCGACCGCCGGCTGGCCGCCGTGGTGCGGAGTCTGCGCGAACTGCCGGGCCAGCAGCTGTTCAAATACCGCGACGACGCGGGCGATCTGTGCGCCGTCACCTCGGACGACGTGAACGCCTACATCCGCGAGGCCATGGGCGAGCAGTTCTCGGCCAAGGACTTCCGCACCTGGGCCGGGACGGTCTCGGCGGCGCGGGCGCTGCGCGACATGGAGCCGCCGGCCTCGCCTGCCGAGGCGAAACGCGCGATCACCGTCTGCGTCAAGGCGGTCGCCGGGCTGCTGGGCAACACCCCGACGGTGTGCCGGACCTCCTATGTCCATCCGCGCGTGTTCGACCTCTATCAGGACGGCCGCCTCGGCAAGGTCCTGCCCGGTCCCGAGGCGGCCGGGTTCGAGCGCGCCCTGGCCCGGGCCCTGACCGACTGACCGGACGGCCGGGCCCGGCTGGGCGACCGGCCGCGATTGCGCCCGCAGGCTAAATCGGATGTAACTTGCTCCCCGGGAGAACGACGCTCTACGGAGCGCCGTTTGTCGGAGGGACCGAAGATGATGTCTGTATCGAATAATTTCCTGCGCCTGGGCGTGCTGTCCGCCCTGGTCGGGATGTCGCTGGGCGTGTGGATGGGCGCGAACCAGGACTTCGTGCTGAGGCCGGTGCACGCCCATATCAACCTGCTGGGCTTCGCCTCGATGATGCTGTTCGGCCTGTTCTACCGCTCGTTCCCGGCGGCCGGGCGCGGCTGGCTGCCGATGGTGCATTTCGCCCTGTCGGTGCTCGGCTTCCTGATCCTGATGCCGTCGCTGGCCCTGATGCTGTTGCAGAAGCCGGTTTTCCTGCCGGCCATGATCGCCTCGGAGATCATGCTGGTTCTGTCGATGCTGCTGTTCGTCATCATCGTCTTCATGGCGACGATGAAGAAGGACGAGACGGCCGCCGCCTGAGTCTCAGGCGGTCGACCAGTAGCCGCGGCTGCGGGCGCTGACCGGCGCCCGCGTCGCCTCGACCATGGACAGGATGGCGGCCCGGAAGGCGTCCGCCTCCTCGTCGCCGCGCAGCAGCCGCAGCGAGCGGATGATGCGGGTGATGCGCAGATGGTTGTGGTCGTGCGGCCGCAGCCAGTTGTGGGTGGCGCGGTAGAAGGCCTCCATCCGGTCCGTCGCCGCCGCCATGGCGCACTGGGCCAGGACCGAATCGTGGATGGCCTGCATGTCGTCCGTGGTCAGGACCGGCGCGTCAGACACGGCGCCGGACGGCTCCGGCAACGGGAACAGCCACTGGATGAAGTCGTGCGTCAGTTCGAGCGCCGTGTCGTCGAACCCCAGCACGTCGAACAGGGTGCGCCCGCGGGAGTCCGGTCCCTCGCCTTCCAGAAAGGCCACGATCGGGACCGTCATGGTCTGAGCCGCCCTTACGCCGCCTTGTCCCAGTCGAGAACCACCTTGCCCGACTGGCCGGAGCGCATGGCCTCGAAGCCTTCGCGGTAGCGGTCGTAGCTCATCTGGTGGGTGATCAGCGGGGTCAGGTCGAGACCGGCCTTGAGCAGACCCAGCATCTTGCGCCAGGTGGTGAACATCTCGCGGCCGTAGACGCCCTTGATGGTCAGGGCCTTGAGGATGATCGCGCCCCAGTCGGTCTCCATCGGCTTCGACGGAATGCCCAGCAGGGCCATGCCGCCGCCCATGATCAGGGTGTCGACGCATTGCTTGAAGGCGATGGGCGAGCCCGACATTTCGAGCGCGACGTCGAAACCGACCTTGAGGCCGAGCTCGTGCATCACGTCCTTCAGGTCTTCGCGGGTGGTGTTCACCGTGCGCACGCCGGGCGCGACCTTCTGCGCCAGCTCGAGGCGGAAGTCGTTGATGTCGGTCAGCACCACGGTGCGGGCGCCGGCGTGGCGCGCGACGGCGGCGGCCATCATGCCGATCGGACCGGCGCCAGTGACCAGCACGTCCTCGCCGAGCAGGTCGAACTGCTGGGCGGTGTGCACGGCGTTGCCGAACGGGTCGAGGATGGCGCCGATCTCCCACGGCACGTCGTCGGGCAGCTCGATGACGTTGAAGGCCGGAGCGACGACATATTCGGCGAAGGCGCCCTGGCGGTTCACGCCGATGCCGCGGGTGTGCGGATCGAGGTGGAAATGGCCGGCGCGGGCGGCTTCAGAGTTCAGGTCGATGACGTGGCCCTCGGCCGAGACGCGCTGCCCGACCCGGAGCTTGCGGTCGACGTCCTTGCCGATGGCGACGATCTCGCCGGAGAACTCATGGCCGGTGATCATCGGCACCGGGACGTTCTTCTGGCTCCACTCGTCCCAGTTCCAGATGTGGATGTCGGTGCCGCAGACGGCGGTGCGATGCACCCTGATCAGCACGTCCTCGTCGCCCGCCACGGGGATGGGGGCGTCGATCAGCTCGAGGCCGACGCCCGGCGTCGTCTTGGCCAGGGCCTTCATGGTGCCGGTCATGCGATCACTCCCAATTCCTTGCCGGCCGTCGTGAACGCCGCGACCGTTTGATCAATCTGTTCGAAGGTGTGCGCCGCCGACATCTGGGTGCGGATGCGGGCCTGTCCCCGGGGCACCACGGGGAAGCTGAAGCCGATGACGTAGACGCCGAGCTCCAGCGCCCGGGCGGCGAAATCCTGGGCCAGTCTGGCGTCGCCCAGCATGACCGGAATGATCGGATGCTCGCCGGGCAGCAGGTTGAAGCCGGCCCCGGTCATGGCGGCGCGGTAGCGGGCGGCGTTGGCGAACAGCTGTTTGCGCAGGGCGTCCCCCCCGTCGCCGCCGGCGATGCGGATGGCCTCGAGGCTGGAGCCGCAGACGGCTGGGGCCAGGGCGTTGGAGAACAGATAGGGCCGCGCCCGCTGCTTGAGCAGGGCGACGACGTCCGCCGTCGCACAGATGAAGCCGCCCATGGCGCCGCCCAGCGCCTTGCCGAAGGTGCCGGTGAGGAAGTCGATCTCAACGCCGTGGTAGGCGTATGATCCCCGCCCCTGCGGACCGAGGAAGCCGGTGGCGTGACAGTCGTCGACCATGATCAGGGCGCCGTAGCGGTCGGCCAGCGCCCGGATGTCCTTCAGCTTCGCGATATAGCCGTCCATCGAGAAGGCGCCGTCGGTGGCGATGACGATCTCGCGCGCGCCGTCGGCCCGGGCCTGCTTCAGCTGGGCCTCGAGGTCGTCCATGTCCGAGTTGGCGAAGCGGTAGCGTTTGGCCTTGCACAGGCGCACGCCGTCGATGATCGAGGCGTGGTTCAGGCTGTCGGAGACGATGGCGTCCTCAGCTCCGAACAGCGGTTCGAAGATGCCGCCGTTGGCGTCGAACGCCGCCGCGAACAGGATCGCGTCCTCGAAGCCGAGGTAGTCGGCGATGGCGCGCTCAAGCTCCTTGTGGATCTCCAGGGTGCCGCAGATGAAGCGCACCGAAGCGGTCCCCGCGCCCCACTGCCGCTGGGCCTCGATCCCGGCCTGGACGACGCGCTCGTCGCCGGCGAGGCCGAGGTAGTTGTTGGCGCAGAAATTCAGCACATCGCGGCCGCCGACCGTGATCACCGGCCCCTGACGGGAGGCGATGATTCGTTCCGGCTTGGTCAGGCCCTGGGCGTCGATGTCGGCGAGTTCCGCGCGCACGCGGTCATGGAACGGGCTTGGAAAGGTCGCTGTCATGCGCGCTCCGCTACGCCGTTTTCCGACCGGTTTGAAGCCCCGCCGCGCGCGCGGCTCACCCTCCCGGCGTCGGGGCCGGCTCGGCGACCGCGCGGAACGGGCTGACCTGAATCCGGCCACCGCAGGCGGTGAAGCTCTGGACCAGGGTCGCGGGGGAGGTGTCGCCCGGCGCGATCGCCCGGACACGGGCCGCGGTCGGACAGACGGTCTCGCCCTGGGCCTCGTTGGGGATCACCGTCCAGGCCAGGTCGAAGAAGGCCTTGGCCTGCGGCTGGAGGATGACCGGCGCGGGCGCCTGGCCGGAGCGCAGATAGGCGCCCGGATTCTGTTCGGAGCGAACGGTCGTCAGGGTGCGGCCCCGGGCGTCCTGCAGCGTCACCGTCGGATAGCCGGTCAGGCCGCAAACCTGGCCGCCGACGTTCTGCACGCCGACGATCGTCAGCCGATGGCCCATCCCGGCGTCGCCGCCGTCGGCCGACAGCTTCAGCTGCGGTCCCCTGCACGGCGTGACGGCCGGCGGCAACGGTCCGCCCGGCAAGACGTCGGGGGCCGGGACCGGGCCGGGAGCGATCGGGCCGGATGAGGGCCGGCTGCACCGCTCCAGCACCGCGATCCCGACGTCCTGGTTGGGTCCGAGACGGCTGAGCGTCGCAGCTTCCTGTCCGGTCGCGGTCGCGGTCTGCCATTCCATGCCCGAACCGATGAAACGCGCGCCCGAGGCGGCCTGGACCGTGCGCAGGACGTAGGCCTGGCCCTTGTAGGTCAGCTGGGCGGTGGCGGTGTCCGGATAGGCGACCGTCACCGACTGGCCGCTTTCGCAGGCGTAGCTGACCGGCGGAGGCATGGGCCCGGCGGGCGCCGGCGTCGGCTCGACCGGAGCGGTCGGCGGGGCCTCGGCCTCCGGAGTGCAGCCGGCGGCAGCGGTCAGCGCCAGGGCCGAGACGATCGTGCAGGCGGTGGAAAGGCGGCGCATTTGAGCTCCACAGTTGGGTTGGACAGCTAACGCCGGCCAACGGCAAAGGCTCCGCTTGTTCAGCGCCGGTCGTTCAGGCCGTCAGGACCCGCGGCAGTTTGAAGGTCACCGTCTCGCGCTCGCCGGCGTCCTCGATCACCTCGGCGTCGAAGCGGGCGCGCACGGCCTCGACCAGCGCCTCGATCAGCGGCTCGGGCGCGGAGGCGCCGGCGGTGATCCCCAGGGTGGAGACGCCGTCCAGCCAGGCCCAGTCGACCTGGGTCGCGTCATCGACCAGCCGGGCGTCGCGGGCCCCGGCCCGGAGCGCCACCTCGACCAGCCGCACCGAGTTGGACGAATTCTTCGAACCGACCACGAGGACCAGCTCGCACCCTTCGCCCAGCCGCTTGACCGCCTCCTGGCGGTTGGTGGTGGCGTAGCAGATGTCTTCCTTGTGCGGATCGGGCAGTTCGGGGAAGCGGCGCTTCAGCGCCGCCAGGATTTCACTGGTGTCGTCCACGGACAGGGTGGTCTGGGTGGCGTAGGCCAGCGGCGCGTCGCCCGGACGCTGGAAGGCCTCGGCGTCCTGGACCGTCTCGACCAGGCTGATGGCGCCGGGCGGCAACTGGCCCATGGTGCCGACGACCTCGGGATGGCCGGCGTGGCCGATCAGGATGATGTGGCGGCCGGCGGCGTGGTGCCGCTCGGCCTCGACGTGGACCTTCGAGACCAGCGGGCAGGTGGCGTCGAGGTACAGCATCTCCCGGGCCCGGGCGCCCTCCGGTACGGATTTCGGCACGCCGTGGGCCGAGAAGACGACCGGCCGGTCGTCCGGACACTCGTCCAGCTCGCGCACGAAGACGGCGCCCATGGCCTTGAGCCGGTCCACCACATGGCGGTTGTGCACGATCTCATGGCGCACATAGACCGGCGCCCCGTATTTCCCGATCGCCCGCTCGACGATCTGGATGGCCCGGTCGACGCCGGCGCAGAAGCCGCGCGGCGTGGCCAGACGGACGGTCAGCGGACGCTTTTCGGGGGCCGGGATCGGCGCATGCAGGGTCATGGCCGGAACCTAGTCGTTCGGTCCCCCTGCCGCCACTCCGCTTTGCACCAGCGCGTGTTTGCCGCGCCTCGCTTTAGCCGCTATCAGCAACGAGCGTGCGCTCGGCGTCGGGCTGTCGCGCGCCTCCTCGTTCGTGGAAGAGCTTTCGATGCGTCGCGTCTTCAAGATTTCCCTGGCTTCGGCCGCCGTCGCCGCCGCGTTTTCGGCTTTGCTGGTCCCGCTCGCGGCCAACGCCCAGACGCGCCCGGGCCAGCCGCAGCAGGGCGGGTCCGATCGCGGCGAGAACGCCGACGGCTCGCAACAGAATGCTCGCGACCGGGCGCCGCGCGTCGCGCCGCTGCGCCGCAATGCGGCGGCGGGCCCCTGCCCCTATGTGAAGATCCTGTACGACGCCGCGCGCTACGTCGAACTGACCGGAGAGCGGGTGTCGTCGGCGAACGTCGCCTTCACCGGCGAGATCGAAGGCCTGACCTCGGACTGCGCCTATCAGGGCGCCGAGCCGATTTCGGTGCACACCCGGGTGCTGTTCAATCTCGGCCGGGGCCCGCAGGCCCAGGGCGACGCCCGCACCTACCGTTACTGGATCGCGGTGACCGAGCGGAACAAGGCGGTGCTGGCCAAGGAGTATTTCGACCTGCCGGTGGACTTCGACGGGGCCCAGACGACGTCGGTGACCCAGGACCAGACCATTGTCATTCCGCGCGCCGAAGCGACGACCAGCGGCGACAATTTCGAGATCCTCGTCGGCTTCGACGTCACGCCGCAGATGGCCGAGTTCAACCGGTCCGGCAGCCGCTTCCGCGTCAACGCGGGCACGCAGGCCGCCACGCCGCCGCCCGCGAACCAGTAAATGACCGACCTCAGGACTGTTCTGGGCGAGGCGGTCGGGACCGCCTTCGCCGCCGAAGGCGTGGACGCCGCCCTCGCCCGCGTAACCCCGTCTGACCGGCCCGACCTCGCCGACTTCCAGTCGAACGGGGCGCTGGCGGCCGCCAAGGCGCTGAAGGCCAATCCGCGCGAGCTGGCCACGCGCGTGGCCGAACGGCTGAAGGGCGACAGCCGGCTGGCCTCGGTCGAGGTCGCCGGGCCGGGCTTCATCAACCTGAAGGTCGCGGACCGGACGCTGGCCGCCCGGGCGGCCGAGGTGGCGGCGGACGCCCTTCACGCCGGCGCCTCCATGGTCGCCGCGCCGCGCAAGGTGGTGATCGACTACGCCGGACCGAACGTGGCCAAGCCGATGCACGTCGGCCACCTGCGCAGCTCGATCATCGGCGAAAGCCTGAAGCGGCTGTTCCGATTCCGCGGCGACACGGTGTGGGGCGACGCCCATTTCGGCGACTGGGGCTTCCAGATGGGGCTGCTGATCGTCGCGGTCGGCGACGAGGGCAAGGCGGACGGCTTCATGGCCGACGGCGACGGGCCGTTCCCGGCGGACCCGCCGGTGACGCTCGAGGATCTGGAGCGGCTGTATCCGGCCGCGGCGGCCCGGGCCAAGGAAGACACGGAATTTCGCGACCGCGCCCGCAAGGCGACGGCGGAGCTGCAGGCGGGGCGTCCCGGCTACCGCGCCCTGTGGCGGCACATGCATGACGTCTCGATGGCCGGGTTGCAGCGCGAGTTCGGCACCCTGGGCGTGACCTTCGACCTGTGGAACGGCGAGAGCGACGCCGATCCGCTGATGCCCGAGATGATCGCCCATCTGGAGACGAGCGGCCTGCTGGTCGAGGACGCCGGAGCGCGGGTCGTGCATGTCGCCAGGCCCGGCGAGACGCGCAAGCGCAAGCTGGCCGACGGCAGCGTCATCGAGGCGCCGAGCCCGCCGCCGCTGCTGGTCATCTCGTCCGAAGGCTCGGCCATGTACGGCACCACCGACCTGGCCACGGTGCTGGACCGGCGCAAGGCGATCGATCCCGACCTGGTGCTCTATGTCGTCGACGAACGGCAGGCCGAGCATTTCGAGCAGGTGTTCCGCGCGGCCTATCTGGCCGGCTATGCCGCCGGGGGATCGCTCGAGCATCTCGGCTTCGGCACCATGAACGGGCCGGACGGCAAACCCTTCAAGACCCGCGCGGGCGGGGTTCTGAAGCTGCACGACCTGATCACCATGGCCACCGACAAGGCGCGCGAGCGGCTGCGCGAGGCGAAGCTGGGGGCCGATCTGCCCGAGGCCGAGTTCGACGACATCGCCCGCAAGGTGGCGGTGGCGGCGCTGAAGTTCGCCGACCTGTCGAACAGCCGGACCACCAGCTACGTCTTCGACCTCGACCGGTTCATGAGCTTCGAGGGCAAGACCGGGCCGTATCTGCTGTACCAGGCGGTGCGGATCAAATCCCTGCTGCGCCGGGCGGCGGACCAGGGCGCGACCGCCCGGCCCGTGGCCATCGGCGAGGCGGCCGAGCGCGATCTGGCCCTGACGCTGGACGCCTTCTCGCAGGCCGTGACCGAGGCGTACGACAAGCGGATGCCGCACCTGATCTGCGAGCACGCCTACCGGCTGGCCCAGTCGTTCTCGAAATTCTACGCCGCCTGCCCGGTGCTGGCCGCGCCGGACGAGGCGACCCGGGGCTCGCGCCTGACCCTGTCGAAGGCGGTGCTGGACCAGCTGGAGCGGGCGCTGGACCTGCTGGGCATCGACACGCCGGAGCGGATGTAGGTTACACTGCGCAGCGACAGGAGGGACGTATGTCGCTTGACGCCTATATCGCCGGCCTGCCCAAGGCGGAGCTGCACCTGCATATCGAGGGCAGTCTCGAGCCGGAGCTGATGTTCGAACTGGCGCGGCGCAACGGGGTGGCCATCCCCTTCGACAGCGTCGAGGGGGTGCGGGCGGCGTACGACTTCTCCAACCTGCAGGACTTCCTCGACATCTACTACGCCGGGGCCAACGTCCTCCTGACGGAGGAAGATTTCCACGACCTGGCGCTGGCCTATTTCCGGCGGGCGGCGGCGGACAATGTGCGGCACGCCGAGATCTTCTTCGACCCGCAGACCCACACCGACCGCGGCATCCCGTTCGGCGTCGTGGCCGAGGGCCTGCTGGCCGGGATGCGGCGGGCGGAGAGCGAGCTGGGCGTGACCTCGAAGCTGATCCTGTGCTTCCTGCGCCATCTCGACGAGCATGCGGCGTTCGACGTGCTGCATCAGGCCGGGCCGTGGCTGGACCGGATCGAGGGGGTGGGGCTGGATTCGTCCGAGGTCGGGCACCCGCCGTCGAAATTCCAGCGGGTGTTCGAGCGGGCCGGGCAGCTCGGATTGAAGCGGGTGGCGCATGCCGGCGAGGAGGGACCGCCGGCCTATGTGCGCGAGGCGCTGGACCTACTGCACATCGACCGGATGGATCACGGCAACCGGTCGATGGAGGACGAGGCGCTGATCCAGCGGCTGGCGGCGTCGGGGATGACGCTGACGGTGTGCCCGCTGTCGAACCTCAAGCTCTGCGTGGTCAAGGACCTGAAGGACCATCCCGTGCCGGAGATGCTGCGCCGGGGCCTGCACGTGACGCTGAACTCGGACGATCCGGCCTATTTCGGCGGCTATGTGAACGACAACTACCGCCGGCTGGCCGCGGCGGTCGGACTGACGCGCGAGCAGGTGACGCGGATGGCGCGGAACAGCTTCGAGGGCTCGTTCCTGGACGAGGCGGAGAAGGCGGCGCGGCTGGCCGAGGTGGACGCCTACGCGGCGGTATGAGGCCGCAGGTCAGAGAGCGGACCCGCCGAGGCACGAGCGGGCTCCGGACCTGACGTGTCGACGCAGGTCCGCATCCGCCGCCCGGGCCGTGACGGGCCGGCGCGCCCTCACGGCTGTATGGACGCCGGCGTGATCCGCACCGCGGCGCCGCCGCTGGGGGCCAGCGTCAGGTCCAGGGCGTCCCGGGCGGTCACGGCGCGGGTCGAGATCCGGGTCTGCGCCGGCGCCGCCCCATCGGCGTAAATCGTCGCCTCGAACCTGCCCTCGCCCAGGAAGGCGAGCGGAACGCGGGCCCTGCGGCCGTCCTCGTTGGTCATCGCCCCGATGTACCAGTCGGCTCCCTTGCGCCGGGCCAGGACGATCGACTGGCCGATCTCGCCGGACAGGAAGCGGGTCTCGTCCCAGGTGGTCGGGACCTGGCTGATGAAGGCTGTCTCCGGCTGGCCGCGATAGGCGTCCGGCGTGTCGGCGACGACGGTCAGCGGGCTCTCGTAGACCACGAACATCGCCAGGCCGTGGGCCCGGGTGGTCATCACCGACGGCAGGATGAAGCGGGGCTCGAAGGCTTGCGGCGTGACATTGCGGAAGCCGCCCGGGGTGTAGTCCATCGGGCCCAGCAGCATGCGCGTGTAGGGCAGGGTGACGTTGTGGGTGGCGGTGATGCGCCGCGACCACTTGTTGTACTCCGCCCCCAGGACGCCCTCCTGGGTCAGGAAATGGGGATAGGTCCGCGTCAGGCCGGTGGGGTGGTAGGCGCCGTGCAGATCGACCAGCAGCTGGCGCCGGGCCGTCGCGGCCAGCAGGCGGTGATACCAGTCGACCATCTGCGCGTCGTCGCGGTCCATGAAGTCGACCTTGATCCCGGCCACGCCCCAGGCCTGATAGGTGTCGAGGGCGGCGTCGAACTGGGCGTCCAGCGCCTTCCAGTTGACCCACAGCAGGACGCCGACCCCGCGCTCGCGGCCGTAGGCGACCAGGGCCGGGATGTCGACCTCGGGAGTATGGCGGGTGACGTCGGCGCCGGGCCGCACCTGGCCGCCGCCGCCGGCGCCCATGTACCAGCCCTCGTCGATCATCACATACTGCAGGCCGGCCTCGGCGGCGAAGTCGATGTAGGCCCTGAAGGTGGCGGTGTTCATGCCGCTGCCCGGCACGGCCGCGATCTGGCCGCCGTTCCACCAGTCCCAGGCCGATTTGCCGGGCTTGATCCAGCTGGTGTCGAAACCGGGGTCGGGATTGAGGTTGGTGACCAGGGTCGAGGCGATCAAGTCGCCCGGGCGGTCGGCGATCATCACAACCCGCCAGGGCGTGCGCAGCGGCGAGCCGATCCGGCTGCGCGTGATCACGCCGGGATCGTCGGGCCGGCCCGCCAGCCGCATCTGCAGCCCCAGGCCGCCGTCGCCCTGGGCGGCCAGGTAGAGGCCGGCGTAGTCGCGCAGGTCGGCCTCGGCGATGGCGAAGGCGGGCCCCCGGCCCCCGGTCTCGCAGACCAGGGGGGCGTCATAGGCGTTGTGATCCCGAATCCTCGAGACGGAGATGGGGTCGAACTCGCCTTCGTGGGCATTGTAGAAACGACCCAGGTTCAGTCCCCAGCAGCGGTAGTCCTCAGGAAAGGAGAACAAGGTCGCCTCGTTTGTCAGCCCGACAGCCTCCAGCCCACCGTCGGTCGGCACCGTGTAGCGGAAGGCGATCCCCTCGTCGTAGGCCCGGAAGGTCAGCTGCATCCGACGCCCGGCCCCGCCGGGCTCGGCAAGGTCGAGACGCAACTCGCGCCAGTCGGCCTGCACATGACTGCGCCGGCCCAGCAGCTGGTAGTCGTCGCGGCCGCTGGCGGTCCGGGCGGGCGCGTCGAGCTCGAGGCCAGGCCCCAGCAGCCCCCCCTTGTCCAGCCCCAGGCCCAGGACCGAGGGGGCCAGAATGGCGTGGCCGTCACGATTTACGGCGTAGCGCGGGCTGCCGTCGGCGCCCTGGTCGACCACCACCTCGATCCGCCCGTCGGGCGAGGTCAGCCTGGCGAGCACCTCGGCATGCGCAGCGGAGGCTGAACCGAGGACCAGCAGCAGGACGCCCGGGATCACTGAGAGAAGCCGCATCGGATATTCCAGTCGGAGGTTGACGACGAGGGTGTCAGGCCGGTGGCGGATAACGCGCTGGCGCCTGTCGTGCACCTGCCCGGGCGCAGCGACCACCAAGCCTTCGCTCCGATCTTGAGCTGCCCCCGGTGATCGCCAAAACCCGTTCATTGTTAGCGCTACCAACCCCTCTGACAAAACTATCCCGCAGGCTGGAATTGGACAATCGATTTTTCGAATAAGAAAGATTTTTTATGAGTGGACAATCTTGGCGGTCCTTCCCGACATCCCGCGGCGGCGGCCGTAGCAGCCTTTCCCATAATGGGCGCGTCAGCCGCATCGCCCGCCTCCGTAGCCGAAGACACCCGACCCATCGCCCCCATCTCGCCCACGCTTGACTTCGCACCGGAGTCGGGGCCTAGGTCGCGGCGCTCTCGCGGGAGAGATCGGGCTGTTTCGGCGGACCCGGAGCCGAAGGCGCAACCGCCCCGGAAACGCTCAGGCAAACGGACCGCGAGAACATTCGGACGCTGGAAAGTCGCTCCCAGGAGCGCGCCGACGGAGCAAGGCGGCCCTCCTTTCATTTCTGGAGGGCGCCGGAATCTCTCAGGCTTCAGGACAGCGGGGGCGCGAGGACGGCGGAGCTTTCCGCTTCAACACGCGACTCTGAGGCCGACATGACCGACGAAGTTCTGAAGACCACGCCCCTCAACGCCGCCCACCGCGCGCTGGGCGCCCGCATGGTCGGCTTCGGCGGCTACGAGATGCCGGTGCAGTATGAGGGCGTCCTGGCCGAGCATCGCTGGACCCGCGAGCACGCCGGCCTGTTCGACGTCTCGCACATGGGCCAGTGCAAGATCACCGGCGAGGACGCCCTCGCCCAGTTCGAGCGCTTCGTCCCCGGCGACTATGCGGCGCTCAAGGCCGGCAAGCAGAAATACAGCCTCCTGCTGAACACCGACGGCGGGATCATGGACGACCTGATGGCCGGCAAGCCCGACCACGACGGCCTCTATGTCGTGGTCAACGCCGGCAACAAGGACGCCGACTTCGCCTTCCTGCAAGCCAACCTTGAAGGCGACGCCGCCCTGACCGTGCTGGCCGACCGCGCCCTGATCGCGATCCAGGGACCGGAGGCGGCCGAGGTGATGGTGAAGCACGAGCCGGTTCTGGCCGACTTCGGCTTCATGGAATGCGCCCGGCTGATGATCTTCGGGGTCGACTGCTACGTCTCGCGCTCGGGCTACACCGGCGAGGACGGCTACGAAATCTCGGTCCCGGCCGCGGACGCCGAACGGGTCTGGAACCTCCTGCTGGAGGACGCCCGGGTCAAGCCGATCGGCCTCGGCGCCCGCGACAGCCTGCGACTCGAGGCCGGCCTGCCGCTGCACGGCCACGACATCGACGCGACGACGTCGCCGGTCGAGGGCGCGCTGACCTTCGCCCTGTCGAAGTCGCGCAAGGAGCGGGCCGACTTCAACGGCGCCGACCGCATCCTGAAGGAACTGGCCGAGGGTCCCGCCCGCGTCCGCGTCGGCCTCAGCGTCAAGGAAGGCGCCCCGGCCCGCGAAGGCGCCGAAATCGCCGACATGGACGGCAACCTCATCGGCAAGGTCACGTCGGGCGGCCCCTCGCCGACGCTGGGGCGCAACATCGCCATGGGCTATGTGCCGCCGGCCTTCGCCGACCAGGGCACGGACCTGAAGGTGATCGTGCGCGGCAAGGCCGCCGCGGCCGAGGTCGTGGCCATGCCCTTCGTCGCCCAACGCTACTACCGCAAACCCAAGACCGCCTGACGGCTTCCCGGAGAATAGAGATGCGTTTCACCAAGGATCACGAGTGGGTTCGCCTCGATGGCGACGTCGCCACGGTCGGCATCAGCCGGCACGCCGCCGAGGCCCTCGGCGACGTGGTGTTCGTCGAGACGCCGGACGCCGGCAAGACGGTCAGCCAGGGCGACAGCTTCGCCGTCGTCGAGAGCGTCAAGGCGGCCTCGGACGTCTACGCCCCGGTGTCGGGTGAAGTCGTCGAGGGCAACGCCGCCCTGGCCTCGGCCCCCGAGACCGTCAACGCCGATCCCGAAGGCGAAGGCTGGTTCGCCAAGATCAAGGTCTCCGACGCCTCGCAGCTGGACGCCCTGATGGATCGCGCCGCCTACGACCAGTACCTGACCACCCTTTGATGACGTTCCGACCCGCTGATCAAGAGTCAGCGGGTCGACTCGGCCGTCCTCCCCGGCCCGGAGCTCCCGATGCGCTACCTCCCCCTGACGCCCGACGACCGCTCCGCCATGCTGGCGGCGATCGGGGCCAAGACCATCGACGACCTGTTCGTGGACGTGCCGCAGGCGGCGCGGCGGGAGGGGTTCGTCGACCTGCCGCGCGTGGCGGGCGAGCTGGAGGTCGAGCGGGCGCTGGGGGCGCTGGCGGCGAAGAATACGTCGGCGGGATCCGCGCCCTTCTTCTGTGGCGCGGGAGCCTATCGCCACCACGTGCCGGCGACGGTGGATCACGTGATCCAGCGGTCGGAGTTCCTGACCAGCTACACGCCGTACCAGCCCGAGATCGCCCAGGGCACGCTGCAGTATCTGTACGAGTTCCAGACCCAGGTCGCCAACCTGACCGGCATGCCGGTGGCCAACGCCAGCCTCTATGATGGCTCGACCGCCATGGCCGAGGGCGTGCTGATGGCCACGCGGGTGACCCGCCGCAACAAGGCGGTGATCTCGGGCGGGGTGCATCCGCACTATGTCGCCGCGACCGAGACCGTGGTCCACGCGGTCGGGGTCGAGACCCAGGTGCTGGCGGCCGCCGTGGACGCCGAGGCGGCGGTGATCGACCAGATCGGGCCGGACACCGCCTGCGTCGTGGTCCAGACCCCGAACGTGTTCGGCACGGCCACGGACGTGACGAAGATCGCCGAGGCGGCCCACGCCGCCGGGGCCCTGCTGATCGTGGTGGTGACCGAGGCCGTGTCGATGGGCCTGTTGAAGTCGCCCGGCGAGATGGGCGCGGACATCGTCGCGGCCGAGGGCCAGTCGATCGGCAACGCGCTGAATTTCGGCGGCCCCTATGTCGGCCTGTTCGCCTGCCGCGAAAAGCTGATCCGCCAGATGCCGGGGCGCCTGACCGGCGAGACCGTCGACGCCGACGGGACGCGCGGCTTCGTGCTGACCCTGTCGACGCGCGAGCAGCACATCCGCCGCGACAAGGCGACATCGAACATCTGCACCAACTCGGGCCTGTGCACCCTGGCCTTCACCATCCACATGAGCCTGCTGGGGGAGACGGGGCTGCGGCGGATGGCTCTGCTGAACCACGAGAAGGCCGTGGCCACGCGGGATGTGTTGGCCTCGATCCCGGGAGTCGAGGTGCTGACCTCCCGCTTCTTCAACGAGTTCGCCGTCCGCCTGCCCAAGCCCGCGGCCGGGGTGGTCGAGCAGTTGGCCCAACGCGGCATTCTCGCCGGCGTGCCTTACGGCCGCCTGGCGCCCGGGGCCGGCATGGACGATGTGCTGCTGGTCGCCGCGACCGAAGTCACCACCGACGCAGACATCAGGGGCCTCGCGAGCGCGCTCGGGGAACTGCTCAATGAAGGTTGAGGTCCTCGCGGCGGCGGCTTTGGCGCTCTTCATGAACGCTTGCACAAAGCCAGCGGCGCCAGTGGACATGTCCCGGGCGGCCGCGCTCGTCGGCCAGTGTATGGCCAGCGAGCAGCATATCCTTGAATGGGCCGGTCTCGCCGAATCAGGTCGGATCACCGCGGAGGCAGCCAGCAAGATTGGTCTGGCCGCCAGCGTATGCGCCGACGCCGGGCGCACCATCCGCAGTACTGAGCTCGAGCCGCCATGCGGGGCAGTGACCGCCTATCTGGCAGGCGTAAACGGGGCGCTCGCGACGTATGCCGAGGAGCGCCCGCTCGGCGATTTTGGCCCGAACCTTCCGCCAAGGCCGACATCGGATCAGGTAGCGGCGTGCGGAAACGCCGTCTCGCCCTTCAGCAGCAAGTCCAATCCATGAGCACCATGAACACCATTGGCCGCCCGACGACGCCGAACGCCGTCACGTCCAAACCGGCCACCCTGACGGGCGGCCGCGGCCTGCTGCAGGACGAGCACCTGATCTTCGAGAGCGACGGCTGGGGCAAGACTGGCGTCGACCTGCCGGAGCCGAAGACCGACGGCGGCGATCTGGGCGACCTGGTGCGCAGGGACCCGATCGGCCTGCCCGGCCTCTCCGAGCCCGAGGCGATGCGACACTATGTACGGCTGAGCCAGAAGAACCACGCCATCGACCTGGCCATCTATCCGCTGGGCTCGTGCACGATGAAGCACAACCCGCGCCTCAACGAGAAGATGGCGCGCCTGCCCGGCTTCTCGGACATCCACCCGCTGCAGCCGGTCTCGACGGTGCAGGGCGCGCTGGAGCTGATGGATCAGCTGGCCCACTGGCTGAAGACCCTGACCGGCATGCCGGCGGTGGCGATGAGCCCCAAGGCCGGGGCGCACGGCGAACTGTGCGGCCTGATGGCCATCCGCGCCGCCCATGAGGCGTCGGGCGAGCACCTGAAGCGCCGCAAGGTGCTGGTGCCGACCTCGGCCCACGGCACCAACCCGGCCACCGCCGCCTTCGTCGGCTATACGGTGGTGGAAGTGGCCCAGACCGACGACGGCCGCGTCGATGTGGCGGATCTCGCCGCCAAGCTTGGGCCGGACGTGGCGGCCATCATGGTGACCAATCCGAACACCTGCGGCCTGTTCGAGCGCGACATCCTCGAGATCAGCCGGCTGACGCACGAGGCGGGCGCGTATTTCTACTGCGACGGGGCCAATTTCAACGCCATCGTCGGCCGGGTGCGGCCCGGCGACCTGGGCGTCGACGCCATGCATATCAACCTGCACAAGACCTTCTCGACGCCGCACGGCGGCGGCGGGCCGGGCGCGGGCCCGGTGGTGCTGTCGGAGGCCCTGGCCCCCTTTGCGCCGGCGCCGTGGGTGGTGTCCGACGGCGACGGGTTCCAGCTGATCGAGCGGGCCGAGGGCGAGGCTGAGCAGGCCTTCGGCCGGCTGTGCGCCTTCCAGGGCCAGATGGGCATGTATGTCCGGGCCCTCAGCTACATGATGAGCCATGGCTCGGACGGGCTGCGGCAGGTGGCCGAGGACGCGGTGCTGAACGCCAACTACATCAAGGCCCGGCTGTCGGACCTGATGAGCCCGGCCTTCCCGGATGGGCCGTGCATGCACGAGGCCCTGTTCGACGACGAATGGCTGAAGGGCACGGAGGTGACCACGCTCGACTTCGCCAAGGCGATGATCGACGAGGGCTTCCACCCGATGACCATGTATTTCCCGCTGGTCGTCCACGGCGCCATGCTGATCGAGCCGACGGAGACCGAATCGAAGCAGGAGCTGGACCGCTTCATCACGGCGATGCGGGCCCTGGCCGAAGCGGCGAAGGCCGGCGACGTCGACCGCTTCAAGGGCGCGCCGTTCCACGCGCCGCTGAAAAGGCTGGACGAAACCCGGGCGGCGCGTCAGCCGGTGCTGCGCTGGACGGCTCCGGACGGGTCGAACATCGCCGCCGAATAGACCGGGCCCCCTTCTCGCAACCGCGAAGCACGGCAATGTGAACGCCGCCTGCCACAGCAGGCGTATGCTCTCCCTTGCGTAATCTGAGCCACGACAAGCGTTTGGGAGGCGCTACGGTCATGATGTCACGCGTACAAAAAGGCATGATCGCCGGCTTTGCCGCGACGGTCGCGGTATCGGTGCTGGAGGTGGCCAACCTCTATTTCGGACCCTGGGCCGCAAGTTTCCCGCGGTTGCTGTCCGTCATGCTGCAAACGCCCGATCTGATCATCGTGGGCTGGATCGCCCACTTCGTGGTCGGGACCTTCGTGCTTGGCCCGGCGTTCGGCGTGCTTTGTCCCCGACTGCCGACGGACACATCCGAATCGAAGGGCATTCTCTTCGCAGTCGGAGCCTTCATCGTCATGGGACTGACGGTAGCCCCCCTGGCGGGAATGGTCGGTCGACCCGTCGGCATCTTCTTCATGCAGGCCGGGTTCGGCACCCTGGCGTGGATGATCGCCATCCACGCCGTGTACGGCATCGTGCTGGGCAATGTGTACGGGCGGCTGGTCGCGCGTGACAAGCACCGGCACGTCCCGATCGCAGGCGCTCCGGCGCACTGACGACAAAGGCCCCGCCGGACGCCGGCGGGGCCTTTTTTGTTGGGCCGCGGTCAGGAGGCTCCGCCTCCTCGACCCGACGCGGCCTGGCGCTTCGCGCATGATCGACGCCCAGGCAGCGAGCCGCCGCGCGGCGGGCGATAGCGCCCTAGTTGAGCCGCGAGCCGATCTGGGCGATGGCGGCGTCGAGCAGGGGGTCGCTCTTCTGACCGGCCAGACGCGCCACGAGGATCTGTTCGGCGGCGCGGGCGGCGAGGTCGGCGGCGGCGGCCTTGACCTCGGCCGTGGCCTGGACCTCGGCCTGGGCGATGCGGCGCTCGGCCAGGGCCTGACGGCGGGCCAGGGTCTCTTCCAGCTTGACCTTCGCCTCGGCCTCCATGACGCGGGCGTCGGCTTCGGCGGCCTTGAGCATGGCGGCGGCCTGGGCCTCGGCCTCGGCCTTCTCGGCGCGGATCTGGGCCAGCAGGGCCTCGGCCTCGGCGCGCAGGCGGGCGGCCTCGTCGAGCTCGGACTGGATTTTGGCGGCCTTGGCGTCGAGCGCGCCTGCGAGCAGCTTGAAGGCGCCGGTGAAGACGCAGACGGCCAGGAACAGCACCAGGCCGACGCCGACCCAGAGCTCGGCGCTATCGAGACCGAAGAAGCCCTCTTCGAAGAACATGTTCATGTCAGGCGGCTCCCTTGACGGCGGCGGCGGCCTCGGCGGCCGTGGGGGCCTTGCCGGTCAGGCGCTCGACGATGGCGGCGGCCGTGTCCGATGCGATCGAGGCGACATTGGTCATGGCGGCGTCGCGGGTTTTGCCGATGGCGGCCTCCGCCTCGGCGATGCGGGCGTTGACCACCTCTTCCTCGGCGGCGGCGCGAGCGTTGGCCTCGTCGGTGACGCGGGCCTTGGCGGCGGCGGCCGTGGCGCGGGACGAGGCGCGAGCGGCCTCGACCTCGGCCTTGGCGGCCTCGGCCTGGCCAGCGGCCTCGGCCTGGACCTGACGGGCCGTGGCGATGGCGGTGGAGATGGTCTGTTCGCGCTCGTCGAACACCCGACGCAGGCGCGGGGCGAAGACCTTGGCGATCAGGAAATAGAGGATGGCGAACAGGAAGATCAGATAGACGATCTGTCCGAACCAGTGCTGGAACTCGAACTGGGGCAGGCCGCCGGACTCGTGCGCGCCGCCGTGGGCGGCTTCGGTCGTGGCGTGCGTGTCCTCGATCGCGACCGGATGGGCCGCGTCTTCGGGCAGAACGGGATGGGCTGTCGTGGTCATCTGTCGCCTGGTCTAAAACGCTGGCCCATTTCCTGGATTCAGGTCGGGCGACCCGAAGCGGAAATGGGCTGGATCTACGGTCGATCCGTCAACCGACGACGGCGCGGCCCTGCGCAAGGCAGGCCGCGCCGCAGCCGGAAGGACGAAATCAGGCCGAGTACAGCAGGATGCCGAGCACGAACGACAGGATGCCCAGGGCTTCGGCCAGAGCCGCGCCCACGAACAGGTTGCCGATTTGCGAGCCGGCGGCCGACGGGTTGCGCAGGGCGCCCGTCAGGAACGAGCCGAAGATGTTGCCGACGCCGATGCCGGCGCCGATCATGCCGGTCATCGCGAGGCCGGCGCCGATGAGCTTGGCGGCTTCTGCTTCCATGGTCGTAAGTCCTAGTCTGGGGTTGGTTGGTTGGAGACGAAAACTGGTCCGGGCCCTAGTGGCCGTGGCCCAGGTTGACCACGTCGTTCAGGTAGATCGTGGTCAGAACAGCGAAGACGAAGGCCTGCAGGAAGGCCACGAGGAACTCCAGCGCGGTCAGGCCGACGGTCATCCCGAGCGACAGAATGAAGACCGGGACGCCGAGCCAGCCGATGGCCCCGCCGACGGCGACGACGACGAATCCGGCAAAGACCTTCAGGGCGACGTGGCCGCCCATCATGTTGCCGAACAGACGAAGGGTCAGGGTGACCGGCCGCAGCAGGAAGGAGACGAACTCGATGATGACCACGAAGGGCAGCACCGGCCACGGCACGCCCGACGGCACGAACAGCGAGAAGAACTTCAGGCCGTGTTTCCCGAAGCCGATGGCCAGCACCATCAGGATGGTGATGACGCCGAAGGTGGCGGTGACGGCGATCTGCGAGGTGGCGGTGAAGCTGAGGAACAGGCCCAGGAAATTCATCGCCAGGATGAAGGTGAAGATCGTGAACACGAACGGGAACAGCTTGCGCCCGTCGTGACCGATGATGGAGTCGACGAGGCCGTCGATCATGCCGAACAGGGTCTCGCCCGCCGCCTGCATGCGGCCCGGGACGACCTTGGCGCCGGCGGTGACCAGCGTCAGGAACAGCACGACCATGCCGAAGGCGACGGTCATCGCCAGGTGCGAATTGGTGAAGGCGATCGTCTGCTGCCCGATGAGCGGCAGGTTCACCTCGACCGCGGGGGTCAGGGGCACAATCTGGAACTGGTGTAGCGGATCGGCCATCGAGCCCTTGGTCCCTAGTCTTCTACGTCGTCGTCGAAGGGAACCGACTTCGGCTCCACCCCGCTTGCCTTCGCCTGGGCCATCAGGCGTTGCGCCGTCCGCCAGGCCATGAATACCGAGACGGCGAAGCCCAGAAGGACGCCGCCGATCAGACCCCAGGGTTCCGTCCCGGCGAACCGGTCCACGATGAACCCGAGCGCCAGCCCCACGAACACGCCGCCGAACAGGTCGGCGAGGATACGCCACGCCTGCCCCGCCGCCGCCTGCCCCGCCGCCTCGTGAGAGAGCTGGCGCGCATTGCGCGCCTCCATCGCGGATGCGCTTTCGGTGAGGCGTTTGATCGCCTCTTCGCGCGATTCCGGCTGGGTTGACATGGGCGGCCTCAGCACTCCGGCACGGATGCCGGAGGGGGTCTGAATTCGGCGCGGAACCTATAGGCGGGACCCCCGCAGGTCAAGGCGGTGCAGAACGGCATTAGGCCCTTGATTTTCCGCACGTTTGTTTCCCTGTTCTGGAGGCGTGGCGAACGGTCGCTGGCGGGCGCGCGGATTCGGGGCATGAGTCTGCGCTTTCCGGGTTTTCATCCGGAAAGGTCGGGGAGGTCGGCGGAGCGCGGGCGTTCGGCCCGGAACCGTTGATGCGGCCCCCGTGCTTTCGCCGTAGGGAGCCTTGATGATTTTCGGCTGAACGTCCGCGCTCCGCCGCGACCGGTTCACGCAAGCGCACGGGGGCGGGTTTCGTGGCGGCCCGCGGGGCTTGTGGAGTTTTCCCACCCCGGCCTTGTCGCCGCATTCAACCCTGTCCGTCCTAGGCCCGCGACGGGCGGAAGGCTTCCAGGCCCTCCGGGCCCCGGGGTTTCTTACACCCCGGGCAGTCCGCCGCCCCCTTGCCCGTCGCCCGAGGCTCCCCCCCGCCCGGCCTTTGCGGCCGCGCGACGGGTCGGACGACGATCCGGAAACGACGTTTCCCGCTCGATCGCATCTCGCCGCACGTGGTTGGCCCTGGCGCCGGACGCCCTCCCCCGCGACGGGATGAAGCGCATTGTAAGGAGCCCGTCCCCTGTGCGCAGGAGAACGGCTCGAGAAAAGGTCAGGGTGTTGATCTCGCCGGATAATTTCCGCTGAACCCGACTATGGATTCCCGGATTGTCAGCACAGCGTCATGGCCCGGCGCCGCCCCCTCCACCACGCTTCGCGCGGTCCCCCTCCCCATCTGCGATGGGGAGGTGAGGGCGGGCTTCACCTCCCCACGCTGTGGGGAGGTGGCCGGGCCGCGATCAGCGGGCCGGACGGAGGGGGCGGCGCGGGCGGGCCATTGTCAGCGCGACGCGTTCTTCATGCAATCGCCGGCGATGTAGAGGCCGTTGAGGTAGTGCCAGCGGTTCTGGAGGGCGAGGGCCTCGGCCTCGCGGCGCTCGCGCTCGGGGGCGGTGAGAGCGTCGGCGCCGGCGATCACCAGGCCCGCGCCGGGAATGAGCGCAGCCGCGCCGGCCCGGGCCACGCCGCTCATCGCACCCAGGGGCCCCGGCGTGTTTCCGCCCATCCGCTGGCTGAGCCCGGCCGCCTCATCGGCGATCTGCCTGCAGGTGAGGTTTTCGTCGCCGGTCCGGACGACCGTCGCGCTTGCGGCCTCGCCGGACGCCTGCTGGGTCGCGCAGCCCCCGCATATCAAGGCAGCGGCCACAAAGAGATGAGCTTTCACAGTTGGTACTCCACTTGCCTGTCCGGGACAGAACGGGAGTGGGAGACCGAGGTTGCGTTGTACGGCGGTCAGGCCCGGACGGCGCGCGACGCCTCGACCCCCAGCGCCTGCAGGGCGGCGGCGGCGATATGCTCGGCGTTGAGGCCCGCCGTGGCGTACATCGCGACCGGGTCAGCCTGGTCCTGGAAGACGTCGGGCAGGCAGAGGGTACGGACCTTCAGGCCGGCGTCCAGCGCGCCCTTTTCGGCCAGCAGCTGCAGCACGAAGGCGCCGAAGCCGCCCATGGCCCCCTCCTCCACCGTGATCAGGCATTCATGCTCGCGGGCGAGGCGCAGGATCAGGTCCTCGTCGAGCGGCTTGGCGAAACGGGCGTCGGCCACGGTGGCCGAGACGCCGCGCGCGGCCAGGGCGTCGGCGGCCTTGAGCGATTCCTGCAGGCGCGTGCCCAGCGACAGGATGGCGACGGTCGTGCCCTCGCGGACGATGCGGCCCTTGCCGATCTCAAACGGGGCGGCGAGTTCGGGAATCTCGACCCCGACGCCGTCGCCGCGCGGATAGCGGAAGGCCGAGGGGCGATCGTCGATCTCGAGCGAGGTGGCGATCATGGCGGCCAGTTCAGCCTCGTCGGCGGCGGCCATCAGCACCATGCCGGGAAGGGCGCCCATGTAGCCGATGTCGAACGAACCGGCGTGGGTGGCCCCGTCGGCGCCGACCAGACCGGCGCGGTCCATGGCGAAACGGACCGGCAGCTTCTGGATGGCCACGTCGTGGACGACCTGGTCGTAGCCGCGCTGGAGGAAGGTCGAATAGATGGCGCAGACCGGCTTCATGCCGTCGGCGGCGAGGCCGGCCGCGAAGGTGACGGCGTGCTGCTCGGCGATGCCGACATCATAGGTGCGTTCGGGGAAGGCCTGGCCGAACAGGTCGAGCCCGGTGCCCGATGGCATGGCGGCGGTGATGGCGACGATGGAAGGGTCGAGCGCGGCCCGCTTGATCAGCTCGGTCCCGAACACCTTGGTGTAGCTGGGAGCGTTCGAGACGGATTTGGACTGTTTGCCCGAGATCACGTCGAATTTCGCCACCGCGTGCAGCTTGTCGGCGCTGGTCTCGGCCGGGGCGTAGCCCTTCCCCTTCTGCGTCACGACGTGGACGATCACCGGGCGGTCGGTGATGGCGGCGGCGTTCCTGAGGATGGGGACCAGATTGTCCATGTCGTGCCCGTCGACCGGGCCGACGTAGTAGAAGCCCAGCTCCTCGAAGAAGGTGCCGCCGACGATCATGCCGCGGGCGTATTCCTCGGCCTTGCGGGCGGCGTTGCGGAACGGGCGCGGCAGGTGTTCGGCGACCGACTTCCCGAAGCGGCGGAAATTGCGATAGGCGCCGCCCGAGACCTGTTTGGCCAGATAGGCGCTCATGCCGCCGACCGGCGGGGCGATCGACATGTCGTTGTCGTTGAGGATGACGACCAGCTGTTTGGTGGTCTCGGCGGCGTTGTTCATCGCCTCATAGGCCATGCCGGCGGACATCGAGCCGTCGCCGATGACGGCCACGACCTTGTTGCTTTCGCCCTTCTGGTCGCGGGCGGCGCAGAAGCCGAGGGCCGCGCTGATCGAGGTCGAGGCGTGGGCGGCGCCGAAGGGGTCGTATTCGCTCTCCGAGCGTTTGGTGAAGCCCGAGAGGCCGCCGGGCATGCGCAGGGTGCGGATGCGGTCCCTGCGCCCGGTCAGGATCTTGTGCGGATAGCACTGGTGGCCGACGTCCCAGATCAGGATGTCCTTCGGCGTCTCGAACACATGGTGCAGGGCGACGGTCAGCTCGACCACGCCGAGGCCGGCCCCGAGGTGGCCGCCGGTGACGGAGACCGCGTCGATGGTCTCGGCCCGCAGTTCGTCAGCCAGCTGCTTCAGCTGCGGAATGTCGAGGCCCCGGGTGTCGGCGGGGAGCTTGACCTGATCGAGAAGCGGGGTGTCGGGCATGAGGGTGTTTTTGAACCTGAGCCTTTGGTCTTCCAACACCCTGTAGAGCATTTCGCTGCGGGTCAGGTCGATCCGGTCTGAAAAATCGATGCAGGATCGGTGCACGCGGACGTGCGGATCAGGACCGCCGCTGAAGCACGTAGTCCACGCTGGCCTTGAGGATTTCGGCGTCGGAGCCGAACACGTCGAGATGGGCGCGGGCCTGGTCGGCCAGATGCGCGACGCGATGCCGCGCCGCCTCGACGCCCAGCAGGGTGACGAAATTGGTCTTGCCCTGGGCGGCGTCCTTGCCGGCGGCCTTGCCGAGGATGTCCTCGTCGCCCTCGACGTCGAGCAGGTCGTCGACGATCTGGTAGGCCAGGCCGATGTCGTGGGCGAAGCTGATCAGGGCCTGCCGGTGGATCTCGCGGGCGTCGGCGATGATCAGCGGAATCTCGAAGGCGTAGGTGAACAGGGCCCCGGTCTTGAGCCGCTGCATCCGCGCCACGCCGCCGAGGTCGTCGCGCACGCCGAGCAGGTCGATCATCTGGCCGCCGGCCATGCCGCGGGCGCCCGAGGCCAGCGACAGGCGGGCGGCGAGCTCGCAGCGGACGGCCGGGTCCTCGTGGGTGTCCTCGTGCAGCAGGATGTCGAAGGCGGCGGTCTGCAGGGCGTCCCCGGCGAGGACCGCGGTGGCCTCGTCATAGGCGCGGTGCACGGTGGGGCGGCCGCGGCGCACGTCGTCGTCGTCCATGCAGGGCAGGTCGTCGTGGACCAGGCTGTAGGCGTGGACGCATTCGAGGGCGCAGGCGGCGCGCAGCACCGGCCGCTCCTCGATGTCGAACAGATTGGCGGCCTCGAGCGCGAAGAAGGGCCTGAGCCGCTTGCCGGGGCCGAGGGCGGCGTAGCGCATGGCCTCGGTCAGGCGGGACTCCGGGCCGTCGGCGCGGGGCAGCAGTTCGTCGAGGGCGACGGTGACCAGGTCGGCGGTCTCGGCCACCCGGTCGATGACGTCCTGCTCCGGCGAATTGGCGGCGAGAACGTTCAGAACAACCTCCCGCCCGGCGGGACATCGCGGTCGACGCCGACGAGAACGACCTCGCCCGCCGCGTCGGGGAAGCCGAGGGTCAGCACCTCGGACATGAAGGGCCCGATCTGGCGCGGCGGGAAGTTGACCACGGCGGCGACCTTGCGGCCGACCAGCTGGTCCGGGGTGTAGTGGACGGTGATCTGGGCCGAGGACTTCTTCACGCCGATGGCGGGGCCGAAGTCGATGGCGAGTTTGTAGGCGGGCTTGCGCGCCTCGGGGAAGGGATCGGCGGAGACCACCTGGCCCACGCGGATGTCCACTTTCAGGAAATCATCGAAGACGATCGGATCGGCGACGCCCCGGGCGGCTGGGCCGGACATCAGTCGAACCCGGCCGGTTCGACGCCCCGGGCCTGGCCGTCGGCGCCGACGACGATCTTCTCGACCCGCAGCTGGGCGGCCTTGAGCCGGTCCTCGCAGTGGGCCTTGAGGCGCGCGCCCTCCTCGTACAGGGCGATCGACTCCTCGAGCGGGGCCTGGCCGGACTCGAGGCGGGAGACGATCTGTTCGAGGCGCTGCAAGGCGTCCTCGAAGCTGAGCTCGGCGGGGATGGGGGCGGCGGCGTCGGTCATCGCTGGCGACCCTAGAGGCGGCGCGGGCGCGTCTCAAGCAAAGACCGGCGCTTTTGCTACCGGACGGGCGGCGGCGCGGTCTCGACGCGGCGGGCGGAGACGATCCGGACGCGCGGGTCCAGCATCTGGCCGCGCATGAAGCCCTCGCCCTCGGTGGGGGATTTCGGGGCGGCGAGAATGGCGCGGACCACGTCCATGCCCTCGACCACCCGTCCGAAGACGGCGAATCCGGCGTCGCCTGGCGCGGACCGGCCGGCGTCGAAGCCCGGCAGATTGCCGACGATGATGAAGAAGTCGCCGTCAGCCGTGCCCGGGTCGAACCGCGCCATGGACAGGGCGCCGTCGACGTGGCGCAGCCCCGTCTGGCTGGTCGGCTCGTGGGCGATGGGCGGCAGGATGCGGTCCGGCGCATTGGCGGTTCCGCCCTGGACGACGCCGGTTCCGGCCCCCAGCTCCATGCCGCGATAGAAGTCCGTCCCGTCGAAGCGGCCCTCGTCGACATAGCGCAGGAAGTTGGCGGCGGTGACCGGCGCGCGCGGATCGGTCTCGACGAGGATGGTCCCGGCCGTGGTTTCGAGGATCACGCGGACGGCGACGGCGGGCGCGGCGGCCCGGGCGGGCTCCTGGGCCAGCGCCGGGGCCGGCACGGCGGCGACGAGGCAGAGGACGACGGCGAGCAGGGAGCGCCGGATCATCACCGCTGTTCGTAGCGGCGCTGGGACCAGTATTTGAAGCCCTGGTTGTGGACCAGCTTCCAGCCGTCGGCCTTCAGCCGCTTGCCGACCATGTGGTTGAAATAGCCGTGGGCGAGGACCAGCACGTCCTGCCCCGATTCGGCGCGGGCGATCAGGGCCTGGGCGGCCTGTTCGGCGCGGACCTCGGCCTGGGCGCGGGTCTCCTGGCCCTCGTGATGGTTGAAGGCGTGCCACCAGATGCGGGCCACGGCGCCCCAGTATTTGGGCGGCAGCTTGAACCAGGACGGGAAGCGCGGCGGCGGCAGGGGGGCCTCGATGAACAGGGCGTCGCTCATCACCTCGCGGCCGGCGGCGATGGCGGCGGCGGTCTCCTGGGCGCGGGGACGGGTCGAGGCGTAGATGGCCCCGGCGCCCTCGGCCGTGGCGAGCAGTTCGGGGGGCGGGGTCTGGCCGGCGCGCAGGCCGCCGACCTCATACTTCGCCCACCAGTCGCGGTACTGGTCGGAGGTCAGCAGGCATTTGCGGGACAGGGCCGGCTCGCCGTGGCGGGCGAGGATGATGGCCCCGGGGCGGACGGAAACCAGCGCCGCCGGGCGCGGAACGGGCGCCGGGGCGGGTTGATCGGGCAAGGGGTCTCGGGCGGGAGCTGACATGAGCGACGGGCGGAAAGGCATTTTGCGATCCGGCCCCCTAGTCCTCCCCCAAAGCCTGGACATGGGCGGCCGCCGAGCGGCCGAGCCCTTCAAGGTCGTAGCCGCCCTCGAGCGAGGAAACAACCTTGCCCGCGCAGCACGATCGCGCGACCTCGATCACGGCGCGGGTGGCCCAGGCGAAATCCCCGGCCTCAAGGCTCTGGTGGGCCAGCGGATCGCGGCGGTGGGCGTCGAATCCGGCGGAGATCAGGATCAGGTCCGGACGGAAGGCCTCGAGCGCCGGCATCAGGGCGCCGGAGAAGGTCGCGCGCCAGGCCTCGCGGGCGGCGTGGGGCGGCACCGGCGCGTTGACGATATTGCCGACGCCGGTCTCGGACGCCGCGCCGGTGCCGGGATAGAGGGGCGACTGGTGAATGGAGCCGAGGAACAGGCTGTCGTCGGCCTCGAACGCCGCCTGGGTGCCGTTGCCGTGGTGGACGTCGAAATCGATCACGGCGACGCGGGCGAGGCCCTCGGCCTGGGCGACCCGTGCGGCGACGGCGACGTTGGAGAACAGGCAGAAGCCCATGGCGCGGTCCGGTTCGGCGTGGTGGCCCGGCGGGCGGACCGCGGCGAAGGCGCGGGTCGTCTCGCCCCCGGCCACGGCGCGGACGGCGTCGATCACCGCCCCGGCGGCGAGGCGGGCGGCGCGAATGCTGCCGGGCGACAGGATGGTGTCGGCGTCGATCGCGTTCAGCCCGTCGACCGGAGAGGCGTTCAGCAGGTTGGCGACGTAGGCGACCGGATGCAGGCGTTCGAGGTCGGCGATGGCGGCCTCTGTGGCGGCGCGACGGTCGCCGGCCAGGCCGGCGTCGTCCAGCGCGTCGAGCACCGCCTTGAGCCGCTCGGGCCGCTCCGGATGCCCGGCGCCGGGCCGGTGTTCGATCATGTCCGGGTGGGTGAAGAGGGCGACGGTCACGCCGCTTCCCGGGTCGCGGGCGCCCGCAGGTGGTCCTCGCCCCAGGCCCTCAGGGCGGCGATCACCGGACCCAGGGCCGCCCCGCCCGGGGTCAGCCGGTATTCCACGCGCGGCGGCACCTCGGCATAGACGGTGCGCGACACGAGGCCGTCGTCCTCGAGCTCGCGCAGCTGTTTGGTCAGCATGCGCTGGGTGATGTCGCCGACCTCGCGGCGCAGGGTGTTGAAGCGCAGCGGCCCCTTGAGCAACTGGTGGACGATCATGCCCTTCCACTTGCCGCCGATCACGTCGAGGGCGGCGTCGACGACGCACTCGCCGTCTCGCACACCGCGGCGGATCGGGTTCTGGTGAAGGCTGGATGCGGTATCCATTTGGGTACTACCTGCACAAAAATGGCGTACTTGTGGGTCGCGCAACGGTGCATCAACTGGGCGGGACCCGCAATGGAGTCCCCGCATGAAAGCCATCGTCACCCCCGGTCCCCGCGCGATCAGCGACCCGGCCGCGCTCGTTGAGATCGACGCCCCCGAACCGACGCCGCGGCCCCGCGACCTGCTGGTCGAGATTCGGGCCGTCGCCCTGAACCCGATCGACTTCAAGGTGCGCCGGACCCGTGAACCCGGCCACGGCGTCCCCGACATCCTCGGCTACGACGCCGCCGGGATCGTGACGGCGGTCGGTCCCGAGGCGAGCCTGTTCAAGGTCGGCGACGAGGTCTTCTACGCCGGCCAGATCAACCGTCCCGGGTCGAACGCCGAGCGTCAGGCCGTGGACGAGCGGATCGTCGGGCCGAAGCCCCGGTCGCTCGATTTCGCCCAGGCCGCCGCCCTGCCGCTGACCTCGCTGACGGCGTGGGAGCTGCTGTTCGACCGGATGCGGGCGGGCGCCGACGAGGACGAGACATTGCTGGTCGTCGGCGGCGCCGGCGGGGTCGGCTCGGCCATGATCCAGATCGCGCGGGCGAAGACCCGGCTGCGGGTGGTGGCCACGGCCTCCCGGCCCGAGACTCGGGCGTGGTCGATCGGCCTCGGCGCCCACGCGGTCATCGACCACAGCGGCCCGCTGGACGAGGCGCTGACCGCGGCCAGGGAACGCGCTCCGAAATACATCGCCTCCCTGACGCAGACGCCCCGGCATTTCGAGGCGCTGATCCGGGCCGTCGCGCCGCAAGGGACGATCGGCGTCATCGACGACCTGCCGCCCGGGCCGATCGACGGGCTGAAGTCGAAGTCGGTCGGTCTGGCGTTTGAAAGCATGTTCACCCGCTCGGTTCAGGGCACGCCCGATATGATCCGGCAGCACGAGATCCTGACCGAGGTGGCGGCGCTGGTCGACGCGGGGCGCCTCCGCACCACACTGACCGAGGTGCTCGGACCGCTGTCGGCGGAAACCCTGCGCGAGGGCCACCGGCGGCTGGAGAGCGGGACCACCATCGGCAAGCTCGCCCTGACCGGATTCTGACGCTAAGGGGCGGATCATGACCGAGCCCGTGATCCGCCCCGCCACCGACGCCGACGCTCCCGCCCTCGCCGAACTGGGGCGGGAGACCTTCACCGACACCTTCGTGGCCGGGTTCGGCATCCCCTACCCGGCCGACGACCTGGAGGCCTTTCTCGAGGCCAACTTCAGCGCCGGGGCGATCCGGACCAGGCTGAAGGAGCCGGGCGCCGCCTGGTGGGTGGCGGAGCGTGATGGCGACCTGCTGGCCTTCGCCAACGCCGGACCGAACACCCTGCCCCATCCGGAGGCGCGGCCGAGCCATGCCGAGCTGCGGCGTCTGTATGTGGCGAAGTCGGCGCAGGGGCTGGGCCTGGGCACGAAGCTGCTGGCCGTGGCGCTGGACTGGATGGAGGCCAACACCGACGGCCCGCTGTGGATCGGCGTCTGGAGCGGCAACCTGAAGGCGCAGAAGCTGTATGCCGCGTACGGGTTCGAGAAGGCGGGGGAATACCAGTTCCCCGTCGGCGGGTGGCTGGACGACGAATTCATCCTGCGGCGCGGGTAGGCACGAGGACGCAGCCATGGCTTGATCTCGCCCAGTCCTGGGAGGGTTTCATGCTTGCGCATCTGTCATTCATCGCCGCGCTTCTGTTCGCGCCCCTGGCGACGGCCCAGGACGGGCCGGCCACCCAGTTGCCTGAGTTCCCCATCCGGTCGGCTGTCCACGCGCAGGCCGACCGCGAGGCGGCCGACGCCCTGATCGCGGGTTCCGGCCACGCGGCGATGTTCGAGAACGTCAGCGATCAGCAAGGCACGGCTGTTCGCCACCGCGCCAGCGCCATGGTGTGTCGCTTCTGGCCGGGCGTGAGCGTGAACAGCATTCACGTCTACAATCCGACACCGGGAGCCGAAGACATCAGCTGTCAGACGGGCGTCGAGGGCGCGTCGCTGACCCACTATGCGTCCATGTACACGCCGACCCCCACCGCGGAGGCCGAGGCCCACAGCGCGATCGCCGCGGTCCGCAACCGATGGCCCGATCTGCGCGCCTACGACGGGGAGGCTGTGCGCACCGAGGTGACGGGTCCGGGATTTCCGCGGCGCTACATCTCGCGGGGCGTCGTCACCCAGAGCGACGGCAACGAGTACATGACGAAGGTCAGCGTCGCCAAGGCGGGCGGGTGGATCATCAAGCAGCGCATGACCGTGCGGCTCGACAAGGCTTTGCGGGGAGACCTGTGGTCCGAGTCCATGATGATCCGGATCCTGATCGAACTCGCCGATGGAAAGGACGCGCGCGCAGCGCCGGAGGCCGAATAGCCGCCATTGGGCCGGCCGGCCGGGCCTGCTAGGCTGCCCTGATGCTCCTCCCCTTCTTCACCGCCCTGCGCGACGCCAAGGTGCCCGTGTCGATGAAGGAATGGCTCCATCTGATGGAGGCCATGGACAAGGACGTGGCGGGGCGGAAGGTCGATGACTTCTACCACCTGTCGCGGGCGGTGCTGGTCAAGGACGAGAAGCACTACGACCGGTTCGACCAGGTGTTCGGCAAGGTGTTCGCCGGGATCGAGACCGTGGGCGCCGGCGAGGAGCCGTCGCTGGACGTGCCCGCAGACTGGCTGCGGCTGCTCAACGAGAAATACCTGACGGACGAGGAGAAGGCGCAGATCGAGGCGCTGGGCGGGTTCGACAAGCTGATGGAGACGCTGAAGCAGCGTCTCGAGGAGCAGCAGGGCCGGCACGAGGGCGGCAGCAAGTGGATCGGCACGGGCGGGACCAGCCCGTTCGGCCATGGCGGCTACAATCCCGAGGGCGTGCGCATCGGCGGGCCGGGTCGGCAGGGCCGCGCGGTCAAGGTGTGGGAGAAGCGCGAATACCGGAACCTCGACGACCAGGTCGAACTGGGCACGCGCAACATCAAGGTCGCCCTCCGCCGCCTGCGCCGGTTCGCGCGGCAGGGCGCGCCGGACGAGCTGGACATGGACGCCACCATCGACGGCACGGCGCGTCAGGGCTGGCTGGACATCCACATGCGGCCCGAGCGGCGCAACACCATCAAGGTGCTGCTGTTCCTCGACATCGGCGGCTCGATGGATGCCCATGTTAAGATGTGCGAGGAGCTGTTCTCGGCCGCCAGGACCGAGTTCAAACACCTGGAGTTCTTCTACTTCCACAACTGCCTCTACGAGGGGGTGTGGAAGGACAACCGGCGCCGGCACAGCGAGAAAATCCCGACCTGGGAGGTGCTGAACAAATACCCGGGCGACTGGCGGGCCATCTTCGTCGGCGACGCCACCATGAGCCCCTATGAGGTGACCATGCCCGGCGGCTCGGTCGAGCACTGGAACGAGGATGCCGGGGCCGTGTGGATGAAGCGGGCCACGCAGCAGTGGGACAAGGTCGCGTGGCTGAATCCGTCGCCGGAGCGGTACTGGAGCTATTCGGCCTCGGTCGGGATGATCCGCGAACTGGTCGACGAGCGGATGTATCCGCTGACGCTGGAGGGGCTGGAGAAGGCGATGCGGGCGCTGGCCAAATAGGCTAGGCTTGGCCGGTCACATCGAAAGGTCCGCCATGCTCGCCGTCCTTGCCGCCGCCCTTCTGCAACAGGCCGCCACCGGACAGGTGGTGTGGCAGACGCCCCCGCCGGAGCCGGTCGCGGTGCAGGCCGCCGCCGTCCCGAGCATTCCGGACTGGGCGCGGGCCGACCCCTATGGCTACGAGCGTTCGGAGTGCAGCCCGCTGGTGCGCAAGGCCGAGGAGAGCCTGGAGGCCTGTCAGGCGCGGGTGCGCGTCGCCCTGGCCGCCAATCTCGGCGACGCCCTGCCGCCCGGCCTGGCCCCGGCCAATGCCGCCGACCAGTGCCGGCAGGAGGCGGCGGGCGACCGCTACGCCCTGCAGTGCGGCGCCCCGAGCCGGTCGGGACCGGCGACGGCCGCGCTGGTGGAGCGGACCTGCGAGACGCGGCCGCGGGCCCGGCCCGAAGGCGGCGTGGCGTGGACCGAGGAATGCCGGCCCGCCGACGGATCCAAACCCGCCGAGGAAGGCCTCAGCATCCGCCTGGGCGGCGACGACGACTGACCGACGCGCGAACGCCGCCCGCGGTGCGGACGGCGTCACGGTCGATGAATTGGAAGTCTAGTTGCGCTTGTCGCGGATCGTGTCCTTCAGACCGCCGACGGCGTTCTGGATCTTGCCTTCGGCCTGATCGGCCCGGCCGTCCGCCTTCAGCTTCTCGTCGCCGGTCACCTTGCCGGCCGCTTCCTTGATATTGCCGCCAAGGTTCTTGGCGGCGCCTTCCACGCGATCATGATCGGGCATGAATTTCTCCTGCGGAATGCGGCCGCTATGGCCGCATCTGGACATGGAAAGCGGTTCAGCCCCGCCCGGCGTTCCGTAAGGCGCCGCTTGCGTCGCCGCTATCCGCGCCGGAGCCAGACCGCGACCGCCCAGGCATGGGCGTCGTGGCGCAGTTCGTTCAGGGCCGTGTGCGGGTGCAGCCAGACCAGCTGGTGGTCCGCCTCGATCCTGGCGGCGGGATCGAGCGACAGCTGTTCGGCGATCCAGAAGCCGGCGACGTTGTTGACGGGGGCGCCGTCGGACTTGCGGAAATACTGGGCGGCCTCGGCGATGCGGACGAAGGGACGGACGGTCATGCCGGTCTCCTCGACGAACTCGCGGACCAGGGCCTGTTCGCCGGTCTCGTCGCCGTCGATCGCGCCGCCGGGCAGGTCGTAGTAGCTGGCCTCGCCGCGGTCGACCCGGACGCAGGCCAGCTTGCCGTCCTGGAAGACCAGGCCGAACGCCGTGGGGCGGGTCAGGTAGTCGAGGGAGGGATCGCGGTCGCCGAACTGGAGCATGGCGGGAGTCTAGCGCGCGACCGGCTGGAGGTCGAAGGCGAGCCGGGCGCGGACGCCGCGGTGGGCCGGATCGTATTCGACCGCCGAGCGCAGGCCGGAGGCCATGGCCGAGATGATCTTGCCGCCGAGGCCGGTGCCGCGGGGCTGGCCGTCGCCGAGGCCGGGGCCGTCGTCCTCGACCGTCAGCAGGGCGCGGTCGTCGCGGCCGTGCGGCTCGAGGCTGACGCGGATCTCGCCGGGCTGGCCGGGGCCGTAGGCGTATTTGACGGCGTTGGTGACCAGTTCGGTGACGATCACGCCGATCGACACGGCCTGGTCCGTCGAGACGCTGATCGGGTGGGCCTTCAACGTCAGGGTCGGGGAGCCGGCGCCGGGGGCCAGGGACTTGCCCAGTTCGGCGATCAGGCCGTCGAGGTATTCGTCCATGGCCACCGAGGTCATGTCGCCCGAGGTGTAGAGGCGGCGGTGGACGTGCGCCACGGCCTCGATCCGGGCCTGGGACTCCTTGAGCGCGGCGCGGGCGCCCTCGTCGGCGAGGTGGCGCAACTGCAGCGACATGAAGCTGGAGACCAGCTGCAGGGAGTTGCCGACCCGGTGGTTGACCTCGCGCAGCATGGCCTCGGCGCGGTCGCGGGCGAGGCGGATCTGCTCCTGGGCCTCTTCGTGCTCGCGCTGCAGGCGGCGGCGGGAGACGGCGTCCTGCAGGGCGTTGCGCAACAGGGCGGTGAAGTCGGCCGAGACGTCCTTGATGACGTAGTCGGCGGCCCCGGCGCGCAGGGCGGCGACGGCGATGCGGCCCTCCTGGGCGCCGGTGACGTAGACCACCGGCGGCGGGCTCTCGAGGGCGATGATGTCGGGCAGGATGTCGAGCCCCTCGCGGCCCGGCATGTAGTGATCGAGGGCGACGACATCGAAGTCCGCGGTGCGGGCGGCCAGGATCTCGAGGCCCGCCTCGCCGTCCGGCGCGCAGGTGACGGCGTAGCCGTGACGCCCCAGCTCCTTCTCGACCAGCCGCGACAGGGCGCGATCGTCGTCGATGTAGAGCAGGCGGATGACCTGGCCCGAGGTTTCCAAACCGGCGTGTTCCCTGTGGCGGCTCAAACGATGTCCGGCGCCTGCATCACCGACAGGAACAGGCCGAGCTGGCGGATCGCGCCGGCGAAGCTCTCATAGTCGACGGGCTTGGTGATGTAGACGTTGCAGCCCAGGTCGTAGCAGCGCTGGATCTCGCCCTTGTCGTCGGTGGTGGTCAGGACCACGACGGGGGCGCGGCGCAGCCGCTCGTCGCCCTTGACCCGGGCCAGGATGTCGGTGCCCGACATGTCCGGCAGGTTGAGGTCGAGCAGGATCAGCATCGGCCCGTTCAGGCCGGCGTCGTCCCCGAACAGGTAGTCGACGGCCGAGCCGCCGTTGTCGAAATGCACGATCTCATTGGCGATATTGGCGCGGCGGATGTTCTTCTCGATCAGGCGGGCGTGGCCGTGGTCGTCCTCGACCATCACGATCCTGACTGCGCTGCTCATGCGGCCTCTCCGGCGTCGTCCTGGATCAGGCGTGTGGGGAATTTCAGCACGAAAGTCGATCCTTTTCCAAGTTCGGATTCGACGCTGATCTCGCCACCCAGACGGCGAACGCTGTTGCGCACGAAGGCCAGGCCGAGGCCCTCGCCGGGGCGGTCCTGCTTTCCGGATCGCCGGAACAGTTCGAAGATGCGCTCGTGGTCGCGGGCGGAGATGCCGCGGCCGTTGTCGGCGATCCGATAGACGACCCAGCCGCCGGGTTCGTCCTCGCCCGAGACGACGATCCGGCCGGGCCGGGCCGGGTCGAGGTATTTGACGGCGTTGTCGATCAGGTTGCCGAGGATCTGCTCCATCGACAGCCGGTCGCTCTCGATCCGGGGCAGCGGCTTGATGATCACCTGGGCGCCGGCCGACCCGGTCTGGTGGCGGACGCTGTCGGCGGCGCCGCGGGCCATGGCCGTCACGTCGAGCAGTTCAGGGACCAGGGAGCGCCGTCCCTCGCGCGACAGTTTGAGGATGGCGTTGATCAGGCGGTCCATCTTGGCCGTCGAGGCGCGGATGAAGCCGATGGCCTCCGGCATGTCCTCGCGAACTGCCGTCACCGCCTCGGGATCGAGCGACTTCGGCGCCCGCTGCTCGACCAGCGCGACCTGGCGGTCCAGCACCTGGCCGGCCTGCTCCAGCTCGGCGGTGTAGCCCATGATGTTGACCAGCGGCGCGCGCAGGTCGTGGCTGACGATGTAGGCGAAGCGCTGGATCTCGTCGTTGGCGCGGGTCAGCTGGGCGGTGCGGTCCCGGACCTGGCCCTCCAGGCCCGCGTTCATGCGGTCGAGGCTTTCGCGCGCGGCCTGGATCTCGCCGACGTAGCGGCGCACCAGCCAGAGCATGATTCCGGCCAGGCCGATGATGAGCAGGCCGGCGAAGGCGTTGGCCCCGAGGGTGAGGCCGGAGCCCCGTTCGGACTGGCGCGTTCGCGCCTCCACGCGGAGGTTCTCGACTTCGTCGATGGCCGCGACCCGGGTGCGGATCGCATCCATGAGGGCGCGGCCCTCGCCGGCGCGCGCCATCTGGACGGCCTCGCCGATGCGGCCCGTGCGCGACAGCGCGACGGTCCGTTCCAGCTCCGCCAGCTTGTCGCGCGCCGCCTCCAGCATGGTCTGGACGTGCGGCTCCAGCTCGGGATCGCCTTCCGTCAGCCGCTCCAGCTCCTGCATCTGCTCGGGAACCGAGATTTCGGCGCGGCTGTAGGGGGCGAGGAATTCCGGACGGCCGGACAACAGGAAGCCCCTCTGTCCCGTCTCGGCGTCGACCAGCGACAGCAGCAGGTCGCGGGCGGCGCGGCGGACCTGCTGCGAGCGCTCCACCTGGTCGTTGAAGGCCGCCGTGCGCTGGATCATGACGAAGGTGGCGACGTTGACCGCCAGCAGCAGCAGGATGGCGCCGGCCAGCAGGGCCACGACCGATCGCCCGATGCTCGGCGTCCGGGCGAACCGGACGAGGGCGGACAGGGACAGGCGAAGGGCCGAACTCATCGGGCGCGAGCATTAGCGGCGTGTTTTGGCCTGTCCAGTCGCGTGTGGAGCGAAACCGCCCCCGTTTCACGGATTTAGGGTAAGGATCACCGGCAGGGGTGGAGTAACGACATGGTTTGGTGGTGGTGGATCGCGCCGGCGATCGTCGGACTGATCGGGCTGGTCCTGCTGTTCAGAGGCCTGGGCGCGGTGTTCAGGGGGCGGTTCCTCGCCGGCCTGCTGGGCGGAATCGGCGGCGCGGGCTTCATGGCCGTGGCCCTGATCGCGGCCCTGCTGGGCCTCGACGTGCAGACCTATGCACGGCTGACGCATGAACGCCCGGTGGCGACGATCGAGACCCGCCGGCTTGGCCCGCAGTATTTCGAGGCCACGGTGATGCAGCCGGAGCGGGGCGAGAACGCCCCGGCGGTCAGCAACCTGTATCCGCTGCACGGCGATGAGTGGCGCCTCGAGGCCCAGGTGCTGAAGTGGAAGCCATGGGCCAATGTGCTGGGGCTCGACACCCAGTACCGGCTGGACCGGCTGTCGGGCCGCTACCGCTCGATCGAGCAGGAGATCAACGGGGCGCGCAGCGTGCATCCGCTGACCGGCGGGGACGAAGGGTCCATCCTGCCGTGGAAGGTCAGCGCCTGGGATACGGCGCGGAAGTACCGCCGGTACGTCGACGCCGTCGACACCCTGTATGGCGGCGGCGCCTATATGCCGATGGCCGACGGAGCCCGGTACGAGGTCTGGATCACCCAGTCGGGACTGGTGGCGCGGCCGGCCAATGACGTGGCGCGCAATGCGTCGGCGGGAGGCTGGACGGTGGCGGAATAGTTCCTTCTCCCCTTGGGGGAGAAGGTGGGCGGCGGAGCCGCCCGGATGAGGGGTAAGGCCGCCTCCGTGAACCGCCGGCCAGACAGTCCAAACGGCCCATCCCCCTCATCCGGCCCTGCGGGCCACCTTCTCCCCCGGAGGGGAGAAGGAAGACTTCACACCGTCCCGATGGTCCGCAGCCGGGCTTTCGGGTGGACCTCGTTCTGGCTCATGACGACGGTCTGGCCGCGGAAGCGTTCGATGATCGAGCGGACGTAGGGGCGGACCTGCGGGCCGGTCAGCAGGACGGCGGTCTCGCCGGCCATGGCGGCGCGCTCGAACACGTCGCGGACGGCGCGGATGAAGTCCTGCAGGCGGGACGGGGCCATGGCCAGCTGCTTGTCCTCGCCGGCGCCGACCAGGGCCTCGGCGAAAGCCTGCTCCCAGTCGGGCGACAGGGTGACGATCGGCAGGGCGCCGTCGTCGCCCTTGTGCTGCCAGCACAGCTGACGGGCCAGGCGGGCGCGGACGTGCTCGACCAGGGTGGTGACCGACGAGGTATGCGGCGCCGCCTCGGCGAGGCCTTCGAGGATCGCGGCCAGATCGCGGATCGAAACCTTCTCGCGCAGCAGGGCCTGCAGCACCCGCTGCAGGGTGGTGACGGTGACCACCGAGGGGATCAGCTCGTCGACCAGCTTCTTCTCTTCCGGACCCAGCTCCTTCAGCAGCTTCTGCACCTCGGCGTAGGAGAGCAGCTCGGCCATGTTCTCCTTGAGGATTTCGGTCAGGTGGGTGGTCAGCACGGTTGACGGATCGACGATGGTGTAGCCGCGGAAGGTGGCCTCCTCGCGCAGGCTTTCGTCGATCCAGGTGGCGGGCAGGCCGAAGGCGGGTTCCTTGGTATGCTCGCCGGGCAGTTCGACCTGGCGGCCGGCCGGGTCCATGGCCATCAGCGAGCCGAGGCGGACCTCGCCCTGGCCGGCCTCCATCTCCTTGATGCGGATGGCGTAGCCCTGGGTGCCGAGGCGCATATTGTCGAGGATGCGCACCGACGGCATGACGAAGCCGTACTCCTGGGCCAGCGAGCGGCGCAGGGCGCGGACCTGGTCGGTCAGTCGGCGGCCCTCCAGATCGTTGATCAGGGACAGCAGGGAATAGCCAAGCTCGATCTTGACTTCGTCGATGGTCAGGGCGGTGCCGATCGGTTCCTCGACGTCTTCTTTCGGGCTCGACGCGGTGGCGGCCAGCTCGGCGTCAGTCGGCCTGGGCTTGAGCCGCTGACGGCCCAGCCGCCAGGCCATGAATCCGGTCCCGAGGGCCAGGGCCGCGAAGGGCAGCAGCGGCATGCCGGGGATCAGGCCGATCAGGCCGGCCGCGGCGGAGACGACGCCGAGGCTGACCGGATTGGTGGCCAGCTGGGCGACCAGCGCCTTGTCGGCCGTGCCCTCGACGCCCGCCTTGGACACCAGGAAGCCGGCGGCGATGGAGATGATGATGGCCGGAACCTGGGTCACCAGGCCGTCGCCGATGGTCAGGGCGACATAGGAATTGGCCGCCTCGCCGATCGGCATCTGATGCTGGATGACGCCGATCAGAATGCCGCCGATGGCGTTGATGAAGACGATGATCAGGCCGGCCACGGCGTCGCCGCGGACGAATTTGGACGCGCCGTCCATGGCCCCGAAGAAGGTCGATTCCTGCTCCAGTTCCTTGCGACGCAGCTTGGCCTGGTCCTCGGTGATCAGGCCCGACGAGAGGTCGGCGTCGATGGCCATCTGCTTGCCCGGCATCGAGTCCAGGGTGAAGCGGGCCGAGACCTCGGCGATGCGGGTCGAGCCCTTGGTGATGACCACGAAATTCACCACCAGGATGATGGCGAAGATGATGATCCCGATGATGAAGCTGCCGCCCATCATCAGCGAGCCGAAGGCCTGGATCACCTGACCGGCCCCGCCGGGACCCTCGTGGCCGTGGCTGAGCACCAGGCGGGTCGAGGCCAGGTTGAGGCCGAGCCGGAACAGGGTCGAGACCAGCAGGACCGTCGGGAAGATGGCGAAGTCGAGCGGCCGCTTCATCATCACCGCGGTCATCAGGATCAGCACGCTGGAGACCAGCGACAGCGCCAGCAGCATGTCCATCAGGAATGCCGGGATGGGCAGGATCAGCAGCAGGATGACGCCGATGACGCCGACGGCCATGCCGACCTCGCCGCGCGCGACCCAGCCGAGCATGTCGCGGCCGGTCGGACGGGCCATGCCGTCCTTCATGACCAGGGACGCGTCGGTCATGCAGCGGCGCCGTGCCCGAGGGCGGCGAGAGCCATGCGGGTGGCGTCGGCGATGACGGTGTCACGCTGTTCGGGCGTGGAGTCGGACGTCCCGTGGAAATAGGCGGCGATGACGACCGGGTCGGCCGACGGCGGATAGGCCAGGCCGATGTCGTTGGTCGGGCCGTAGCCGCCGGTGCCGGTCTTGTGGGCCACGCGCCAGCCGGCCGGGACGCCGGCCTTGATCCGGTCCATGCCGGTGGGCGAGTCGAACATCCAGCGAAGCAGCCGGGTCTCGTTTTCGGCCGTCAGGGGCGTTTCCGCGGAGACGAACAGGCGCTCGAGGTTGGCGGCCGACTGGGCCGGGGTGATGGTGTCCTTGTCGCCGTCGAGACGGTTCATCATCGGCTCGAGACGATCGACCGTGGTGCTCTGGTCGCCGATCGAGCGGTACCAGGCGCGCAGGGCGTCCAGTCCTCCGAGTTCGCGGATCAGGATGTTGGCGGCGGGATTGTCGCTGACCTCGACCACGGCCTTGCACAGGGTCTCGATGGTCAGGCTGGAGCCGATCGCGGGCTCGGAGACCGGCGCGTGGCTGACCATGTCGGCGGCGGTGACCGGGACAGGTCGATCAAGGCGCTCCTCGCCGCGCTGGACGCGTTCCAGCGTGGCGGCGGCGAGGTACATCTTGAACGTCGAGCAGTAGACGAAGCGCTCGGACGACCGCCAGTCGACACGATCGCCGCCGGGGACCTGGGCGGTGAAGCCGAGCCGGCCGCCGTGCCGCGCCTCGAGCGGGGCGAAGTCGACGGCGATCGATTTCGGCGATGCGACGTCGGCGGCGGTCTCCGTCCGCCGCGAACAGCCCATGACGCCCAGCGCCCCGAGGCCGGTCAGGACGCTTCTGCGGTCCGTGCGGAGAGCCATGATCAGGCCGCCGCGTAGCCGGCGGCGGCGATGCCCGACTGCGGGGCGATGATCTGGGTCCCATCGTCCGCGTATTCGTTGAGCTTGTTGCGCAGGGTGCGGATCGAGATGCCGAGGATGTTGGCCGCATGGGTGCGGTTGCCGAGGCAGTGCGACAGCGTGTCGAGGATCAGGGTCTTCTCCATCTGCGCCACCGTCTGGCCGACGTGGGCGCGGGTGACGGTGTCGGCGACCTGGGCGGCGCGTCCGGCCAGGCCGGCGTCGACGGGGGCGCCGTGGCTGCCCATCGACAGCGGCTGGCCGTCGGGCAGGCGGATGGCCTCGACGTCGATCTCGGGGCCGACCGCCAGCAGCACCGCGCGGTGCATGGCGTTCTCCAGCTCGCGGACGTTGCCGTTCCAGCGGTGCGAGACCAGGGCCCGTTTCGCATCGGCCGAGATCGCGCGCACCGGCACGCCGTTGGCGACGGCGTATTTCCTGACGAAATGATCGGCCAGCACGGCGATGTCGCCCGGCCGCTCGCGCAGGGCCGGCAGGCGCAGGTTCACGACGTTGAGGCGGTAGAGCAGGTCCTCGCGGAAGGTCCCCTCGCTGACCGAGCGGGCGAGATCGCGGTTGGAGGTGGCGATGATGCGGATGTTGACCGGCACCGGCTTGGCGCCGCCGACGCGGTCGATGACCCGCTCCTGGATGGCGCGCAGCAGCTTGGCCTGCAAGCGGACGTCCATCTCGGAGATTTCGTCCAGCAGAAGCGTGCCGCCGTCGGCCTCCTCGAACTTGCCGATGCGGCGGGCCATGGCGCCCGTGAAGGCCCCCTTCTCGTGGCCGAACAGCTCGGATTCCAGCAGATTGTCGGGGATGGCGGCGCAGTTGACGCTGATGAAGGGACGGTCGGCGCGCTTGGACCCGGCGTGCAGGTAGCGGGCCATGACCTCCTTGCCGACGCCGCTTTCGCCGGTGATCAGGATCGAGGCTTCCGAACGGGCGACCTGGTCGGCCAGCTGGACCACGGCCTTCATCGACGGGTCGGCCGAGATCAGCGGGCGCTCGTCGTCGGCGACGGCCGACAGCACGGCGGCGATCAGATCGGCCTCGGGCGGCAGGGGGATGAACTCCTTGGCGCCGGCGCGGATGGCGTTGGCGGCGTCCGTGGCGTCGGCGTCGACCCCGCAGGCCACCACCGGCACGTGGATGCGCTCGGCCTCGTTGGCGGCGATCAGGGCGGCGATGTCGACGCGGTAGTCGACCATCAGCAGGTCGGCCCCCTGCCCGCGCCGGAGCTGTTCCGTCGCCTGATCGCCGCGCTCGACGTGGCTGACCTTGGCGCCGTGCGCCATGGCCATCTTCACCGCCGTCGCCAGCTGTCCGCTGAGCCTGCCAACCACCAGAAGCCGCATGGGTCTTCTCCTCTAATCTCTACGCCCGGCTGCCGATCAGGCGCCGGAGTCTTCCGTCTTGATGATTTCGGTCATGGTCACGCCGAGGCGGTCCTCGACGACGACGACCTCGCCGCGGGCGACGAGGCGGTTGTTGACGAAGATGTCGATGGCCTCGCCGACCTTGCGGTCCAGTTCGAGCACCGAGCCGCGGTTCAGCTTGAGCAGCTGGGCCACGGACATGTGCGCCTTGCCCAGCACCGCCGAGATGTTGACGGGGACATCGAAGACCGGAGCGAGGTCGCTGGCGGTCTTGTCGGTCGCGTCGTCGTTGACGGTGATCGCGGTGGAGTCGGCGAACTCCTCCAGGGCCATGGTGTCGGACGCCATTACGGCCTCCCTTCCAGTGAAGCAGCAGGGGTGAGAGATTCGGAGTGCCCGGCCTCGGCGGCGAGGGCGGATTTCAGGGCTTCCCCGATGCGGAGGAAGGCGGCGTCGGCGTCGAAGGCCGCGCGGCCGTCAGCCCATTCGAGCTGGAACGAGGCCGACGGCAGGCCGGGCTCCTCGCGGAAGGCGACGACGCCCGAGAAACCGGCGTCGTCGCACAGCCGCGTGATCCGGGCGCGACTGGCGTCGTCGAGATCGCCGGTGCGGATGACCAGCCGGGGCGAGGCGTCGATCTCCTGGCCCAACGCCTCCAGCGCCGCCTGCAGCGGCCCGGCGGGGAAGCGGTCGAGCGCGGCAGCGGCGACCACGCGGGCCGCGACCAGGGCCAGTTCGGCGGCCTGTTCGCGGTGGGCCTGCGCCACCTGGGTCAGGGAGGGGACAGCCGTCGCGAGGCTCTGCGCGATCGCCGACAGGGCCATCGCCTGGAGGCTCTCGATCTCGGCCAGGGCGGCGTCGCGCGCCTCGACGCGGGCCTGGGCCACGAGGGCGTCGACCTCCAGCGGTCCGTAGGCGCGCTTCGTCGGGCGGAAGGCGGACGGCCGCACGATGATGCCCGCATCGTCGAACTCGGTGTCGAAGGCGAACGGGGTGCTGAGCGGGAGGGCGGTCATGTCAGTAGATCAACTCGTCGTCGCTGCCCTGGCCGACCAGCATGATCTCGCCCTTGGCGGCGAGGTCCTTGGCGACCTGGACCATCGCCATCTGGGCCTGGTCGACGTCCTTGAGGCGGACGGGACCCATCGATTCCATGTCCTCGCGCATGATCTTGGAGGCGCGCTCGGACATGTTGGAGAAGAACAGTTCGCGCAGCGATTCCGAGGCGCCCTTCAGGGCCAGGGCCAGGGAGTCCTTTTCGACCGCGCGCAGCAGGGTCTGGATGCCGCCGGGGTCCAGCTTGGCGAGGTCCTCGAACACGAACATCAGGGCGCGGATGCGCTCGGCGGCCTCGCGGTTGCGTTCCTCGAGCGCGCCGATGAAGCGGGCCTCGGTCTGGCGGTCGAAGCTGTTGAAGATGTCGGCCATCATCTCGTGGCTGTCGCGCTTGGAGGTGCGGGCCAGGTTGGACATGAATTCGGTGCGCAGGGTCTGCTCGATCTTGTCGAGAATCTCGCGCTGGACCGGCTCCATGCGCAGCATGCGCTGGACGCATTCGAGGGCGAAATCCTCGGGCAGGCTGGTCAGGACCCGGGCGGCGTGGTCCGGCTTGATCTTGGACAGGACCACCGCGACCGTCTGGGGGTATTCGTTCTTCAGATAGTTGGCGAGCACGGCCTCGTTCACATTGCCGAGCTTGTCCCACATGGTGCGGCCGGCCGGGCCGCGGATTTCCTCCATCAGCGCCTCGACGCGCTCGCCGGGCATGAAGGACGCCAGCAGGCGCTGGGTCTGCTCGTAGCTGCCCATGACCGCGCCCGAGCCGCTCATGCCCGAGACGAACTCGACCATCAGCTCCTCGACCACCGCCGCGGAGACGGTGCCGAGCGAGGCCATGGCCTGCGAGATCTCCTTGATCTCATCCTCGTCGAGGCTCTGCCACAGGCGGGTGTGGTCCTCGCCCAGCGACAGCAGGATGACGGCGGCCTTCTCCGGGCCGGTCAGCTTCCTGACGTCCTCGACCGCCGGTTTCTTGGAGACGAGCCGGGCGGCCATCACCCTTCGTGCACCCAGCTGCGCAGGATGGAGGTCGACTCGTCAGGATGCTTCTCGACGAAGTCGGCGACCTTCTTGACCGAGGAGGCCTTCACCTGGCCCTCGATGCGGGCGATGTCGAGCCGCTGCTCCATTTCCGAAGGACCGACGGGACCGGTGATCTGGGCCATCTGCATGCCGCCGCCCATGAGTGTGGTCTGCAGCGACGTCACCGGCGCGCCGCCTGCGCCGGCCCCGGCCAGCTGGGGCTGGGCGCCCCCGCCGCCGGTGGCGCTCTTCAGCAGCGGGCGCAGCACGAAGAAGATCAGCAGCACGCCGGTGATCAGCAGGACCAGCAGTTCGACGCCGCGCATCAGGTCGTTCTTGGTGAAATCGAACAGGGACGAGCCGGCCTCGGCCCCGCCGCCCGCCACGGGCACGTCGCGGGCGAAGCGCACGTTCAGGACCTCGATCTTGTCGCCACGGGCCTCGTCGATGCCGACGGCGGCGGCGACCAGCGACTTGATCTGGGTGATCTCCTCGGCGGTGCGCGGCGCGTAGGTGGGCTCGCCCCCGTTCGCGGCGGGCGTCCAGCGGCCGTCGACAGCGACCGAGACGGCCAGCTTCTTGACCTCGCCGGCCTCCTTCACCGTGGTCGTGGTGGTGCTGGAGATCTCGTAGTTGGTGGTCTCGGTGTTCTGGGTGTCGCGCGAACCGATCGGGGTGGCGGCCGGGTCCGCGCCGCCGGGGATGTTGTTGGTCGCCGTGGCGCCGCCGTCGTTGACGCCGGTGGTGTCGGCGCTCTCCGAGCCGTTGGCCGAGGTCGAGCGGACGACCTGGCCGTCGGGATCGAAGCGCTGTTCCTGGGTGGTGGAGCGGCTGTGATCGATGTCGGCGGTGACCTGGACGCGGGCCGCACCGACGCCAACGACGCCCTCGACGATGTCCTTGATGCGGGCCTGCAACTGGGCCTCGGTCGACGACTTGGCCTCCTCGGCCGAGGCGGCGCTGAAGCCCTCGCCGTCCGTGCCGGCGGCCAGGGTGCGGTTGGCCGTGTCGGTCAGGGTGACCTTCTCGGGCTTCAGACTGGGCACCGACGAGGCGACCACGTTGCGGATGGCCTGGACCTGGGCGCCGGTCAGGGTTCCGCCGCTGACGCCGACGACCACGGCGGCAGTCGGATCGGCCGCGGCGGTCTGGAACAGCTGGCGCGACGGCAGGGCGATCATCACCCGGGCCGAGGTGATTCCCCGCATGCTCATGATGGTGCGGGCCAGTTCGCCCTCGAGCGCGCGCTTTTCGTTGAGGTTCTGCTGGAACTCGGTCTGGCCCAGCACCGACTGGTTGTCGAAGATCTCGTAGCCGACGCTGCCGGAGGTCACGAGACCCTTGCCGGCGACCAGCAGGCGCGCCTCGCCGACCTCGTCGCGGCTGACGAAGATGGTCGAGCCGTCGCCCTTCGAGGAGTATTTGATGCCGGCGCTGTCCAGCGCCGTGGTGATCTCGGACGCCTCGCGCAGGTCGAGGTTGGAATACAGCAGGGCGTCGGGAGCCTGGCCGATGCGCAGCATGACGGCGACCAGCACCGCCGCGACGCCGGCGGCGACGCCCAGCACCACGGTCAGTCGACCGATCCCGAATCTCTGCAACGCCGCCGTAAAGCCGCCCACTCGCCCCCGCCCCGATGACTCACGGGGTGCATACCGACGCCCGCCAGGCAGAAAATGCCGGGCACGTGGTAAACGGGGCGTTAAGAGTCAGCACAGCTTGCCGTTCCTGTCCTCGCTTCCGCGCGAAAAGCGGGAATGAACGGAAGTCCGCGAGGTCCTATAGCGCGCCCATGCCCATGAAGGCGCGGCCGGCGGCGAAATCGCCGGCCTCGAAACGGGCGGTCGCCACGCTGCCGTCGCGGAAATGGAATTCGACCAGGAAGGTCTCGCGCGGATCAAGGCGCGCCAGCCGGTCGGCGGCCGAGGCCGGGAATCGCCACGCCTCTCCGGCCCGACGGCCCTCGGCCAGCAGGCCGGGATCGGCCGCCGAGACGCCGGTGGCCCAGACGCTGGCGCGTGTCGACGCCGGCGCCAGGCCGCCGCCGGCCAGCCACGCCCGCGGCGCCTTGGCGTCATCGCGGAACACGATGCGCGCCGCATTGGGACGCGAACGGCCCACGAAGGAGACCACGGCCGTCAGGGCCGAGGCGTCGGCCTTGCCGCCATAGCCGAACGTCACGGACGAAGCGCCGACGGTCGAGGCCTGCATCAGGCGCCAGCCCGGCCGGGCCCATTTGGTGCGGTCGGCGACCCAGTGCTGGCGCTCGCCCGCGAAGGTCATGCGCGGCGTGCGGGTCCAGCCGGAAAAGGCGCCGTCGACCCGCGCGCGCACCGTCGCCAGCTGCGGGTCGCGGCACGACACGGCGGCGGCGCGCGAACGGGCGCGGGCGACGACGGCGTTGAGGTCGGCTTCCGCCGCGCCGGACCGCAGGGCGGCGCCCCGGGCCTGGGCCATGGCCGCGGTCAGGGCGGCGTCGACCTGGGGCGCGAACAGGTCGCAGCGCGCGTCGGCGGCGACCACGAAGGCGCGTTCGTAATAGGTGTCGGCGGGTCCCGCCCATGCCTGCGCCGGCGTCGCCAGCACGGCGGCGGCGAGGAGGACGGCTTTGGCGGCGGTGGCGTTCTGGCCTATCGTCATGACCCGCACCCTACGCATGACGCGTTCCGGTCCGGTTTCCGAGCAGGGTTAGCGAATTGCTTCTGTCCACCGACCTGTGGGTGTCCGCCCTGATCCGCCGCGCCGAGCTGGCCGGGGCCTTCGCCACGGTGGCGCGCAAGGGCGACGCGCGCGCGGGGACCGTGATCGTCAAGGCGTTCGACACGTCCACGCGCCGCGCCAGACTCTATAGTGAGGCTTTCGGACCCGACGGCGAACGGCTGTGGCTGCAGCCGGTCGAGAGCGAGTCCGAGAGCGAGCTGGACGCCTACATACAGCGCCAGATCGGCTACGATCCCGACCTGTGGGTGGTCGAGATCGAGGATCGCGAGGGGCGACACTTCATTACCGAGAAGGTGGCGTAGGGGCTGGGGGGCCAGGGGCTGTCTCAAGCAGAGACTGGATGTATCGGCAGTACCCTGGTTCCCGCTTTTGAGCCCCCAGCCCCTTCCCTAACCACTTCTTTCGCGTCCCGCCGCCGGTGCGAAATCCTTAACGACGTTCGGGAACGGAACCGCAAGCGCCTGTCGCTAGGTTCACATCCAACAGGCCGCGATGAGCCTGGTGATGACGGGTGTTTTCGATGCTCTTTCTTCTGAACGACGTTGTGTTCGACCTGGACGAGACCTGCCCGGTCACGCCCGGCGACGCGCGCCGTTTCGAGAAACTGGGCTTCGACTATGTGCTGACGCTGGGTTGCGAGCTGTTCGCCGAGGACCCGCTGCTGCACCACAACGATCCGGAGCGCGCGCGCCGGCTGGCGTGGCTGATCCACGACCGCTCGCCGGACGTCAACGCCGCCCTGTTCGCGGCTCCGGCGGCCGCCTGCGATCCCGATCTGGTCGAACCGCAGTTCTGCGCCCTGCCCGATCCGGTGATGCGCCAGCTCAAGGCGCGCGCCGCGAAGGGCAAGCTGGACGCCGTCGCCGCCGACAAGGCCGTCTGGATGCGGCTGGCGGCGTAAGCCGCGCCGGCTTGGTCGTTCGAGGAGTCCGGGCTATCGAAGGCGCTCCACAACCTCCGGGCGCTCCGCATGAAAATCCACCTGCTGATCCCGGCCAGAGGTTCCCTCCTCGCCCTCGCGGTCTGCGTGGCGGTGCTGGCCGTGAGCGTGACCGCGCCCGCGGCGGCGGCGGACTGGAAGCGGGCGGAGAGTCCGCGGTTCATCATCTACAGCGACGGCGACGCCGGTGTGCTCCGCGACTACACCCAGAAACTGGAGACCTTCGACCGGCTGCTGCGCGCGATCCACGGCCTGCCGCTGTCGGATATTCCCGAGCGCAAACTGCCGATCTATCTCGTCGGCAACCAGCGCGACATCCAGTATGTCCGGCTGGGTTCAGGTTCCGGCATTCAGGGATTCTATGCGGCGCGTGGCGAGGACATCTTCGCCGTAGCGGTGCGCACCCGCGGGCAGGACGAGGTCCTGCTGCACGAGTATGTGCACCATTTCATGCTACAGAACTTCTCGGCCGCCTATCCCGCCTGGCTGATAGAAGGTTACGCCGAATACTTCATGACCACGGACATCGGATCGACCCACATCGCCGTGGGCCGTCCGGATCCCGATCGCGTCGCATGGCTGGCGACCGAGACCTGGCTTCCCCTGACCGACGTGCTGTCCAAACGGCCCGGCGAGTTTCGCGACCTCGAGGACAGGGTTCTCTATTACGGCCAGGCCTGGCTCATCACGCACTACTTCATGTCCGATCCCGACCGGCGCAAAACGCTGTGGGCCTATGTCGACGCCGTGGGATCCGGACAGGATCCGGTCGCGGCCCTGGAGGCCGCCACCGGCATGACGGCGCCCGCTTTCGAGCAGGCCCTGCGCGACTATTTCCGGGGCAGCACGCGCATTACGAACTATCGCGCCGACCTGTTTCCGCAGGTCACGATCAGCGTGTCCGAACTGGGCGCGGCAGAAGACGATCTGATGCTGCTGTCGCGCAGGCTTATCATCGGCGCGCCGCAGGACGAACGCGCGGCCACGGCGGAGGCGGTCCGACGCGCGGCGGCTCGGCACGGCCGCGACCCGTTCGCCCGTCTGACCCTCGCCCGTGCGGAGCTGGTTTTCGGCGACAAGGTCCGCGGGGTCACGCTGCTGGAAGACCTGCTGGAAGACCACCCGGAGAACGTCGAGGCGCTCCAACACCTCGCCAGCGCGAAGCTGACCGCCGCGCGCGAGGACGGCGAGGACGGGACGCTGAGGGAGGCGCAGGCCCTGCTGGCGCGCGCCTACGCGCTCGATCCCGGTCAGTACCGGACCTATCTGCTGCTGGCGCGGGCCCGGGAGGGCGCGCCCAGCTATCCGACCGACAACGATCTGGAGACCTGGCAACTGGCTTATTCGCTTGCGCCCCAACTGACCGAGGTGCGCGTTGGCGCGGCCCGGGCGCTGATCATGCGCGACCGGTTTGACGAGGCGATCGCCATCCTGGGGCCCGTGGCCAACGATCCTCACGGCGGCGAGGGCGCCGCGATCGCCAGCCAGATGATCGTCATGGCCCGGGCGCGACAGACGCCGCCGGAGGCCATGGACGAGGATGTGCGCGCCGGCGAGGCGGAAGCTCCGCCCGCGCGCTAGACCAGCACGTTGAAGACCACGTGCACCACCGTGGCGCCCAGCACGATGAGGCCGAAGCCGACGATCAGGCTGAGGGCGGGGTGCACGTCGTGATGGTCCGGAGGCGGGGGGGCGGGATCGTTGAGAGCCATGGCCGTTCCTTCGTTTCCAAAGGCGGCGCCCGATTGCGTGACCGGGTCGTCTCGCCTGACAGGACAATGACTCCGAAAGCCCTTCGTTGCGAGGGGTTATTCACATCGGGTGACATCGAGGCCCGTCCGGGGTAACTCCCGCCGCCCCCCTCGCGAGGGCGTCGCCCTCGCCTCGGGTGACATTCGCGCCGGGCCGCGCTAGTTCGCGCGGCCCAAGGATCGAACATGTCGAAACTGACCCTCCAGCAGGAGGCCCTGCGCCGCAGGACCTTCGCCATCATCGCGCACCCCGACGCCGGCAAGACCACGCTGACGGAGCATATCCTGCTGGCCGGCGGAGCCATCCGCGCGGCCGGGGCGGTGCGGGCGCGCGGTGAGAACCGGCGCACCCAGTCGGACTGGATGAAGATCGAGAAGGAGCGCGGCATCTCGGTCTCGGCCTCGGTCATGACGTTCGAGCACGACGGCAAGATGTTCAACCTGCTGGACACGCCGGGCCACGAGGACTTTTCGGAAGACACCTACCGGACGCTGACCGCCGCCGACTGCGCCATCATGGTGCTGGACGCCGCCAAGGGCATCGAGCCGCAGACCCTGAAGCTGTTCGAGGTCTGCCGCCTGCGCGACATCCCGATCATCACCTTCATCAACAAGCTGGACCGCGAGGCCCAGGACCCGATGGCCCTGCTGGACGAGATCGCCTCGCGGCTGCAGCTCGACCCCGCTCCCATCTGGTGGCCGGCCGAGAGCGGCAACCGCCTGCGCGGCATGGTCGAGATGGGCACGGGCCGGTTCCAGCCCTACGCCCGCAAACCGGCCGGCTCGGCCGAGGATGTGCCGCATCCGGAGGCCCTGCCGCTGGCCGAGGCCGGCCGCTATTTCGAGGCCGGCGAGCACGAGGCGCTGATGGAGGCGCAGGATCTGGTCGAGGGCGGCTATCCGGCCTTCGACCGCCAGTCCTTCCTCGAGGGCCATATGACGCCGGTGCTGTGGGGTTCGGCGCTGCGCCACTTCGGCATCGAGGAGCTGCTGGCCGCGATCGGCGAATGGGCCCCCGCGCCCAAGACGATGAAGGCCCAGAAGGCCGCGCCCGCCGGAACCCGCAACGCCGCCGAACCGGTCTCCGCGACGGTCCAGCCGGGCGACAACGAGGTCACCGGCTTCGTCTTCAAGGTCCAGGCCAACATGGATCCCAACCACCGCGACCGCATCGCCATGTTCCGCATGGCCTCGGGCAAGTTCACGCGCGGCATGAAGCTGAAGGTGCAGAACACCGGCAAGCAGCTGTCGGTCAACGCCCCCATCATGTTCTTCGCCTCGGACCGCGAACTGGCCGAGGACGCCCACGCCGGCGACGTCATCGGCATCCCGAACCACGGCGTGCTGCGCGTCGGCGACAGTCTGTCGGAGAGCGGGCTGATCCGCTTCGCCGGCCTGCCGAACTTCGCTCCCGAAATCCTGCAGCGGGTGCGGGTCAAGGATCCGCTGAAGGCCAAGCATCTGAAGAAGGCGCTGGACGGCCTGGCCGAGGAGGGCGTGACCCAGCTGTTCCGGCCCGAGATGGGCTCGGACTTCATCGTCGGCGCGGTCGGCCAGCTGCAGTTCGAGGTCATGGCCGACCGGCTGGGCGAGGAATACGGGCTGGAGGTCATCTTCGAGCCGTCGCCCTTCTCCGAAGCCCGATGGATCGGCGGGACGAAGGCCGACCTCGAGGACTTCATGGGCAAGTACCGCGGCCAGATGGCCCGCGACATCGACGACGACCCGGTCTTCCTCGCCAAGTCGAGCTGGGAGACCGGCTATGTGATGGAGCGGTTCCCGAACGTGGCCTTCACGAAGACGAAGGAACGGGGGTAGCGGCCGCGCGGCCTTCCTCGAACCACTGGAAGGCCTGTTCGACGGTGATCCAGTCGGGACCGGCGAGGGTCAGGCCGGTCGGAATGTCGGCGAGGCGGATACGCCCGTCATGGATTCGGATCGGGCGCGGTTGGCCCGCCTTCGGCAGCGGGTCCGTGAGGAAAAACTCCAGAGGGGTGATCCGGTCTTCGTCATCCAGTTCACGCAGCCGCGACGAGGCCGCGTCGTGCCACCCCGGGAACCGGTCCTCTGTCCAGGCCAGGGCGCCGTCCCATGTCGGCGTGCCAGGGAGCCCGGCGACCAGAAGGAGGATGCTCTCGCCCCGGGGACAGGGCTCGTTTCGGGTCTGGTAGAAGTCCCACAGGTCGTTGAAGGCGAAGCGACCTTCACCGGTCTCCGGCGTTAGCGACCAGAAAGTCCGCTGTGGCGGGCCAGGATCGCCTCGCGTCACCCGCAACGTCGCCCGTTCCGTCTCGTACGAGGATCGCGACCCACCGCCATCGCAGGACAGGATGCGGGCCTCGAGCAAGCCGAGCGCCGACCGAAAGAAGTCCCGGACCGGATAGGGCGTGGCGGCGAAGGCGGCGGGAGCGTCGGCGTGGTCGCGCAGCCGCCCCAGAAAAGCGTCATCGTCATGGAGGACGGGTTCCAGCGCCAGAACCGCCCCGTTCTCGTCGCGGAAGACGACATATCGCATGTCGGGATCGAGCGTCGGTACGCCGCCGCAACTGTTCGACCCGTCGAGATTGAAGCCGATGTCGCCCCCATCCCAGAACGCCAGGTCGCGGTGTCGGCCCTCAGCCGTGCTCCGTTCGCCGAGGGAGAAGCTGATGTTGCGCGTCGCAGGCGTCCGCCTCAGGTCGGTGAAGCGCTCCCAACGTCCTGCGGACCACTCGCTGTCGCGATCGGTTTCATCACGCCGGGGCGCGATATAGCGCATCAGTGCGAAGCGATCCGGCGACCTGCCCTTCAGTCGCTCGATTACCGATCCGATATAGATCGGCGATACCCCTTCATCGGAGAAGTTCTGACATTCCTCCGGTCCCCGCTCCCATGCTGAATCGTCGTCATAGACCTCAGGATGGGTGAAGCCGTCGGGATAACGGGGGCATCGCGCCGGCGGAGGCGGCTCAACCCTGATCCAGTCCACCGTCGCTGAGCGTGCGAGCACGTCCCGACCCGGCGGCTGTCCGAAATCCTCGTAGGTGTTCCAGTTGACGCGGCTACAGGACCACGCGGGCGCGGCGGCCATACAGGCGCTGACGGTGACGATCATCGTGACGAGGCGCATGCTCTCAACTCCCACCCGAGCGGACACTGGACGGGGATCGCCGAGGTGTCGAGACGGAGGCCTTCACGAAGACGAAGGAACGGGGCTAGGCGCCGGGGACGGTGCGCGGAGGGTGAACATCGGCAGGAAGGCCTGCATCAGCGGCCCCGTCGACAGGGTGTAGAGGATGGTGCCCACGCCCACCGCCCCGCCCAGCATCCAGCCGAGGGCGAGCACGGCGGCCTCGATCCCCATCCGCACCCAGCGGACCTGCCAGCCGGTCAGGCGCACCACGCCGGTCGTCAGCCCGTCGCGGGGGCCCGCGCCCAGCCCCGCGCCGATATAGGCCCCGGTCGCCACCCCGTTCAGGACGATGGCGGCGATCAGGAAGAGGGACCGCAGCGCGAGCCCCTCGACGGGCGGCAGCAGCCACAGCGCCGCGTCGGTGGCTACGCCGATCACCAGCACGTTGGACAGGGTGCCGATCCCCGGCCACTGGCGCAGCGGAATCCAGACCAGCAGCACCAGCGCCCCGACGCCGTTGACGACCATGCCGAGGCTGACCCCGGTGACCTCCGACAGCCCCTGATGGAACACGCCCCACGGGTTCATGCCGAGGCCGCCGCGGACCATGAGGGCGATCGACAGGCCGTAGAGCAGCAGGCCGATCTGGAGCTGGGTGAAGCGACGAATGAACATGATCAAAGGCTAGCAAGAATGGCCTTGTTTTATAGGGCCACTTTGCGGATGGTGGCCCTATGCGCCAGGCCGTCGTCAATCCGGTCCTCCTGACGCGGCAGCTGCAAGGCTGGCGCGCGTCGAACGACGACGCGGCCTATCGCAGCCTCGCCGAGGCGCTGAAGCTGCTGGTGCTGGACGGCCGGCTGGCGCTGAACGCCCGGCTGCCCGGCGAGCGGCGTCTGGCCGAGGCCCTGGGCGTCAGCCGGATCACCGTCAGCGCGGCGCTGGACCGGCTGCGCGCCGAGGGGTTCGTGATCAGCCGGGTCGGTTCGGGCAGTTTCACCGCCCTGCCGCCGGGACCGGCGACGCGGCCCGATCCCCTGCATCAACTGGAGCCCTCGGGCCTGATCGACATGGCGACCGCCGTGGCGCCCGCGGGGGCGGAGGTGCACGCCGCCTATGCGCAGGCGCTGGCCTCCCTGCCCGCTCATCTGCCGGGACATGGCTACGGGCCGGTCGGGGTGGACTCCCTGAGGCGCGCCATCGCCGGGGCCTATGACTCCATGGGGCTGGCGACTCCGGCGGACGCCATCGTGGTCACGGCCGGGGCGCAGAACGCCTTCGCCCTGTTGCTGCGCGCCCTGTGCCGTCCGGGCGACGCCGTGGTCATCGACCATCCGAGCTTTCACCACGCCATCGACGCGATCACCCGCGCGGGCTTGAAACACCTTCCCGTGCCGCTTGCCGCGGACGGATGGGACATCGACGCGCTGACCGCGACGATCAAGCGGGCGCGGCCGCGCCTGATCTATCTGATCGGCGCCCATCACAATCCGACCGGGCGGGTGATGACCGCCGATCAGGAGGCCGCTGTCGCGGACGCGGCGCATCGGGCCGGGTCCGTCCTGGTCTTCGACGACACCCTGCGCGAGCTGTGGTTCGACACGCCGCCCCCGGCGCCGAAAGCGCTTGGTCCGCACGTCGTCCGCCTGGGTTCGACCAGCAAGGCGTGGTGGGGCGGTCTCCGGATCGGCTGGATCCGGGCGGGGGACGAGGTGATCGACGCCGTCGTCCGCAGCCGGGCGTCGATGGATCTCGGCGTGCCGATCATCGAGCAATTGGCCGCCGCCATCCTGATCGCCGGCGACCCCGCACCGCTGATCGAACGGCGCCGTCGCATCGCCGCCCAGGAAGCGTGTCTGCGGCGCAGCCTGTCCGAAGCCTTGCCGGACTGGCGCGTCGAACGCCCGCCGGGGGGTTTGTCCCTGTGGGTCGCCCTGCCGCGTCCCGTCAGTGAACGGCTGGCCCTGTCGTCGGTGCGGCATCGGGTTCGCATCGCCCCCGGAACCCGGTTTGGCGTTGGCGGCGAGTTCCGCCGATTCATCCGGCTGCCGTTCACCCTGCCCGAGGCCGAACTCGAACGCGCCGTCGACGGTCTTGCGGCGGCCTGGCGCGGCATGGACGGACAGGGTCGGACCAGGGCCGTCGGCTTCGTCAGCGATCCGTCGGTGCTCTGACGACCGCCGCAGGCCGCATCCGCGCCAGTTGCACGAACAGCACCCCCGCCCCGGCCAGCGCCAGCCCGATCACCTGCATCACGCTGAGCCGTTCGCCGAGGAACAGCACCGCCAGCACGGCGATCTGGATCAGCATGGTGTTGTTGATCAGGCTGGATTCCAGGGCGCTGAGCACCGCCTGGGCGCGGTTCCACAGCCAGAAGGCCAGGGCGGTGTTGGCGGCGGCCAGCCAGCCGACGATCAGCCAGCCGCGCGGGCTGATCTCCGGCCAGCCCTGCACCGCGACGCCGGTGGTCAGCAGGGCCGCGGCGCCGGCGGCCATGCTGACGGCGGTGATCAGCGACGGCGGCAGGCCGATGTCGCGGTTGACCTTGCGGCCCAGCAGGCTCTGGCCGGCGTTGGCCAGCACCCCGACGGCGCCGATGACCAGACCGATCACCGCCCCCGCCGGCAGGGCCTTCGACAGGAAATACAGGGCCGCGCCGCCGAGAAAGACGGCGACGCCCGCCATCTCGCGCCAGCCGACATGCTCGCCCAGCAGGACGCCGCCGAGGATGGCGACCAGCGCCGGGGTGAAGGCCAGCATCAGGCTGAGCGTCGTCGCGGGCAGGTACGTCAGGGCGAGGAACTGGCAGGCCTGGGTCACCGCGTACTGCAGCAGGCCGAAGGCGATCAGCAGGGCCCATCGCCTGCGGCCGCATTCAGCCAGCCGCCTGCGGTTGGCGGAGGTCAGGATGATCGGCGAGAGCAGCAGGGCGGCCAGCGCATAACGCAGGCCCGCAAACGGCAGCGGCGCGATGTCGACCAGCCCCCATTTGATCAGCACCCAGGACGACGACCACAGCAGGGTCACGAACAGGGCGGCGGCGATCGCCGTCAGATGGGCGCGGCTCAGGTGCGGGGTCATGGACGGCTGATGCCCGGCTTGCGGCGCGTGGCCTAACGACTTATCGGACGCTGTTCGTGAGTTTTTCGCACATGAAGCCACCCTCGCTCGCCCCCTCCCCGGCCCTGCCGCTGAAGGCGCTTCAGGCCTTCGAGGCGACCATGCGGCTCGGCGGCATGGGCCGGGCGGCGGAGCGGCTCGGCGTCACCCACGGCGCGGTCAGCCGCCAAATCGGCCTGCTGCAGCAGGCCCTGGGCCATCCCTTGTTCGAAGGGCCCCGCAACGCCCGCCGGCCAACCGCCGAGGCCGACCGGCTGTGGACGGAGATCGCGCCCGCCTTCGCGGCTCTGGAGCAGGCGATCGCGGGACGCGGAAGAGTCGGGCGTCGGGTCAGGGTGTCGTGCCTGTCGACGCTGGCGGCGCGCTGGCTGATCCCGCGCCTGCCGGACTTCGCCGCCGCCGCACCGGATGTGGTGGTTGAGCTGACGGAATCCTACGCCGCGCTGGACCGCACCCTCGGCGGCGCCGACCTGGCCATCCGCATGTCGACCGCGGACGCGGCGTGTCCCGAGGGCCTGGAGGCCGTGCCTTTCATGGACAATGCCATCGGCGTGGTCACGGCTCCCGGCGGCGCGCCCGATGTGCGGCTGGTCTCGCGCTCTCATCCGTCCGCCTGGACGAACTGGACGACACAGACCGGTCGGCCCGCCCCGGCCGGCGGCCCGATCGAGTTCGATCATCAGCAGACCATGATCGAGGCGGCGGCGGCGGGACTGGGCGCCGCGGTGGCCCAGCGCCCGCTGGTCGAGGCGGATCTCGCCGGCGGACGGCTGTGGGCGCCCCACGGATTTGTGACCGACAGCGCGGTGTTCGCCGTCTTCCACCGGCATGGCGAGACGGGGCCGCCCGCACGGCGATTTCTGGCCTGGCTGAAGCAACAGGGCGACCGCGCCGGGTGAACAGCCGCCCTTCCCCCGGTCCCTCCGGCGTGGTTCTCTGTGGACCAGCAAAGCGGCGCGGGGGCGCGCCGTGGAGGTCCCGATGTCCGTGATGGCCTTGATGGCCCTGCTATCCGTCAACGCCCAGGAGCGGGACCGTCCCGTGTCCTATGAAGAAGCCGTGCGGTGCGCGGGGCTGACCCAGGCGGCGTCGGAACTCGAAGGCGGCGAGAGCGGCGAGGGCCGGTCGCTGTACGATGCGGCGCTCTACTGGTCGCTGACCGCGATCCAGGCGGCCGGGACGGCGGCGCGTCCGCCCGCCCTCGCCGAGGCCGACCAGACCCGGGCCCGCATCCGGGCCGTGCGGGAACTCAGCGCCGGCGACGTCGAGGCCCGCGCCGCCCTGCAACGCTGCCGGGCGCTGGCGCCGCGCCTCGGCTGAACCGGGCCGCGCGGGGGCCTCCCACGGCGAAGCCGAACCTCCGGCGCGGCGTTGCGTTTGCAATGGCAGCGAGAGGGACGGTTGTCAGTCCCGAAGCGGGACGGAGCGCGGGTCACCCCATGTTCGAATTCGGCCGGGACCTGAGGAAGTTGTTCGAGAAGGCGCGCGAGAGCGACGATCTCGGCTGGCTGGAGCTGATCGGGGCCGACCTGGTCGAGGCCGAGGCGCGCCGGGAGGCGGTCGACGCCGGCCGCGTCTCGTGCGCCCGGCCCTTTGACACCTGGATGCGGGCCTCGGCCCTGTGGCGTGAGCACGCCCGCCGCACGGGCCGGCGCGAAAGCCTCGAGCGGGCGGCGAAATGTGCGTCCGACGCGGCCCGGCACACGGCCACCCCGGACCAGACCGCCTCCGCCGCGATCGAATCGGGCGAGATTCACCTGCTGCGCTTCGACCTGTTCGGCGGACCGGCGACCCTGACGGCGGCGCTGGCCGACGCCCAGTCCCTGACCGCCGAGCGGCCGGTGACCCGGGCGGCGGCGGCGGCCCTGCACGCCCGGCTGTGCGCCCGGCGCGCGCGGCTGTCGGGCCAGCCCTCGAGCCTGCTGGACGCGGCGGCCCTGCTGGACGCGGCATTGCATGGCTCGCGCGCCCTGCCCCCCTCGATCGGCGACGAACTGCGCCTCGACCGGGCGGCGCTGGCGCTGGAAGCCGGCGTGGCGCGGCGCGACGGCCGGCTGCTGGATCAGGCGGGCCGCGATCTGCGCGCCCTCGTCGAGAGCGCGTCGCCCGACTACCGGCCCCTGACGCGGGCCCGGGCCCTGGCCCTCGCCGGAGCCGGCCTGATGGCGCTGGCTGGCCTGGCCGGGAACACCGCGGCCAGGGACCAGGGACAGGCCCTGTTCGACGCCGCCGCCGATCAGTTCACGCCGGACCACAGCCCGCTTGACTGGGTCGCCGTGCGCATCGCGCAGGTCCAGGCGGACACGCCGCTGTTGCTGTTGGCCGAAGCCGAGGCCCTGACGCGCGAGCCCGGCCTGATCCTCGGCGCCCTGGCGCGTGAACGCCGGCTGGCCGCCGAGGCCGCGCTGGCCGAGGCCATGAAGGACGTCGAGGCCCTGACCGGACTCGAGGCGATCATCCGGCGCCGCCTGGCCGATGCGGCGCGCACGGAGCCGCTCGACTGGGCCGCCGACCAGATCGGCATGGCGCACCTGGCCATGGCCAAGGGGCGGTTGACGGCGACCCAGCCGCGCGCGGTGGGGCTGATGCTGGCCGAGGCGATGGAGACGGCCCGCGAATGGGGCGCGCCGTCGCTGATGCAGCGGGCCGTGCTGGCCACGCCGGAAACCGTCGCGCGGGCCTAGGTTCTAGCCCCCGAGGGCCACGAAGCCGCCGTTGCCGAAGCAGGGCTTGCCATAGCGCAGCGGCTGGCCGTCCTCGGCCATGACGCGGCCGCCGGCCGCCTCGAGCACCGCCTGCCCCGCCGCCGTGTCCCACTCGGACGTGGGGCCGGTGCGCGGATAGGCGTCGAACCGGCCCTCGGCGATCAGGCAGAATTTCAGCGACGAATCGGTGCCCTGCCATTGCACGCAGCCATGGCGCGAGGCGAGGCGCTCGGCCTCGACGTCGGTCATGCTGTGGCTCATCACGGCCATCGGCGAGGCGGGGCGGTTGCGCACCTTGATCGCCTGCCAGCCCTCGCCGAAGCGACGACGGAAGGCGCCGGCGCCGGGCGCGGCGCTGCGCCAGGTGGTGGCGGTGGCCGGGGCGGTGACCACGCCGGCGACGACTGCGCCCTTGTGCACCAGGGCGATGTTTACGGTGAAGCTCTCGCGGCCCTCGACGAAGCCACGAGTGCCGTCCAGGGGATCGATCAGCCAGAACCAGTCGGCGGCCTCGGCCGGGGCGCCGTCGGCGGCGACGGCCTCCTCGGCCACCGTCTGGACGCCGGGATACAGCGCCTCCAGCCGCTCCAGGATCAGGGCCTCGGCCTCGCGGTCGGCGCGGGTCACCGGGCTGTCGTCGGCCTTGGCCTCGACCACGACGCCGTTGCGCCAGTAGGGAAGGATGACGCGGGCGGCGTCCTCGGCGATGTCGGCCAGCGCCTCGGTCAATGCGCCCGAGGCGAGGTCGGCGGTCAGTCGTTTGCTCATGGGGGCTCCGATAGACCATCGCGACGGTTTGAAGAACCGGCAAATCAGGGCAGCGTTCGCGCGACCGATCACCTGTTGTTTTCGAGCCCGATGACCGACACCGCCGCCCAATCCGCCCTTCCCGACGGCCAGGCCCTGGCGGCGCTGGTCGCCGGCAAGCTGTGCCACGACTTCATCAGCCCCGCCGGAGCGATCAGTTCGGGCCTGGATCTGCTGAAGGACCCCACCGCCCAGGACATGCGCGACGACGCCATGGGCCTGATCGAGGCCAGCGCGAAAAAGATGGTGGCGCTGGTGGCCTTCGCCCGGGTGGCCTTCGGGGCCTCCACCTCCGCCGAGCGCTTCTCCGGCGCGGAATTGGGGGAGTTGGTCGCCGGACTGGCTGACGGCGGGCGGGCGACGCTGGACTGGCGCGCCGACGGCGGCGACTATTCCAGGGCGCAAGCTCGCGCACTTGTGAACCTGGCCTGGCTGACCCTGGCGGCCCTGCCCTCCGGCGGCGCGGCGGTGATAACCACCCGGCGCGGGGGTGGCGATCTCGAGATCACCGGCCTCGCCGAGGGCGCGCGGGCGCGGCTGAAACCGGAAGCCGTGGCCGGACTGGCGGGCCAGCCGTTGACGGAAGGCCTGCAGGGGCAATGGATCCAGCCCTACTGGCTGTGGCTGACGGCGCACGACGCCGGCGGGACCCTGGAGGTGCAGGCCGCGGAAGGCCGCGTCTCGCTGATCATCCACATGCCTAACTGAGGTTTAAGCCGGTTTCCCAAGGACTCATTAACCGGCGCGCGGTGATTATAGCGAGTATGCACACGCAAGCGTTGTGCGCGTTAATTTCGGAACCCAGGCCGTGACCCCCAGAACCTGTCTGATCGTCGACGACAGCCGGATCATCCGCAAGGTCGCCCGGCGCATCGTCGAGGGCCTCGGCTTCGAGGTCGACGAAGCCGCCGACGGTTCCGAGGCCCTCGCCTTCTGCGGCGGCGTCATGCCCGAGGTCATCCTGCTGGACTGGTCGATGCCGGTGATGGACGGCATGACCTTCCTGCGCCGCCTGCGCACCCTGCCCGGCGGAACCGGACCCAAGGTCCTGTTCTGCACCATCGAGACACGCGCTGAACGCATCGCCGAGGCCCTGTCGGCCGGCGCCGACGACTATGTGATGAAGCCGTTCGACGGCGAGATCCTCACATCGAAATTCGCCGAGGTGGGGGCCGTCTGAACCCATGTCGCCCGAGGACTTCGACCGCCTGCAGTCCCTGATGGCCTCGCGCGCCGGGTTCCGGCTGACGCGCGACCGCATGAAGCTGGCCGAGCACCGGCTGGGCCCGCTGGCGCGCCGCGAAGGCTATGAGACCGTCGACGCCCTGCTGGCCTCGCTGTGGGCCAGGCCGGTGGCGGCGCTCGGCTGGGCCGTGATCGAGGCGCTGCTGAACCCCGAGACCTGGTTCCGGCGCGACCGCGCGACCTTCGACACCTTCTCCGGCGAACTGTTGCCCGCCCTCTCGGCCGCGCGCGGCGGCGCGGCGGTCAAGGTCTGGTCGGCGGGGTGCTCGACCGGCCAGGAGGCCTGGTCCCTGGCCATCGGCGCCATGGACGCCGGCTTCCCGGTGGAGATCGTCGCCACCGACCTGTCGCAGCGCGCGCTGGAGAAGGCCCGCTCGGGCGCCTACACCGGCTTCGAGATCCAGCGCGGCCTGAAGGCCACGACCATGCTGGCCTGGTTCGACCAGGCCGAGGACAACTGGATCGCCAAGTCCCGGTTGCGCGCCACAGTGCATTTCGCCCGCGCCAACCTGCTGGACCCCCCGGCCGACGACCACCGCTTCGACGTGATCTTCTGCCGCTATGTGCTCGGCGACATGGAGCCGGCCCGCCGCGCCCAGGTGCTGGACAATCTGGAGCGGCGGCTGGTCAACGACGGCTGCCTGTTCCTGGCCCCGGACGAGGCCCTGGAAGGCGACAGCATCGCCTTCCGTCCCGTGAACGGCCGCAAGGGCCTGTTCGTCAAGACGCCCGCGGCGCTGCGCCGCGCGGCCTGAGGTTCCGTCCCCGACCGGGGCGCGAGACACAACCTGCAGGCTATAAATAACGCTGTCACGCGAATTTGCGTACGGCGGCGTACCGTGTCACGGTCCCGCCCGCCGGGGGGCGTGACCAGACCATTCTCCGTCCGGGTGAAGGCGCGGGTCCTCCGCCGCCACAAGGAACCCCCGAGATGGCGACGATCAACGGCACCGGCGCGCCCGAAACCCTGCCCGGAACAGCGGACGCGGACGACATCCACGGTTTCGGCGGCAACGATGTCATCAACGGCGGCGGCGGCGGCGACCTGATCGAGGGCGGGGACGGCGCCGACTACCTGAACCACAACACCTCGACCGACTATCGGCTCGAAGACGGGTCCGCCGACAGCCTGTACGGCGGCGCCGGCAACGACGTCATCGACGTCGGGGCCTTCGACGCCGCCGACGGCGGCGACGGGATCGACCGGATCACCTTCTACTCCACCCAGAACTACTACGGCTCCGGCGGCGTGAACTGGGACCTGACGGGCGTCACCGACGTCAACGCCTGGCTCAACAGCACGTTCAGCGGCTGGCTCACGGTCTCGAATTTCGAGCAGATCGGCCTGGTCGGGACCGACGGCGGCGACGTCATCATCGGCAACGACCTCGATCCGGGCCTCAGCTCCACCATGGAAGGCTACGGCGGCGCTGACCGGCTGGAGGGCCGCGGCGGGCGCGACGAACTGTACGGCGGCGACGGCGACGACATCCTGCGCGGCGACGACGGCGACGACGTCGTCGACGGCGGCGCCGGAAACGACGACATCCAGGGCGGCGCCGGATTTGACATGTTCTACACCCGGGTGACCGGCGTAGACCCGCTGGCGGTGACGATCGATCTGACCATCGCCACGGCCCAGGACACCGGCGCCGGCAACGACACCATCAGCGGCGTCGAGCAGCTGCGCGGCTTCGCCGCCGCGGCCAACCAGACCTTCCACTTCCTCGGCGACGCCAGCAGCAACCTGCTGATCGGAAGCCTGGGCGCCGACACCCTGGACGGCCGGGACAGCAACGACATCCTGCGCGGCGGGGCCGGCGCCGACGCGCTGATCGGCGGAAATGGCTTCGACGAGGCCAGCTATTTCGGCTCGGACGCCGGGGTGAGCATCGACCTGACCGCCAACACGGCGTCCGGCGGCTACGCCCAGGGCGACACCTTCAGCGGCATCGAGAACGTCAACGCCACCGAGTTCAGCGACAGCCTGACCGGCGACGGCCTCGCCAACCGCTTCGTCGGCAACGGCGGCGTCGACACCCTGAACGGCCTGGCGGGGGCGGACAGCCTGGTCGGGGGGGCCGGCGCAGACGTCATCAACGGCGGCGACGACAACGACCAGATCTGGAGCCACGTCCAGAACGAAACCAGCGCCGACAACGCCGTGGACGTCATCGACGGCGGCGGGGGCAACGACAACATCACCGTCGGCGAGGGCGACATCGCCGAGGGCGGTTCGGGCACGGACCAGGCCTTCGCCAGCTTCCACGGCCGCGGCTCGGCTATCACCCTGGACATGAGCGCGGGCGCCGAGGCGGCGATCGAGGCGCTGGGCGGCTTCCAGCTCAGCGGCTTCGAGGCGTTCCACGTGACCGGCACGGCCTTCGGCGACCAGATCACCGGCAGCGCCGTGGGCGAGCTGATCAACGGCGGCGAGGGCGATGATGCCCTGATCGGCGGCGGCGGCCTCGACACCCTGCTGGGTGGCCTGGGGAACGACAGCCTCGACGGCGGGGTGGCCAACGACATGCTGCGCGGCGGCTTCGGCGACGACACCTACTATCTGGACGACGCCGGCGATGCGGCCCTGGAGTTCGCCAACGAAGGTGTGGATGAGGTCCGCACCGCCCTGGCCAGCCATACGCTGGCGGCCAATGTCGAAAACCTGGCCTTCACCAGCGCCGCCAATCACACCGGCGTCGGCAACGCGTCCGGCAACGTCCTGACCGGCCACGACGGCGATGACACCCTGACCGGCGCCGGGGGCGACGACATCATCAATGGCGGCGCTGGCAGCGACACGGCGGTGTTGGCCGGAAACCGCGCGGACTGGACCGTCAACCATCTCCCCGACGGCGTTCACGTCTTCAACGGGACCGAGACGAACATTCTGACCGGTGTCGAATTCCTCGCCTTCGCGGACGGAACCTTCCCGGTCGCCGCGCCGAACATCATCGACGGCACGGAGGACGGCGACACCTTGGCGGGCGATGACGTGACGCCGGCGGTCGACATCATCCATGGACTGGGCGGCGACGACACCCTTCGCGGCCATGGTGAGACAGACAGCCTCTACGGCGACGCCGGCTTCGACATCGTGTTTGGCGGCGACGGCGCCGACCACATCGAGGGGGGTGACGACGCGGACACGCTCCACGGCGAGGCCGGAAACGACGCTGTGCTCGGCGACGCGGGAGACGACGTCCTTCACGGCGAGGGTGGAGACGACATCCTGACCGGCGGCATCGGCTTCGACACCCTCTACGGCGGAGAGGGCGACGACGACCTCGACGGCGGCGATGGCTACGACATCCTCCATGGCGCCGCCGGCGCGGACACTCTCGTGGGCGGAGAGGGCGCCGACGATCTTTCCGGGGGCGATGACGCCGACATCCTGCTCGGCGGCGAGGGCGGCGACACCCTCGTCGGCGAAGGGGGCGCCGACCACCTTGAGGGGGGGACTGACAGCGACCAGCTGACCGGCGGCGCGGGGGCGGATTACCTGGACGGCGGGGCCGGAATCGATCACGCCCGATACACCACCGCCGTCACTTTCAACCTGACCACTGGTGTCGGCACGGGCGACGCCGCGGGTGATGTCTGGGTCAGCATCGAAGAGTTCTCCCTGTCGGAATTCAACGACGATGTCACCGGATCGACGGCCGCAGAGCGCATCTACGGAGGGGGAGGCGACGACACCCTGCACAGCGGCGGCGGCGGAGGTTTCCTGCTCGGGATGGACGGCGCCGACCATCTGGTCGGCGGCGATGGATCCGAGAACGATTACCTCATGGGCGAAGGCGGGGACGATCTCATCGAGGGCGGCGCAGGCATGGACCTTCTGGAGGGCGGCGCGGGCACGGACATCCTCGACGGCGGGGCCGGCGACGACTTCGCCACCGTCTTCGGCGGCGCAACCATCGACCTGCGCGAGGCGGGATCACAGTTCGTAAGCGCGACCGAGGGCTGGGATACCCTCATCTCGATCGAGAACCTGTTCGGCTATAACGGATCGGTCAACTTCACCGGCAACAGTGCGTCCAACTACCTCGGCGGCGACTCGCAGGATGACGTCCTTCGGGGAATGGAAGGCAACGACAACCTCCAGAGCGGCGACGGGCAGGATAATCTCGAGGGTGGTGACGGCGACGACTCCCTCACAGCCGGCGGGGGCGCCGACCTGATGCGAGGCGGCGCCGGCATGGACGCCTTCTACGGCGGCGACGGCGTCGACACGGCGGACTACTCGCTCGCAGCGGGCGGCGTCACGGCGAGCCTGCTGGCCAACGCCGCGTCCAACGACGGCGACGGCGGGTCCGACACGATCTTCGACGTCGAGAACCTGACCGGCTCGTCCTTCGCCGACACCCTGACGGGCGATGCGAACGCCAACACCCTCGCCGGCGGCGCGGGCGCTGACAGCCTTAACGGCGGCGACGGCGACGACGTGCTGCGCGGCGGGGCCGGCGTGGATGTAATGACCGGCGGCGCTGGGATCGACACCGTCGACTATTCGCTGGCCGCGGCGGGCATGCGGGCCCAACTGAACTCGAACGCCTCGACCAACGACGGCGACGGCGGCACGGATACATTCTCGGGCATGGAGAACCTGACCGGCTCGGCCTTCAACGACGTGCTGATCGGCGACGGCGTCGCCAATGTTCTGCGCGGCGGCATGGGCGCCGACACCCTGCTGGGCCTCGTGGGCAACGACACCCTGTGGGGCGGCGCCGGCGCGCTCAACACGCTGCAGGGCGGGCTCGGGGACGACGTCTATGTGCTCGAGGCCGCCGACAGCATCACCGAACTGGTCGGCGAGGGGACCGACACCGTCGACGCCCGGATCAACACCTATGTCCTGGCCAACAATGTCGAACGGCTGATCTTCGGCGGGACGGGCAATTTCGCCGGCACGGGCAACGCCCTGGCCAATGTGATCACCGGCGGGGCGGGCAATGACGCCCTGCGCGGCCGGGGCGGCGTCGACGTGCTCAACGGCGGCCTGGGGATCGATACGGCCGACTACACCCTGGCCGCGGCCGGGGTGGTGGCGCGGATCGACCTGC
>Ga0196981_1000056_pt1 | contig 144694 bp, 149 predicted proteins | sample S3_2013CmetaG_FD_155462 | JGI IMG/M metagenome (GOLD analysis project Ga0196981, IMG submission 155462) | Soil microbial communities from Anza Borrego desert, Southern California, United States - S3_20-13C | ecosystem: Environmental > Terrestrial > Soil > Desert | place: USA: California...
TTACTTCGTCACAGCCAGTTGCTGGCGCTGGCCACCCTTGTAGGTGTACAGGGTCAGCGTGCCTTCCTTGATGTCGCCCTTGGCATCGAAAGCGATGTTGCCGGTCACGCCCTTGTAGTTGATCTTGGCCAGTTCCGGCAGGTACTTCGCCGGCTCGGCGGAGTTGGCCTTCTTCATGGCTTCGACCATCACCATCACGGCGTCATAGACGTACGGTGCGTAGATCTGCACATCGGTGTTGAACTTCTTCTTGAACGCGGCGCGGAAATCTTCCATGCCCTTCTTCTGCGCTTCTTCCACACCGCCTGCCTCGGCGCACACCACCTGGCCGTCGCCCATGGCGTCGCCAGCCAGCTTGGCCAGCTGCTCGGAGCAGATGCCGTCGCCGCCCATGAACTTGGCGTTGATGCCCAGTGCCTTCATCTGGCGCAGCATCGGGCCTGCCACAGCGTCCATGCCGCCGAAGAACACGGTGTCCGGATTCTTGGACTTGATGGCGGTCAGAATTGCGTTGAAGTCGGTTGCCTTGTCGTTGGTGTACTGCTGCGCCACGATCTCTGCGCCGCCACCCTTGGACTTGACGCCCTTGATGAATTCTTCAGCCACGCCCTGGCCGTAAGCGGTGCGGTCGTCGATAACGGCGATGCGCTTGGCCTTGTTGATCTGTACGGCGTAACGGCCCAGCGTGCCGCCCAGCTGGCCGTCGTTGGCCACCACGCGGAAGGCGCTCTTGAAGCCTTGCTGCGTGTACTTCGGGTTGGTCGCCGACGGGGAGATCTGCGGAATGCCAGCGTCGTGGTAGATCTTGGAAGCCGGAATGGTGGTGCCGGAGTTCAGGTGACCGATCACGCCGTTGACCTTGGCGTCGACCAGCTTCTGTGCAGCAGCAGTACCTTGTTTCGGATCGGCGCCGTCGTCTTCGGCCAGCAGTTCGAACTTGACCTTCTTGCCGCCGATGGTCACGCCCTTGGCGTTGAGTTCGTCGATCGCCATGCGGGCGCCGTTTTCATTGTCCTTGCCCAGGTGTGCAATGGCGCCGGAGATCGGGCCGACGTGGCCGATCTTGACGACCTGTTCCTGTGCCGATGCTGCACCTGCGAAGGCAAATGCGATTGCGCCAGCCAACGGAATCATTTTTGTCTTGAACTGCATGTTGTTGTCTCCTAAGGATTAACGAGAGGGTGGTACTTCGGAACGCGCCTAGGCAGGAAGCTGCACAGGCGAAAAGCTGGCCTCGCGGCCGGAAATCGCAAAATCGTATTCATCTGCCAGTCCGGGGTCGCGCAGCGCCCTGCGCGTGGACGGGAACATGCCAGCCGCACTTATCTTCAACCTGTCGAGGGAAAACTGGCGCAGGTGTTTGAACACGCTTTGATTAATCGCAATCATCGCCTGCATGACGAGCAGGTCGACGTCGTTGGGCGCGCGGTCGGCGGATTTCGCAGAGCGTGAGCGCGTCTGCTGCTCCGACATCACGCAGCGGAACACGTCTTCCAGCGTCACGAGCGAGGCATCGCAAGTCAGCGCCCATTTGTCCTGCGCCTGTGCATCCTGGCGCAGCAGGCCGGCGCGGGAAAGCGCGGCGCACAGCTTTGCCAGCTCCTTCTCGGAGCGGCCGGTGGCGTCCGCGAGCTGCGCCATGCTGACCGCGCGCGGGGCGCTGGAAACGAGTCGTGCGAGGATTTCTGTGGTGGCGAAAAAGCGGTCGTGCAAAGCGCTATTGCCGAGGATGCAGTCTTCAACGGTAACCATCAATGTCTCCTTTGTGAGGTCACGCTGCAATTAGATGCAATCAGTTTGTGGCCGACGCGTCTCATGCAGTCACTGCCAGCTTGGGTATCTGTTTTGCTCTTATTGTCTTGTCCCTGCCAGTTGCGCCCACGTTGGTTGTGCAATTGAAAAAGCGGCTACAACTAGGAACGCAACTTTAGGGACATTCCTGTGCGAATACCATTTCGCTAAGTGACGCGAGTTGATGCTGGTTGATGCTAAAATAGCGTCGGTTAGCATCACGTCATTTCCAAGTAGAAAAGGAATGCCATGTCGTTATCCCTCGACACGGGCAAGATCCATCCCGCACAACGGGAGTTCTCCGCCAACCTGCGCATGCTCTGCAGCTACTACCGCTCCGTTGCGGACGTTTGCCGCAAGCTCAACCTGAACCGCGCGCAGTTTAACCGCTACCTCAACGGCACCAGCAAGCCGTCCAGCCACACGCTGGAGCGCATCTGCGACTTCTTCGGCGTGGAGACATCGGAAATCTACCTGCCGCGCGAACACTTCCACCAGATCATTCAGGTGCGACCGAAGCAACGCGTCGAACGTGCGGTCTTCACCGACCACATCGTCCGCCTGCAACACCAAACCACCGGCAAGTTCGACAAATACCTCGGCTACTACTACGAGTACTACCACTCCATGAGCGCGCCGGGAAAAGTGCTGCGCGGACTCGTCCATATTTTCCAGCACGAGGGCGCCGTGTACCACGAGCGACTGGAGCGCTTCCCGCAGCATGCGAACCTCGACGAGACCTACAAGTGCAAGTACGTCGGCGGCACGTTTTACCTGAATGATCGTATCTTCCTGGTGGACTACGAATCGCTTACCGGCAATGAAATTGCGCAAACGGTGCTCTTCCCCACCTACAAGAACAAGGTGGCGCGCCTTTCCGGCCTGATGCTCGGCGTTTCGTCCAGCAACCAGCGTTCGATCGCCTGCGCGCGCGTGGTCTTCGAATTCCTTGGCAAGAGCATCGACGTGCGCAAGGCGATGCGACTGTGCGGCCTGTTCGACCCGAAGGATGGCGGGATTGACCCGACCATCCTCAAGGTCATCGACAACTCGCCGCACAAGGACCAGAACCACTTTTATACGATCCCGCTGTAGACTGCCGGAATGACTTCCCTTGAGATCATCGACCGCGGCACCGAGCCGTACGAAACCAGCTTTGCCGCCATGCGTGCCTACACCGACGCGCGCACGGTCGACTCCCAGGACCAGCTCTGGATCGTCGAACATCCGCCGGTTTTTACGCTCGGACTGGGCGCCGACCCGTCGCACGTGCTGGATGCGCACGGCATTCCCGTGGTCCAGACCGACCGCGGCGGCGAAGTGACCTACCACGGCCCCGGCCAGGTCGTTGTCTATTTGCTCATGGACCTGCGCCGTAAACCCGGCGCGCGCCTGTATGCGCGTGAATTCGTGAATAAAATCGAACAGTCGGTCATAAATACCTTGCAGGCTTATAATCTGGAAGGCGAGCGCAAGCCCGGCGCGCCGGGGATCTACATGAGCGGCGGCCCCTGGAAAGGCGCGAAGATTGCCGCCCTCGGCCTCAAGATTCGCGGCAGTGGTTGTACCTACCATGGCGTATCGCTGAATGTCGCGATGGACCTCGCCCCGTTCTCCTGGATCAATCCCTGCGGCTATGCAGGCATGGCGACGGTGGACATGAAAACCGTCGGCGTGGAAGCGCCACTGCGCGACGTGCAACTGGCCCTGGCCAACAACCTGACCGAATTACTAACGGCGTGATTGCGCCTTTCGTCCTCTGAAGCAGCGGACGAGCAACCGACCTGCACCATGACCACTGAAAAAGACACTGTCGCCACCCCTGCCTACAATCCCAGCGAGAAGCAGAAAGGCGCCGGCAAGACGGCCCGCATCCCGATCAAGATCGTGCCGGCGGAAAAGCTGGCCAAGCCGGACTGGATCCGCGTGAAGGCCGGCTCGCCTTCGACGCGCTTTTACGAGATCAAGGACATCCTGCGCTCCAACAAGCTGGTCACGGTATGCGAGGAAGCAAGCTGCCCGAACATCGGCGAATGCTTCGGCAAGGGCACGGCGACCTTCATGATCATGGGCGACAAGTGCACCCGCCGCTGCCCGTTCTGCGACGTCGGCCACGGCCGTCCGGACCCGCTGGACGTGAATGAACCTGAAACCCTGGCGAAAACCATTGGTGCGATGCGCCTCTCCTACGTCGTGATCACCTCGGTGGACCGCGACGACCTGCGTGACGGTGGTGCCGGGCACTTTGCCGAGTGCATCCGTAAGGTCCGCGAGCAGTCACCGAATACGCGCATCGAAATCCTTACCCCGGATTTCCGCGGCCGCATGGACCGCGCGCTCGAAATCCTGAAGGCGGCCCCGCCCGACGTGATGAACCACAACCTCGAAACCGTGCCGCGCCTGTACAAGGAAGCCCGCCCCGGCGCCGACTATGCGTACTCCTTGAGCCTGCTCAAACGCTTCAAGGAACTGCAACCGGACGTCCCCACGAAGTCCGGCCTGATGGTCGGCCTGGGCGAGACCGACGAAGAGATCCTGCAGGTGATGCGCGACCTGCGCGAGCACGGCGTCACGATGCTGACCATCGGCCAGTACCTGATGCCCTCCGGCGATCACCTCCCTGTCCGCAGGTATGTGCATCCGGACACCTTCAAGATGTTCGAGGACGAAGCATACAAGATGGGCTTTGCCCACGCCGCCGTCGGCGCCATGGTGCGCAGCTCCTACCATGCCGACCAGCAGGCGCACGGCGCCGGCGTGGCTTGATCCAGCACAGGACTTTTCACGTCCCCTTCGCATCCCCGCCACAGTCGCTCCGCCGCTTTGAGAAAAGTAAAGGAGCGACTGCCGCGTTCGCCGACAATGTGACTGCCTGTCGTAAGGACAGGCACCCTGTCTTCATGAAGTGAGCGTCATTTGAATCCGAACACCGCACTCCAAGCCCTCCTGTCGCTGCGACCGGCCGATATTCCCGGTTACAAATCTGCATGAACTAATTCCGGGCCATCCTGCCATATCAACAGCTATGATCGACTGGACGGATATCACAACTTACGGCGACGTCACCATCACGTCGCTTGCCGCCGCAGCGATTGCGGCATGGCTGTTCATCGAAGACGAAAAGCGCCTCGCCTTTTGGTGGAGCGTCTTGTTTGCTGCCGGAATGGGCATTGTCATCGCGACCAAGATGGCCTTCATCGGCTGGGGCATCGGCATCCGCGCGCTCGACTTCGCAGGCTTCAGCGGCCACGCCATGCGCGCCGCTGCAGTGCTGCCTGTGCTGCTCTACCTGATACTGCAGCGCACGTGCTTCATCGTGCGGGCGGGTGGCGTCGTATTCGGGTTCGCGTGCGCCGCAATGATCGGCGTGTCGCGCATCGTGCTGCATACGCATTCCGTATCGGAAGTCGTCGCCGGTCTCCTGCTCGGTGCCGCCGTCAGCCTGACCTTCATCCACATTGCGCACACCTCACTCAGCAAGCACGTGTTCAAGCCGCTGCGCATTGCGCTCAGCCTGCTGGCACTCTTGCCTGCCCCGTATGTGCACCCGGCGCCGACGCAGCAATGGCTGACCGAACTGACCCTGTATTTCTCCGGTCATGACCACCCGTATCCCAGGGCGGAATGGAGGGCGGAGAAGCGCCGGCCGCCGGAAGCCTACTGATCGAAAAAAAAGCGCCCGCGGGCGCTTTTTCATTGTCTGCCTGATTTCAGGCAGACAGTGCCTTTTCGAGCATCTGATGCAAGGCGGCAAAGTCGGGCTCGCCGACATAGCGCTTGATGATCTTCCCTTCCTTGTCGATCACGTAGGTGGTCGGCGTGAGCTTCACGTCATCGAAGGATTTCGCGACAACGCCATCCGTGTCCAGTGCGACCTTGAACGGCAGGTTGCGCGTTTGCGCATAGTTGAGCACATAGTTCGGCGGGTCGTAGCTCATCGCAACGGCGACGAAGTCCAGCCCCTTGTCCTTGTACTTGTTGTAGGTCTGCACCATGGCCGGCATTTCCTTGATGCACGTGGTGCAGCTGGTGGCCCAGAAATTCACCATGACCACCTTGCCGCGCAGGCTTTGCATGCTCACTTTCTCGCCCGTGATGCTGCTGAATGTGACGTCCGGAGCCGGTTGCGTCGCCGACAGCGAAACATAGCCGAAGGCGCCGAGAGCGGCGACCGCAACGGCACCGAACACCTTGACCAAGGTGCGCTTGCCGGAGGAGGAGAGGGTTTGGGGTTCCATGGTTTCCTGACTGCTTGCGATGCCTGTATCTCCCGCCATTATATGCGCGGGCTGGAGCGGACGCAGGTCAGGGGCGCAGGTAGACGAAGCCTTCCCGGGCTTGCAGGCGCGCGACCTCCGCGACCCCGGATGGCACCAGCTTTACTTCTGGCAACACTTGCGAAAAGGGAACCTCATGCGCGGTCAAGGTATTGCTGCAGAGGCGGAATTCCACTCCCTGTGATGCGAGGGCTGCGACAGCGGCATCAAAGGACCGGCCATTGCGCTCCCGCGCACCCGCCAGGAGGAATTTGACGCCGTCGCCATTGGCCACCAGCACGATCTTCGTCTCCGGCTCTGCACGCAAGTGGTTGCGGATGTTGCCCATGGCACGCGACGCCTGGTCGATGCCTTCCGTCAGGTGATAGACGACCTTGACCGGTTCGGCTGCCATGACGGGGCCGGACAGCAAGGTTGCGGCAAGAAGTTTGAGGATGGTTCTACGCATAGAGTTGTTCTGACGGATCGCTCCAGTAAAAGTGAGTGTAGGTGGCAGCCACTGCCTCAGGCGCAGGCACTTCCAGGGCAGCGCACATGGCGCGCAGCAGGTCGGCTGTGGCGGCGGGGATCGGCCGGACATCGCCGGCCGCACCGAGCAGCGCCTTGACCAGGCCGGGCTTAGCCAGCGGCGCCATCTGATGTGCCTTGTTCAATGCGGCGCGTACGCCATCGTAATTGATTTCCGAAATCGGGATCGGATTCCGGGCGGATATGCCTGCTGCCGGACATCGCACCACTCCCTGCTGAAATAGCGTCTGTGCATCCTCACCCGAGGAAGACGCCGCGACATGCGCGACGAGCGACAGCAGCAGGATACATTCCTCCTTCAGCGCATGCAGGCCGGCGTGGCGCACGGGAGTTGCCCGCCCTGCCCGTACGCCGAGGCGACGCGCCAGCACGGTCTGCAGCACGAATTCGGCGAGGGTCAGCTTGCTGTCGGCGGCAATCAGCCTGTCCGTCGATTGCAGCAATGCGTTGCGCTCTTCCTGCGGCAGTTGCTTCAGCATCGGCATCGCGAGATCGAGCAAGGGCAGGCGAGCGCTTTTCGGAAGTTTCCTTGCGGCAGCGGACAGAAACAGCACGAATTCCGCATCGGCAATCCTGGCGCGTTCCAGTAACGCACGTTGGACATCCCGTTCCTGGGTGGTATTGACGAGGAGCGCATGGACGAGCGCAACCGCACCCTGTGCACTGCGCAGCGCATGGTCGATGTCGTGCGGCAATGCCTGGTGCGTGTTCTCATGCGTGTTCATGATCCCGTGTCCGGGCTGTTGTGCAAAACCCGTGGCGACATAGGGAATGTCCGGCAATGCCGGGGATGGTTCCGCATGGCCACCCGCTTCCGGCGCAACATCCAGCGGCTCGACCGGCCTGCCGTAGATACGCAGCAGCCGTTCCTCGATGGGCGGATGGGTGGCGAGCAGGCCGGCGACAAGCCCGGGCTTGGGCGCGCCAAGAAAGAGATGGGACAATTGCTCCGCGTTCGGATGTTCGATGCGCGTGCCGAGGCCAGTGCTCCGGGTCAGTCCGCCGATCTTGTGCAGTGCCCCGCCGATGCCATCCGCATTCCGTGTGAACTGCACTGCGCTCGCGTCGGCCAGGAACTCGCGCTGGCGCGACACGGCGGCCTTGATCAACCTGCCGAAGAAGACGCCGATGGAGCCGATGACAAGCAGGGCCAGGCCGGTCAGGAAAAGCGCCATCCGCAGGGAGGGGCCTTTCTCGCTGCGCTCGCGCGCTCTCCAGGAATGCGAGCCGAAATCGATCAGGTGCTGGCCGAAACCGGCGATCATCTGAATGCCGAACAACAATCCGATCAGGCGGATGTTCAGGCGCATGTCGCCGTTGAGAATGTGGCTGAACTCGTGCGCAATCACGCCTTGCAGCTCGTCGCGGTTGAGGCGGACCAGCGTCCCCTTCGTTACCGCGACGACGGCTTCGTCCGGGTTGTATCCGGCGGCGAAAGCATTGATCGCCATTTCCTTGTCGAGCAGGTAGACGCGGGGACAGGCGATGCCGGATGCAATCGCCATTTCCTCGACCACGTTGAGCAGCCGGCGCTCCTGCAAGTCGGTCGTCGACGGCAGGACAGGCCGTCCACCGGCCATCCGCGCGACGGCATCGCCGCCATCCCGCAGGTTGAACATCTCGATCAGCGTGCCGCCCGCGATCAGCGCCAGCGTGATCAGCGTGTTGGTGGCAAAGAATCCGCGCGGATAATCGCGCATGCCGAGGACATAACCGGTGGTCGTCCAGCTCCAGACGAGCGCGGTGGCGACGTTGACCGCGATGACAATCGCGACTACGGCGAGCGCAAAAAGGATAACCAGCATTCGCGACTGGCGGCGCGCGTGTTCCTGATGCTGGAAGAAATTCATGGTTCAGCGGCGCATGGCGACATCCCGCGCCAGCAGGGATGCATCAGAAGGCCACCTTCACCGGCTTGCGCTCTTCCGGCGACTCCGTCGATTGCAGCAGTTCCGCCGCCTTGAAGGCGAACATGCCGGCAATGATGGAGCCGGGGAATTGTTCGCGCGAGGTGTTGTACTGCATGACGCCGTCGTTGTAGGCCTGGCGCGCGAAGGCAATGCGGTTCTCGGTGCTGGTCAGCTCTTCGGTGAGCTGCATCATGTTCTCGTTGGCCTTGAGCTCCGGATAGGATTCGGACAGGGCGAACATCTTGCCGAGCGTTGCCGACAGCATGCCTTCGGCAGATGCCATCTGGCGCACGGCCCCGGTATCCGAGGGGTCGGCGGCGGCCTTGGCGTTGGCGTTGACCGCCTGGTTGCGCGCCGCGATCACGGCTTCCAGGGTCTCGCGCTCGTGCTTCATGTAGCCCTTGGCCGTTTCCACCAGGTTGGGGATCAGGTCGTACCGGCGCTTCAATTGCACATCGATCTGCGAGAACGCATTCTTGACCTGATTCTGCAAGCTGACCAGCCTGTTGTACGCACCGACACCCCAGAACAGCACCACGAGGACAACAACGATCACGACGATCAACCCGGTCATGCTTCCCCCAAAAATGAAAAAAGGCCGCAAATACAAATCGATTTGCGGCCTACTATAGCATCCGGCTTTCGCCGGGAATCACTTTTTGTTCTGGTCGTCTGAGGTACGCGTCAGCTGCCGCAGGTCTTCCTCGGAAATGTATTCGAAGACCTTGACGACCTTCTGCACGCCGCTGACACCGCGGGCGACCTCGGCCGCCAGCTGGCCCTCGCGCTGGGTGACGCGCCCCATCAGGTAGACGGTACCGCGCTCGGTCACGACCTTGATCGAGTTCGCGTACAGGTCCTTGGCATCGACGAACGCTGCCTTGACTTTGCCGGTGATGAGCGAATCGTTGGAACGCGCGCTGAAGCTGGAGACCGGCCCGATTTCGAGGTCGTTGACAATGGATTGCACGCCGTCGATATTGGCCACTTCACGTTCGACCGCAGCCTTCATTGCCTCGTCGCGTACTTCACCTGTCAGCAACACCTTGCGATTGAAGCTGGTAACGTTCACGTGGCCTGCATTGCCGACGACTTTCGGAACGCGAGTTTCGCCCTTGAACAGGATGGCCTTGTCTTCGGTCTGGGCACCGAAGGTACGGCGATCGGTTGCCGCCAGCGTGCCGACGACGGCAGAACCCACCGCCATCTCGACGCAGCCCTGCAACGAGGTGATTGCAGTGCCGCACAGGACCGCAACCATCAGAGGACGTTTCAAGCGCGTCCATGTATTCATTCAGCTTCCTCCCCAAATAACGCGACATCGATACCGTCGCACAAACAATGTATGGTCAACAAATGCACTTCCTGGATCCTTGCGGTGCGGTCGTGCGGAACGCAGATATGCACATCAGCGTCAGTCAGCCGCTTGCCGATCGCGCCGCCTCCCTTGCCGGTCAGCGCGACGATGCGCATGTCGCGTTCGAGCGCGGCATCGACTGCTGCCAGGACATTGGGCGAATTTCCCGATGTCGACAGCGCCAGCAGCACATCGCCTGCCTGCCCGAATGCCTGGACCTGCTTGGCGAACACTTCCTGGAAGCTGTAGTCGTTGCCGACGGCGGTGAGGATCGAGGTGTCGGTCGTCAGCGCCAGCGCCGGAAGCGGCAGGCGTTCGCGTTCGAAACGCCCGACCAGTTCCGCCGCGAAGTGCTGGCAGTCGGCAGCTGATCCGCCATTCCCACAGGCAAGGATCTTGTTGCCATTAGACAATGCGGTAAACATAAGTTCCACAGCCTGTGCAATTGGGTCGGCAAGCAGCGCGGCGGACTTGATTTTCAGTTCGGCACTTTCCTGGAAGTGCGCCTGGATGCGGTGGTTTGTCATAGTGAGGGGATTATAGTGCAGGCGCGCAACCGCCACGCCTCGGGGAAATAAAAAGCCGCAGGGATATTGCTCGAAAGCTATCAGGCTTCGATGGCGTTCTTCAGCCATTCCATGGCGGCACCGTCGATGGCTATGACATCGAAACGGCACGGCGGTGGCATGTTGTAGCGTTGAAGAAAGGTCTGGGCAGCGATGACCAGCCGAGCCTGCTTGCGTGCAGTGACACTGGCCGCCGCGCCCCCGTACCCATTGCCGGCGCGTTTGCGGACTTCGACGAACACCAGGCCGCGCCCGTCCTGCATGACAAGATCGATTTCACCGCCCTTGCAGCGGAAATTGCGTTCGACCAGGTTCAGGCCTTGCTCCTGCAGAAAAAGCAATGCCTGTTCCTCACCCGCATCGCCCTCCACCTGCTTCGGCGTGCGCCTGCGTGCAATGGCGTCGAACACGCCCATCAGCGCGCTTCGCCGACGCCGACGACGCTGCCTTCGCGATAGACCGCTTGCTGGGTCACGCGCTCGAACCGGGCCTGGGCCGGATCGATGTGCACCTTCAGCTTGCCTGTCACGCCATCGATTTCGAAATTGGTATTACGCCCGGCGATTTCGCGGGCGACGCGGTAGGCGTCGATTCCCAGCGCATACAGGCGCTCATGGTCGGCATTGCGCTTCTGGTCTGCGTCCACCACGAGGCGCGGATACGTCATGACGGCCGGATGGTCGGGCTCCAACTGCCAGGGAATGTCGAGCAGGCGGGTGCCGTCCATTTCGGCAATCGGTTCGGCTGCGGCGCGGTCCGTGAGGGCGGTCGGATTGAGCTGCGATGTCCCGTACAAGGCAATGTCCTTGCCGATGACAGCACGGACCTGGCGCGCCTGGCGGGCGTCCAGGGCGAGGAAGATCATGGTTGGCCTGTCGGTTTCCAGCTGCTTCTTCAACTGAAGAAGGTTGCGCCCGTTGAGAAAGCCGTCGTTGGCCGGCACCTCGATCCCTTCCACTTCTCGGCCGTGCTGCTGCCAGTGCGTTTCGAACGCCTTTGCCGCCCGGCGCTGCCAGGCCGCCTGCGTGAACAACACCATCGCCTTGCCCTTTTTCGTGTCGTGCAATGCCCACTCGGCCACCTGCCGTGCCTCTTCCTCGATCGACAGGGCGATGACCAGCATCTGCGGTGGCAACTTGATTTCGCCGTTCTCCGCGGGGTCGGGCGGGGTCAAGGCAATGGTCGGCTTGGCGACAGCATCGCTCTGGACAACCGCCGTGACGCCGGTACGCGACAGCGGCCCGACGACAACGTCATTCAGTGCGCTGGCCGCCTTGTAGCCGGAGACGATATCCTGCGCGGAGTCACCGGTCTCGACAATGTTGATGGTGATGCTGTCGCGTTCCCGTTCGTACGCGGCCTGAAAGCCCGCACGCAATACCTCAGAAGGCACACGCAGGATTTCCGAGCGCAGGGGCAGCAGCAATGCGATGCTCACCGTCTTTTCTGTTGTCGACAGATCGACCGGCGACGTGACCACGCCGCTTTCGGCGCCGGTTGTGTTTGCCCGCGCAGGCAGGCACAATCCGCTCAGCACCACGCCCAGTACCATCAGTTTTGCCCATTGGCCCGACATCACATCTCCTCATGCCACATTCAATGCCCAGCGCCCCGTCCCTCGATCTGATCATGCAGGACGTGGCGCATCAGGTCTATCCGCCGTCGACATTATATGTGGTGGCCACTCCTATCGGAAACGCAGGGGATATCACATTGCGTGCGGTCAATGTACTTGCGATCGCCGATGCCGTGGCGTGTGAAGATACCCGGAATACCGCACAGCTCTTGCATCGCTACGGGCTGCACAAGGAATTGATTGCCGCGCATGAACATAATGAGCGTGAAGCGGCAGACAAGCTGATTGCTCGCCTGCAGTCGGGACAGCGTATCGCGCTTGTCTCCGATGCCGGGACGCCCGCCGTCTCGGATCCGGGCGCACGCATCGTCGAGGCAGTCCGTGCTGCCGGCCTGCGGGTCATGCCGCTGCCCGGCGCGTCCGCTGCCGTGAGCGCACTCTCCGCAAGCGGGCTGCTGAGCGACCGCTTTCTGTTTGCCGGTTTCCTTCCGGCCAAGGCAAAACAACGCGAAGCCGCCTTGCTGGAGTTGAAGAGTGTTGCAGCGACACTGGTGTTCTACGAGGCACCGCATCGCATCGTCGACATGGTCGATGCACTCTCCGCGACGCTGGAAGCGGACCGGCAAGTCATCTTCGCACGCGAACTCACCAAACTGTTTGAAGAGATCCACCGTTGCCGGCTCGGCGACGCCCGCGCCTGGCTGGATGGGGATGCAAACCGGCAAAAAGGTGAGTTCGTTATCCTGGTCGAGGGCGCGGCGCCTGCCTCTGAGGAGAACGATGCAGAAGCGGAACGCATCCTGGCCATCCTGCTTGCGGAGTGCCCGGTGAAGCAGGCCGCTTCGCTCGCGGCGCAGATCACCGGGAAAAAGAAGAACGCGCTGTACGAACGCGCATTGCAGATGAAGGGCGAGCGTTAGGCGTCGCGCAGGCCGATGCCTCAGCGCTGCACGATCATCGGCTTGGCCATGCCACCATCCTGCAACTGCCTTGCGGCAGCATCGGCTTCCGCCCGGGTGGCGAACGGCCCGCTGTAGACGCGGAAGAACTTGTTGTATTCCACCACTTCCATCGGGGGCAGGCTGAAGGTCTGTCCGGCGAGACGAGCGCGTGCGGCCTCGGCATTCGCAGCCTGGGAATAGGCACCGAGTTGCAGGTAGAAGCCTTGCGCGGAGGCTGCCTGCGGGGACGCGACGACGACGGGCACCGTGGAAATCGGTTCCTCCAGCACACGCGGTGCCTCAGGCCCGCCGAGGTTGACCGGCATGGCGACGACGGCTGCCTCCTGTACCGGCGCAGGTTTGTCTGCACGCACCTGTTTTTCCCCCTTCCCTTTGCCCATACGCGCAATTTCCTCGGGCAGGATGCGTTCGACTTCCAGCTCGCTGCTGCCCTTGCCGAGATAACCCAGCTTCAGGGCCGCGGTGTACGAGAGGTCGATGATGCGCCCCGAATGGAACGGGCCCCGATCGTTCACCCGCACGACGACCTGCTTGCCGTTCGAGAGATTGGTCACCCTTGCATAGGAGGGAATCGGCAGGGTCGGATGGGCCGCCGTCATCTTGTACATGTCATACGGCTCGCCGGATGAGGTTTTCTGTCCGTGGAATTTCCTGCCGTACCAGCTTCCGATGCCCCGCTGCTTGTAGGGCCGCTCATCGAGCGTGGGCGTGTAGGTCTTGCCGAACACGGTGTACGGCTTGTTGCCTCTGTTGGCATAGGGCTCGATGCGAGGCTCGGCGTCGGGCACCTCCATCAGGCCCTCCGGCGGCGCGTCGCCGGGACCGTCATCCATGTAATAGCCGCCGCGGCCGGAACCGGCGGGTGGCAGGGCGGGGAGGCTGGACGGCGCCTTCGCCTGGGTTGCGGGACGCGTGGGGGAAGCATCCGTGGATGGTTCGCTGAGCGGGACGCTGCTGCAGCCGGCAAGTGCCAGCGCCACAAGCGCGATCAGTTGACAGTCAAGGCGGGGCCAGCCGCGATATACGTGGAGCGACATCTCGTTATCCTTCTTGATTCTTGTCGAGACAAGGCCGGCGGCATCCGGCGGATCGGTGAACAGTTTGCACCGACGCGGGGCTTGCCGCAAGGGAAGAATGATTGTGTTTTTTCTATTGCCGGATTGACAGTGAAGCCGGAAAAAAGTTTCTTCAGCTTCACTTTTCGCGTCAGGTCTGCACCAGCTTGCGGTGCCGCTGGATGCTCATCAGCATCCCGATGCCTAGGCCAAGCGTCACGAACGCCGTGCCGCCGTAACTCATGAATGGGAGCGGCACGCCGACCACCGGCAGGATGCCGCTGACCATGCCCATGTTCACGAACGCATAGGTGAAGAACATCAGCGTCAGCGCACCGGCCAGCAGGCGGCTGAACAGGGTCGGCGCATTGGCGGCAATGAACAAGCCGCGGCCGATCAACATCAGGTAGGTGATGAGCAGCGCGATATTGCCGATCAGGCCGAACTCTTCCGAATAGACCGCGAAGATGAAGTCCGTGGTCCGTTCGGGGATGAACTGCAGGTGGCCCTGTGTGCCGTTCAGCCATCCCTTGCCCATGGGTCCGCCCGAGCCGATCGCAATCATCGACTGGATGATGTGGAAGCCCTTGCCGAGCGGGTCGGAGGTCGGATCGATCAGCGTCATCACGCGCTGCCGCTGGTAGTCGTGCATCATGGACCAGCCGATCGGCAGGAAGGCCGCACCGGCCAGCGCCAGTCCGATGATGATCTTCCACGGCAGGCCCGCAAGGAAGATCACGTAGAAGCCCGACGCCATGACCAGCAGCGCGGTGCCGAGGTCGGGCTGTTTCATGATGAGGGCGACCGGCACCATGAGCAGCATCGCCGCCACGATGAACTCCGGAATCCGGATCACGCTCTCCCGCTTCTGGAACCACCAGGCGAGCATCAGCGGCGTCGCGATCTTCATGATTTCGGACGGCTGGATGACCACACCGACATTGATCCAGCGCTGCGCCCCCTTCTTGATGATGCCGAACAGTTCGACGCCGACCAGCAGCGCCACGCCGACGAGGTAGATCGGCACGGCCAGCCGCATCAGCGTTTGCGGGGAAACAACGGCGGCCATCCACATGATGAGCACCGACAGGAGAATGTTGCGCAGATGCCCTTCCAGCCGGCCGGGGAAGTCGATGCCGGCGGAGACCATCGTGATCGTGCTGGCGAGGAAGATCAGGCCGACGATGATCGTCAGCGGCCAGTCGAACACCATGATGTAGGGTTTGAGGGTGGGCCAGATCGCCCGCTTTTCACCCAGGCCAACGGTCGCCATCAGTCTCCCTCCACTTCAATGGGCTGCGCTGCCTTTTCCTTGGATTCCGGCCGTTTGCCGAGCAGGTAATAGTCAAGCGCGAGGCGTGCGATCGGCGCTGCAGCAGCGGCACCGAAACCGCCGTTCTCCACAATTACCGCCAGTGCGATGCGCGGCTTGTCCACCGGGGCGAATGAAATGTAGAGCGAATGGTCGCGATGACGCTCGGGCATCTTCTTCGCATCGTATTTCTCGTTGCGCCCCAGGCCGATCGCCTGCGCGGTACCGGTCTTGCCCGCGGAGACATACTCCGCCTTGGCGAACGCGCGCGAGGATGTACCCTCTTTCACCACGCCGGCCATCGCGTTCTTCACGAAGTTGAGGTTCTCCTGTTTGAGCGGGATGCGATAGCTTTCCTTCGGCACGGTGAGCGTCTGCTCCTTCGTGACGCCATCCTCGATCGTCTTCACCAGGTGCGGGCGCATCACGACGCCGTCATTGGCGAGGTTTGCCATCGCATGCGCGAGCTGCAGCGGCGTGTAAGCGTTGTAACCCTGGCCGATGCCGACGGAAACCGTCTCGCCCGCATACCATTTCTTGTGTTCCGGCTTCTTGTACGCATTGCGCTTCCACGTCGTCGACGGCAGGACACCGGTGCGCTCGTTCTCAAGGTCGATTCCGGTGATCTGGCCGAAGCCAAACGGTTTCATGAAATCGTGAATGGTATCGACACCGAGGTCGTTTGCCAGCATGTAGTAATAGGTATTGCAGGACACGACAATGGATTTGTACATGTCGACCATGCCGTGCCCACCCACCTTGTCGTCGCGGAAGCGGTGGCTGCCGAACCAGAAGAAGCCGGGGTCGGCAATGGCCTGGTTGGGCGTGCGCTTGCCGGTCTCCAGCGCGGCAAGCGCCATGTAAGGCTTGAACGTCGAGCCCGGCGGATAGGTGCCGATCAGCGGACGGTTCAGCAGCGGGCGGTCGATGGAGGTATTCAGCTCGTCCCAGCTTTGCGCGTCGATACCGTCGACGAACAGGTTGGGGTCGTACGTCGGCTTCGATACATAGGCCAGGATATCGCCGGTGGAAGGCTCGATGGCGACCAGGGCACCGCGGCGGTCGCCAAAGGCTTCCTCGATGATTTTCTGCAGTTCGATGTCGATGGACAGGATCAGGTTCTGGCCGGGGGTGGCTGCGGTTCGAGACAGCGTACGCACGGCACGGCCGCCTGCGGTAACCTCGACCTCTTCGTAGCCGGTTCGCCCGTGGAGAATGCTCTCGTACTTCTTCTCCAGGCCTTCCTTGCCGATGTAATCGGTGCCGGCGTAGTTCGCCGCGTCTTCCATTTCCTCGATGCGCTTCGCATCCTTCTGGCTGATACGGCCGATATAGCCGACGACATGGGATGCGGTCTCGCCGTGCGGATACTGTCGGAACAGGCGGGCCTGTATCTCGACGCCCGGGAAACGGTAACGCTGCGCGGTAAAGCGGGCGACCTCCTCGTCGGTCAGGCGGGTGCGGATCGGCACACTCTCGAAATTCTTGGCCTCTTCCAGCAGGCGACGGAAGCGGCGGCGATCCTTAGGCTGGATGTCGACGACGGTCGACAATTCTTCGATCACGCCATCGAGCGTGTCCGCAATCTTGGACGGCGTGATTTCCAGCGTATAGGCGGAAAAGTTGCGAGCGAGGACAACACCGTTGCGGTCCAGGATCAGACCACGGTTGGGCACGACCGGCACCACCGAAATCCGGTTCTCCTCGGCCTGGCTCATGTAGTCGCTGTGCTTGAACACCTGCAGCCACACGAAGCGTGCGAACAGCAATCCGAAGCAGATGAACACGAACACCGCCACCACCGAGAGGCGGAGGCGGAAGAAATGCAGTTCCTGTTCAGTGTTCTTAAACTCGGTCATGCGGATTCAGGTCGGTACAAATCGTGTTCATTCCTGCCATGCAGGGAGTCGGATGCAAGGCGCGGCAATCAGATCGGGCGGGTGTCGTCACGGTCGACCGCGCGGCGCTGGGGCGCGAGCAGGATCCAGGTCACGACCGGCCAGAGCGCGGCGGTGATAAGACTTTCCATGAAATAGAACCAGCCCGGAAAATCGCCGCTCACCATCAGGCGGATCAGCAACTGGACGAACTGCATCATGAAGAGCAGCGGCAGCACGTGCAGGGTCTGCGTCGACACTTTGAACCAGAGCACGCGGCGGTGGATCATGATCGCGAAGTACGACAGCAGCGTGTACGACAAGGCGTTCTCGCCCAGCAGCGTCGCATCGTGGACATCCATCAGCAAGCCCATGAAGAAGGCAACGCCGATCCCGACCTTGCGCGGCTGGTGGATGCTCCAGAACACCAGCACCAGCGCAACGAAATCCGGAATGCCGACCCACTGCCCCCAAGGCAGCAGATTCAGCAGGAACGCGACGATCAGGCTGGCAATGATGAACAGCGGGTTCGCCGGTAACAGGATGTATTGCGGACGGTTCATTGCGTAGCTCCCTGCGGTGCTGCAGCCGGAGCCACCGGTGCGGGCTTCGGCTGCGCCGGCGGCTGTGGTTTCGTCGCGGGCGCGACTGCCGGTTTCGCCGGAGCCTCAGGTTGCACCGCGGCCGGTTTATCGACGGCCGGCTTTTGCGCGCCACCGGCAGGAACCGGTGCGGCGGGCTGGGCAGGCTTTGCCGCTGCCGGGGCTGCGGCGGGAGCGGCGGTCTTGTCCTGCGGCGCTACCGTCGCGGCTGCCGGCGTTACCGTGCCCGGCGCGTTGGCAGTAGGTGTCGCGGGTGCCTGCGGCGTCGCTGCGGGTGCGGCGGTTCCTGCGGCCGGCTGCCTGGCCGCTTCCTTCGCAGCCTCCTTGGCCGCCTCACGTTTTGCCGCCTTTTCCTTCTTCGGGTCTTCCGGCTCCGGGCGCGGCGGGAAATTCATTTCAGTCAGCAGGATGAGCAGCTGGCGGTTGCGGTCGATACCGGCCAAGGGCTGGCACACGATGCGGGCAAACGCGTCGGAGGACTTCCGGTCCACCTGCGTCACCTTGGCAACGGACAGGCCGGCGGGATACACGCCGTCGATGCCGGAAGTCACGAGCATGTCGCCGTTCTGGATATCCGCATTGGCCGGCATGAAGCGCAGGTCGAGCGAGCCGGAGTGCCCCTGACCGTAGGCGATGCTGCGCAGCCCGCTGCGCACCACCTGGACCGGAATGGCCTGGTCCTTGTCGGTCAGCAGGGTCACCTCGGAAGTGAATGGAAACGCGCGCGTCACTTGGCCAACCACCCCAACGTCGTCGATCACGGGCTGGCCCGGCGCGACGCCGTGGCTGGTGCCCCGATCCACGATGATCTTGCGGGTAAACGGGTCGCGCGCGTCGTAGAGAATCTCCGTCATCACCGATTTTGCAGACAGCCGCTCGTTGGCCGACAGCAGCCGGCGCAGGTGGGCATTCTCCGCCGACAGCTGCTGCACCTGCTGCAGGGTGTGGCCATTGGCGACCTGCTGTTCCTTCAGGTTGCGGTTTTCCTTCTGCATCGCGGAAAGCGACGAGAAATAGTCGCCAACCATGTAAGCGGCGTCGCGCGGAAGCAAGGCGACGACCTGCAGCGGATAGAGCGCTGTGCCGACCACCTGGCGGATGGCGCCGAGCGAGCGCAGGCGCGAGTCGGCCACCAGCAGGATGAGCGCAATGAGGGAGAAGAACACCACTTTGGCGCGGGCGGAGGCGCCTTGCTTGAAAAGTGGTGGTGGACTGTAATCCATCAGGGTCTAAACTCGGAACGTGACCGGGAATTTCTGTCCATCGGCGCGCCTTGCGGATTCGGGGCAAGGCGCGTCAGGCAAAACATCGTGTCGATTACTCGTAGGAGAAGATGGAGCCCAGCTTGTCCATGCGCTCGAGCGCCATGCCGGAGCCACGCACCACGCAGGTGAGCGGATCCTCGGCGACGATCACCGGCAGGCCGGTTTCTTCCATCAGCAAGCGGTCCAGGTCGCGCAGCAGCGCGCCGCCACCGGTCAGCATCATGCCCTTCTCAGCGATGTCCGCGCCGAGTTCCGGCGGGGTCTGCTCGAGCGCGTTTTTCACCGCGGAGACGATGTTGTTGAGCGGATCGGTCAGCGCTTCGAGGATCTCGTTGGACGAGATCGTGAACGAACGCGGGATGCCCTCGGACAGGTTGCGGCCCTTGACTTCCATTTCCTTGACTTCGGAACCCGGGAAGGCGGAACCGATTTCCTTCTTGATCGCTTCGGCGGTCTGTTCGCCGATCAGCATGCCGTAGTTACGGCGGATGTAGTTGACGATCGCTTCGTCGAACTTGTCGCCGCCCACGCGAACGGAACCCTTGTACACCATGCCGCCCAGCGAAATGATGCCGACTTCGGTGGTTCCGCCGCCGATATCCACGACCATGGAACCGGTCGCGTCGGAAACCGGCAGGCCGGCCCCGATTGCCGCGGCCATCGGTTCTTCGATCAGGTACACCTGGGAAGCGCCAGCACCCAGTGCAGATTCACGGATCGCGCGGCGCTCGACCTGGGTGGAACCGCAGGGAACGCAGATGATGATGCGCGGGGACGGCTTGAACAGCTTGGAGTCATGCACCATGCGGATGAACTGCTTGAGCATCTGCTCGGTCACGGTGAAGTCGGCGATCACGCCATCCTTCATCGGGCGGATTGCTTCGATGTTGCCCGGCACCTTGCCCAGCATCTGCTTGGCTTCCTTGCCGACAGCCTGGATCGTCTTCTTGCCGTTCGGGCCGCCCTGCTGACGAATCGCCACCACCGACGGTTCGTCCAGCACGATACCCATGTTGCGCACGTAGATCAGCGTGTTGGCCGTGCCGAGGTCGATTGCCAGGTCGTTAGAGAAGTAACTGCGTAAAAATCCGAACATGTATGGTCCCGATGCGCATCAATGGCGCGCTTAACATTGGTGGTGAAAACCTCCGTCCCGGCGGTATGTCAAAGCTGCTATCGCCAGCGAGGTATTAACCCGCCATTCTACCTTATAATTTAGCCGAAGTTAGTCGACGGAAACTTCAAAAATGCGTGCCGGATACGTGCCAGTTCGCGCGTTTTGACAAGTTTTTGCCAGAATTAGAAAACATTTTTATCCCTTTGAAAACCGCGGCCTTCCCACCGCCGCCAACCCTTTCCATCATGTCACTCGACCTCTCCGACGTTAAACGCCTTGCCCGCCTGGCGCAGCTCGACCTGAACGAAGATCAGGCCGCCAAAACCCTGGACAAGCTCAACGGCATCTTCAACCTCGTCGAACAGATGCGCGCTGTCGACACCACTGGCATCGAGCCGCTCAACCATCCGATCGCCGCCTATCAGAATGATGTCGCTCTCCGGCTGCGCGAGGACCAGGTCACCGAACCCAATCGCCGCGAAGATTACCAAGCGGTTGCTCCGGCGACCCAGGATGGCCTCTACCTCGTCCCGAAAGTCATCGAATAACAAGAACAGCGCATCGCGCCACCGCTACCACTTATGCACACCAAGACACTCAAAGAGCTCTCAGCGCTGCTGCAGGCAAAACAGGTTTCCGCCACCGAACTGGCCAAGCTGTACCTCGCGCGCATCGGGCAAAGCGACCTGAACGCCTTCATCCATGTCGACGAAGCCCTGACGCTGGCACAAGCCGCCGAGGCGGACGCCCGACTTGCCAAGGGCGACACGACGCCTCTCACCGGTGTGCCCATCGCGCACAAGGACATTTTCGTCACGCGCGACTGGCGCTCTACCGCCGGTTCGAAGATGCTCTCGAACTACATCAGCCCCTTCGATGCTACCGTGGTGAAACAGTTCCGCACGGCAGGTATGGTTCACCTCGGAAAATTGAACTGTGACGAATTTGCCATGGGTTCGTCGAACGAGAATTCCTTCTTTGGCCCGGTCAAGAACCCGTGGGACAAGAATGCCATTCCCGGTGGTTCTTCCGGCGGCTCCGCTGCCGCGATCGCCGCGCGTTTGGCCCCGGCTGTGACTGCGACCGACACTGGCGGTTCCATTCGCCAGCCGGCATCGCTGTGCGGCGTCACCGGCATCAAGCCAACTTATGGCCGCGTGTCGCGCTTCGGCATGATCGCTTTCGCATCGTCGCTGGACCAGGGCGGGCCCATGGCACAGACGGCGGAAGACTGCGCGCTGCTGCTCAATGCCATGGCCGGTTTCGATCCGCAGGATTCGACCAGCCTCGAACGCCCGGCGGAAGACTTCGCCCGCGACCTCGACAAGCCGCTGCAAGGCCTCAAGATCGGCGTGCCGCGTGAGTACTTCGGCAAGGGCCTCGCAGGCGATGTCGAAGAGGCGGTACGGGGCGCCTTGCGCGAGTACGAGAAGCTGGGCGCGACGCTTGTCGACATTTCATTGCCGAAGACCGAACTGTCCATTCCTGTCTACTACGTGATCGCCCCCGCCGAGGCGTCGTCCAATCTGTCGCGTTTCGACGGCGTGCGTTACGGCCATCGCGCACAGGATTACAAGGACCTCGCCGACATGTACCGCAAGTCGCGCGCAGAAGGCTTCGGCGAGGAAGTGAAGCGCCGCATCCTGGTCGGCGCCTATGTGCTGTCGCATGGCTACTACGACGCGTACTACCTGCAGGCGCAGAAGATCCGTCGACTGATCGCGCAGGACTTTCAGGAAGCGTTCAAGCAGTGCGACGTGATCATGGGCCCGGTTTCGCCGACGGTGGCATGGGATATCGGCGACAAGGCCGACGACCCGGTGGCGAACTATCTTGCCGACATCTTCACACTGTCGACCAGCCTCGCCGGCCTGCCTGGCATGTCGATTCCCTGTGGCTTCGGCAAGGGCGAGAAGAATGCGAAGCGCCCGGTCGGCCTGCAGATCATCGGCAACTATTTCAACGAGGCGAAGCTGCTCAACGTGGCGCACCAGTACCAGCGCGTCACCGACTGGCACAGCCGGACACCGGAAGGCGTATGAACCCACTACACCGCGCGATGATTGCTGCACTCCTGCTTGGTGCAGGTACCGCAACGGCTGCCGAACAGCAGATCGAGACTCGCTTCTCGTGCAGCGTCGCGCGTACGGTGGACGGCGAGGCGGTGACCTATGCAGACACTGCCGAGATTCGCCTCAAGGGAAGTCATATCAATGCCTTTCGCTGGGAATCGTCGCTGTTCCGCAGCACCCACGGCTTCGACTGCAGCATCGACGAAGGCGACGGACTCGTGGCCGAAGTGCGCGACGTCCCGCCCGGCGTGCAATGGCGTATCGCGCTGGAGAACGCACTGGACGCGCGTGCACGCCGAGGCTACGACTTCGACCGTCGGCCCAGCTGCACTATTCGGCTCGAACGTGAAGGCGACACGCTGAATGTGAAGCCAAGCTGTCCGGCCCTCTGCGGCTCGCGTCCCAACTTTACGGAACTGTCGGTGAACCTGAAGACCGGACAGTGCCGCTATGAAGAATAATTTCTGAGGAAAACACTATGCAATGGGAAGTCGTCATCGGACTTGAGACGCACGCACAGCTCTCGACCCAATCGAAAATTTTCAGCGGCGCGTCGACCCAGTTCGGCGCCGAGCCGAATACCCAGGCCTGCCCGGTGGACCTGGCCTTGCCCGGCGTGCTGCCGGTGATGAACAGGGGCGCGGTGGAGCGCGCCATCCAGTTCGGCCTGGCGATCGGCGCCAAGGTCGCACCGCAATCGATCTTCGCGCGCAAGAACTACTTCTACCCCGACCTGCCGAAGGGTTACCAGATCAGCCAGTACGAGATCCCGGTGGTGCAAGGCGGCACGATCTCCTTCGTGCTCGAGAAGGATGGCAAGGCCGAGATGAAAACCGTCCAGCTCACTCGTGCGCATTTGGAAGAAGATGCGGGCAAGTCGCTGCACGAGGACTACCACGGCATGAGCGGCATCGACCTCAATCGTGCCGGCACGCCGCTGCTCGAGATCGTGACCGAGCCCGACATGCGCAGTGCTGGCGAGGCAGTAGCCTATGCAAAGGCGCTCCATTCGCTCGTGGTCTGGCTGGGCATCTGCGACGGCAACATGCAGGAAGGGTCCTTCCGCTGCGACGCGAACGTCTCCGTGCGTCCGGTCGGCCAGAAGGAATACGGCACGCGCTGCGAGATCAAGAACCTGAACTCGTTCCGATTCCTTGAAGAAGCAATCAACTACGAAGTGCGCCGCCAGATCGAGCTGATCGAGGACGGCGGCAAGGTGGTGCAGGAAACCCGCCTGTACGATCCGGACCGCAAGGAAACCCGCTCCATGCGGAGCAAGGAAGACGCGCAGGACTACCGTTACTTCCCGGACCCCGACCTGCCGCCGCTGGTGATCGCGCAGGACTGGATCGAGCGTGTGAAGGCTTCCATGCCGGAACTGCCGGGCGCAATGCGCGAGCGCTTCGTGAAAGATTACGGCCTGCCCGAATACGACGCCTCCGTGCTGACGCAGTCGAAGGCGATGGCCTCCTACTTCGAAGCCGTCGTGGCCAAGGCCGGCAAGGACCAGGCCAAGCCCGCCGCCAACTGGCTGATGGGTGACGTGTCGTCCACGCTGAACCGCGAAGGTGTCGAAATCGCCGATGCACCGGTCAAGGCGGAACAGCTCGCCGTGCTGCTGCAGCGCATTGCCGACGGCACGATCTCGAACAAGATCGCCAAGGAAGTGTTTGCCGGCATGTGGGAAGCGCCGTCCGACAAGGAAACGCTGGCCGATGACATCATCGAAGCGAAGGGCCTGAAGCAGATTTCGGACAGCGGCGCGCTCGAGAAGATCGTCGACGAAGTGCTGGCAGCGAACGCGAAATCGGTCGAGGAATTCCGATCCGGCAAGGAAAAGGCATTCAACGCCATTATCGGCCAGGCAATGAAGGCCACCAAGGGCAAGGCCAACCCGGCGCAGTTGACGGAACTGCTGAAGAAGAAGCTGGCGGGTTGAACTAACGAAGAGTGGGCGCGCTTTCCGGCGCGCTCACTTTGCCGCGACGTTCATTTCGCGGAATCGCTTCAGCATCGCGTCGTGCTTTGCGTTGACCTCGGCGATATCTGCTTCGTGTCCCTGAATCGACTTGCGGGTTGCGGCTACGGTGTGTGAAGCGTCATCAATGCGGTGCTGCAAGACGGTAGGCACCGTGGCATTTTTCTTTCTCAGGGTTTCAGCTTCCGCCTGGGCCTGTTGCTGCTGTTTTTCCGCTGCCATCAGCGCAGACTTGTCCCGCTTGATCCTGTCATCCACCTGCTCGAGCGCGCGCTTGCGCGCCTCCTCGATGTCGGCCTCGCTTTTGAAGCGCGCACGAAGCAGTCGATCGCTGCGGCGCTGTTCGTCGGCCGATGCTTCTTCTGCCTTGCGTTTTTCGTCTTCCTGCTGGAGCCGGCGCTTTTCCTCCGCCGTCATGGGCGCGGGAATGTCACGCCGGGTGCGCCCGCCTTTGTCGAGCTCACGCATGGCCCGGTCGGCACATTCGGGAATCGGACGATCGGAGGTAATGGTGCGGCCGTCAGCGTCCTTGCACATGTAGATCTGCGCGTGGACGCCGGCCATCGGCAGCGCAAGGGAAAGGAACAATGCAGTCTTCAGTGAACTCATGGCCCCCTCCCAAGGTGCGTCAGTGAGTTACATCACGCCGTAGCGGCTCCGGTAGGCAGCCACCGCATCCTTGTACCTGGCAAGGTCGGGATTGGCGCCAGCCTTCGAGATATATTCCAACAAATCGGACAAGTTGCCAATAGACACTACCGGCATGCCGTAGGCTTTCGTCACTTCCTGCACGGCGGAGTGCTCGGACAACGCGCCGTCCTTGCCCGATTTTTCCATGCGGTCCAGCGCAATCAGCACCGCGCAGGGCGTCGCGCCGGCCCCGCGGATCATCTCGACCGACTCGCGCACCGAGGTACCGGCGGAGATCACGTCGTCGATGATGACCACCCTGCCCTCAAGCTTGGCGCCGACGATGGTGCCGCCTTCACCATGGTCCTTGGCTTCCTTGCGGTTGTAGGCGAAGGGCACGTTCCTGCCCTTTTGCGCCAGCGCGATGGAGGTGGCTGCTGCAAGCGTGATCCCCTTGTAGGCCGGACCGAATAGCATGTCGAACTCGACGCCGGAGTCGATCAGCGCCTGCGCGTAGAAGTCAGCCAGTTTGCCGAGCGTCGCCCCGTCGTTGAACAGGCCGGCGTTGAAGAAGTAAGGCGACGTGCGGCCCGCCTTGGTGATGAATTCGCCGAAACGCAGCACGCCTGCATTGACGGAGAACTCGATGAATTCCTGGCTCAGCTTGCTCAAGATGACCTCGATGTGAATAAATTGACAATTCCGGTCCGTGCCGGACAAGCACGCATTGTAATGGCTCGTGCCCGTGCGAGGCCAATTCGGCGGGCACAAAATTCCACCGGATCAGGTATGCTAGCCGCTCGTTTTTTCCCGCCGACACCATGCTCAAGATCGTCTCCGCCAACCTCAACGGCATCCGCTCCGCCTCCAAGAAGGGTTTCTTCGACTGGATGGCCAAACACGACGCGCACTTCGTCTGCGTGCAGGAACTCAAGGCGCAGGCCGCCGATATGACGCCGGAATTCCAGGCGCTGACTGGCTACCGCGGCCATTTCCATTACGCGGAAAAGAAGGGTTACTCCGGGGTTGGCATCTACTCGAAATTCGAGCCGGATGCGGTGCAGGTCGGCTTCGGCTGCGACGAGTTCGACGCGGAAGGACGCTACGTGCAATGCGACTTCGGCAAGCTGTCGGTGATCTCCGTGTATTGCCCGTCCGGATCATCCAGCGAGGAGCGCCAGCAGGCGAAGTTCCGCTTCATGGACGTGTTCCTGCCGCACCTGCAGAAGCTGCGCGCGTGCGGCCAGGAAGTGGTGCTGTGCGGCGACTGGAACATCGCGCACAAGGAAATCGACCTGAAGAACTGGAAGAGCAACCAGAAGAATTCCGGCTTCCTGCCGGAGGAACGCGAATGGATGACGCGCGTGCTGGGCGACGTCGGCCTGGTGGACGTGTACCGCAGGCTGCATCCGGAGACGACCGGCGAGGCCTACACATGGTGGAGCAATCGCGGCCAGGCGTGGGCGAATAACGTGGGGTGGCGGATCGACTACCACATCTCCACTCCCGGCATCGCCGAGAAGGCCCATGCGGCCTCAGTCTACAAGGACCAGCGCTTCTCCGACCACGCGCCGCTCACGATCGAGTACAACGGCGCATCGGCCTTCCTCAAGGGATAGGCGCGATTCCCTTCACATTGCTGGTGTAGGGCGGGAGCTTGGATTGCGACTGCCCTTTCACCTTCGCATACAGCGGCATCACCGACGGCATGTGTTTGCGCATTTCTGCGATGCGCGACTTGCCCGCCGGGTGCGTGGACAGCCATTCCATCGGCGCATTCTTGCTCACCATGCCCATCTTCTGCCACAGTGCAACGCCTGCACGCGGGTCGTAGCCGGCGCGGGCGACGATATCCAGTCCGACGAGGTCAGCTTCGGTTTCGTCGCTGCGGGAAAACTTTAGGATCGCCAGGTTGGCGCCGACACCGGCTGCGGTGTTGGTGAGATTGGGATCGATACCCAGAATGGCGGACAGCCCGAATCCGAGCACCCGCGCGCCGACATTGGTCAGGTTCGACTTGGCCAGCCTTTCCCGGCCATGCTCGCGCAGGGCGTGCGCGATTTCATGCCCCATGACGATGGCCACTTCATCATCCGTGAGTTTCAACTGGTCGAGAATGCCGGTGAAAAAGCCGATTTTCCCGCCGGGCATGCAGAAGGCATTGATCTGCTTGAGGTCGATGAGAGTGACTTCCCATTTCCAGTCTGTCGCGCCTGGATTCCAGCGTTCGGCCTGGGGAATCAGCTTTTTCGCGATCGCCCGCAGCCGCTGCACCTGCGGGTCGGTGTCGGGCACGAGGACGCCCTTCTCGCTGGCGGCCTGCTTGAGGCCGGTATATTGCTGCAATGCGGCCGTTTCCAGCTCGCCTTCCGGCACGAGCTTGCGCAGGGGCGACATCTTTTCGACCTTGACGCCGTCCGGGCTGACCGAATCTTTTGCGGGCGCAGGCTGCGCCGAAGCGCTGAATGCAACCGCTGCCAACAGGATGGAAATCAAACGTTTCATGTTTGTCCTTTCTGCGACGGAAAAGTCAGGCTGCGTCGGCGTCCCCTTCCAGCCGGACACGCGGACGGAGCCAGAAATACAAGGCGACCGCAGGAACGATCGCCAGTGTGGTGATCCAGAAGTAGGTGCCGTAACCAACCGCTTCGACGATGCGGCCCGAATAGAACCCGAGCACCTTGCCCGGCAGCGTGATCAGCGAGCTGAACAGCGCATACTGTGTCGCGGTATAGCGCTGGTTCACCAGTGCGGACAGGTAGGCCACGGCCGTCGTGCCCAGCAAGCCTTGCGCAAGGTTTTCGCCGGAAATCACGAGAGTCAGCATGCGCACGTTGCCGTTGGCGCCGATCAGTCCGAGGTACAAGAGATTGCTTGCCGCCCCGAGCACGATGCCGGCCAGGAGCGCACGTTCAACGCCCCAGCGCGCGACCGCAACGCCGCCAAGGAATGCACCCGCGATGCCGATCCAGATGCCGTAGACCTTGGACACGGCAGCGATCTCCGTCTTGGTGAATCCCTGGTCCAGGTAGAACGGTCCCATGATGCCGCCGACCAGCGCCTGGTCGGAGACCTTGAAGAGCAGGATGAACAGCAGGATCAGGAGCCCGACGCGGCCGCCGAAGCGGCGGAAGAAATCGGCAAAGGGTTCCACCACACCGTCGCGCAAACCTTCGATCCAGCTCTGGCTGTGCACGCGCAGCACCTCGGGTTCGCGCGACATCAGGTTGACCACGATCGGGATGAGCATGCACAGCGCCATGACCCGGTACACATTTGGCCAGACGGTATAGTCGGCCAGCACCAGCGCGAGTGCGCCGGTCACGATCAGGGCAATCCGGTAGCCGAGCGAATAGGTCGCGACCAACGCGCCCTGCGCTTCCACGGGGGCGATCTCGATACGGTAGGCATCGACGGCAATGTCGAGCGTGGCGCCTGCAAAGGCGACCAGCAGCGTCAGGGTAACGAAGGGAACAAGGTCTGCCGGTGTGACGGAAGCCATGGCACCCAGGCCGATCATCACCAGCACCTGCGACAGCAGCAGCCAGCTGCGCCGCTGCCCCAGCCGCCCCAAAAGCGGCAGGCGCAGGCGGTCAATGAAGGGCGCCCACAGGAACTTGAAGGAATACGCCAGGCCCGCGCTGGCGATCATGGTGATGTCCTTGAGCGTGATGCCGTTTTCCTTCAGCCAATAGGCGAGCGTGCCGGCTACGAGCAGGAACGGCAGGCCGGAGGCGAAGCCGAAGAAGAACATGGTCCACGCGGACGGATGCAGGAAGGCATCACGGATGCGGGTCCCCGCCTTTTTGTCGCCCTCTTTCCCGCTCATTGTGCAGGCTCCGGGGAGAACAGGTCGTTCAGGGCGGGGAGCGGGGGATCGATGCGCCGGGCGGCGTCAATCGGCAATAGCTTCATGCGGTAGTCTTTTTTCGTAGTCGGAACACGGCAAGGCTACCACGCCAGTTCGGCAGGAATGAGACAGGCTTACCTTCATGCAAAGCAATGCATTCAAGCACTTCGAGTCCCACTTTGTTGGCGAGTTCCTCGAAATCCTTGATCGTGGCGCAACGTACGTTGGGCGTGTCATACCACTCATACGGCAGCGACTTCGACACCGGCATGCGGCCGCGCAGCAGCGCGACGCGGTGTGGCCAGTATGCAAAGTTGGGGAAGGAGACAATCGCTTCCCGGCCCACGCGTGCGATATCGGCAAGGATGCCCTCGACGTTCTTCATCATCTGCAGCGCGGACAGGCAGAGCACCATGTCGAACGCGTTGTCCGAAAACATGGCCAGCCCGGCTTCAAGGTCTTGCTGGATGACGGACACGCCGCGCGTGACGCAGACCGGAATCTTGTTGTCGTCGATCTCCACGCCGTAACCGATGCAGCGCTTTTCGGATTGCAGGTATTCGAGCATCACGCCGTCGCCACAGCCGAGGTCGAGCACGTGCGAGTCCTGCGCGACCCAGTGGGCGATGAAGGCGAGGTCCGGGCGCAGGGCGATGAGGTCGCGGAAGTTCATGCGCGTCCTCCGCCGTTGATGTCCTGCCAGATGCGGTCGTAATAGGCTTTCACTACATTCATGTAACGGGGATCCTCGAGCAGGAAGGCATCGTGGCCGTGCGGCGCATCGATTTCCGCGTAGTCGACGCGGCGCTTGTTCTTGACCAGGGCCTGCACGATCTCGCGGCTGCGTTCGGGCGAAAAGCGCCAGTCGGTGGTGAAGGACACCAGCAGGTACTGCGCCTTCGTCTTGGCCAGCGCCGCGGCGAGGTCGTCGCCGTGCTCGCGCGCGGGGTCGAAGTAGTCGAGTGCCTTGGTGATCAGCAGGTAGGTGTTGGCGTCGAAGTACTCGGAGAACTTGTCGCCCTGGTAGCGCAGGTAGGATTCGATCTCGAAGTCGATGCCGAAGCCGAACTGCAAGTCGCCGTTGCGCAGCGAGCGGCCGAATTTCTCGGCCATGCTGTCGTCCGACAGGTAGGTGATGTGGCCGACCATGCGCGCGACGCGCAGGCCGCGCTTGGGCACGACGCCGTGCGCGTAATAATCGCCGCCGTGGAAATCCGGGTCGGTCAGGATGGCCTGCCGCGCGACGTCGTTGAAGGCGATGTTTTGCGCGGAGAGCTTGGGCGTCGAGGCGATCACGACCGCATGGTGCAGGCGCTCCGGAAAGATCATGCTCCATGCCAGCGCCTGCATGCCGCCGAGGGAGCCGCCCATGACGGCGGCGAATTTCTCGATGCCCAGCTTGTCGGCCAGGCGCGCCTGGGCATTTACCCAGTCTTCGACGGTGACGACGGGAAAGCTGGCGCCGTAGGGCTTGCCTGTGGCGGGATTGATATGCATCGGTCCCGTCGAGCCGAAACAGGAACCGGGATTGTTGACGCCGATGACGAAGAAGCGGTCGGTGTCCACCGGCTTGCCGGGGCCGACCATGTTGTCCCACCAGCCGACGTTCTTGCTTCCGTCCACCCCTTCATAGACGCCGGCGACGTGATGCGACGCGTTGAGCGCGTGGCAGATCAGCACGGCGTTGGACCGGTCGGCGTTGAGCGTGCCGTAGGTTTCGTACATCAGGGTGTAATCGGACAGCGTGGCGCCGCTGCGCAGCGTCAGCGGCTCCGGGAAATGCATTGATTTGGGTGAAACGATTCCGATGGATGGCATAGTGATCCAGGTAGCAGCGCCGGATTTTCTTGGAATCCCTTGCGCCAAAAAACAAAAAAGCCCGACAGCGGACAGCTTATCGGGCTTTCAGGGCTTTCTTGCAAGCACGCTTTAGCCGTATTTATTACGCGCCCGCAAGCTGATCATCAAATCGGCGCATTGCATAAGAATAACCAAGTCGGTTCCACCAGTCAAACCGGCGGACGCACAATCCTTGTTTCCTTTACAAGCTTCTTCCGACTGCTAACCTGCCTAGAGGGGTAGTCGCACAAACATGGCAAACCAGCAACGCCCTGCCAAACCGCAAGACAGTGATCGAAAGCTAAATGCAAGCTAAGGTGTTTTACAGTTCGCCACATAGCGCACGTACCCTGGCGCTCACACAATAATCAGGGTTCCTTACTAGGATGAAGGAGATTCTCCATGACTATCGGCAAACGCAATTCCCTCAGCCGCTGGTTGCTCAGCGCGATCACTGCCCTCGGCCTGATCGCAAGCGCACCGGCACTCGCCTTGGACAGCATCAAGATCCTCGTTCCGGCCAATCCGGGCGGCGGCTGGGACCAGACGGGACGCGGCCTCGGCCAGGCGTTGCAGCAGAGCGACATCGTCAAGAAAGTCCAGATCGACAACAAGGGCGGCGCGGCCGGCACCATCGGCCTGGCGCAATTCGTCAACTCGGCCAAGGGTGATCCAACTGCAACGTTGATCGGCGGCAGCGTGATGGTGGGTGGCATCGCACTCAACAAGTCTCCCGTCAACCTTTCGCAAGTCACCCCGATCGCGCGTCTTACCGGCGAATATGACGTGCTGGTCGTCCCCGCCAATTCGCCGATCAAGTCGCTCAAGGACTTGATCGCCCAGTTCAAGTCCAACCCGGGCAGCGTCTCCTGGGGCGGCGGTTCTGCCGGCGGCACTGACCACATCATCGTGGCGATGATCGCGCAGGCGACCGGCGTGGATGTCACCAAGATCAACTACATCCCGTTCGCTGGCGGCGGCGAGGCGCAGGCAGCCATCCTCGGCGGCCACGTCACCGTAGGTCTGTCCGGCTACAACGAATTTGCCGGCCAGATCCAGTCGGGCAAGTTCCGTCCGTTGGCAGTCACTTCCGGCAAGCGCCTCCCCGGCATCGATGTGCCGACGCTGAAGGAGCAAGGCGTGGACGTCGAGCTGTCCAACTGGCGCGCAATCTTCGCCGCTCCCGGCATCAACGAGGCACAGAAGCGTGAGCTGATGATGACGGTCGACAAGGCAGTCAAGAGCAAGCCCTGGCAGGACCTGCTCGCCAAGAACGGCTGGGCCGACGCCTACCTTCCGGGTGATGCTTTCGCGCAGTACCTGGACAATGAAGTGAAGCAGACCGAGAAGATCATCAACAGCCTCGGCCTCGCCAAGAAGTAAGCGCCCTTCGCGGCGCAACCGCAGAGGTCCGTCCTGACGCAAAGACGGACCTCGGCATGTCTTGCCCCGGCCGGTACAAAAGGCACCTCGCCTTGCGCGCCACGCCGGTATAAAAATAGAGACATAACCATTCGAACTCTAGGTGAACAACATGACCACTCGTTCTCCGATCAACCCAGGAGAGCTGATGGTGTCCATCGCATTGGCGACGCTGGGCATCTTCGTCGTTGGCAGCACGCAGGACATCTCGGCCGGCGCCGGCTACTCGCAGGTGGGCCCGCGCGCATTCCCCTACCTGATAGGCACCGGCCTGATGATCCTCGGCGGCATCCTCGCGTGGCAAGCCGTGTCGGGCGGCTGGCGCAATGTCCCGATGGACGACGAAACCAACCATGACGCGCCGGACTGGGTTGCCTTTGCGATCCTGAGCACGGGCGTGATCCTGCACATGGCGTCCATCGCGTGGGCAGGCTTCGTGCTCGCCTCGACCTTCCTCTTTACGCTCGTCGCACGCGGCTTCGGCAGCCGCAGGTTGTTTCGCGACATTATCGTCGGCCTGATCGTGGCCACGATTGCCTTCTTCATCTTTACACGCGGCCTCGGACTGAACCTGCCGAGCGGCCTGCTGGGAGGGCTGTAAGCATGGAAACCTTCAACGCATTGATTGCCGGGTTCGGCGTCGCGATGACGATGCAGAATCTCATGCTCGGATTCATCGGCGTGACACTCGGCACGCTGGTGGGCGTGTTGCCCGGTGTGGGCCCGGCCCTCACCGTGGCACTGCTGCTGCCTGCGACCGCCAGTTTTGACCCGACGGGCGCACTCATCATGTTCGCCGGCATCTATTACGGTGCAATGTACGGCGGCTCGACCACATCGATTCTCCTCAACACGCCGGGTGAGTCGGCCACCATCATGACTGCCCTCGAAGGCAACAAGATGGCCAAGAACGGCCGCGCCGGACCGGCGTTGTCCACGTCGGCCATCGGTTCCTTTGTCGCAGGCTCGATCTCCGTCGTCATGCTGACCGTCGTGGCGCCCCTGGTGGTGGATGTCGCGATCAAGTTCGGTCCGGCCGAGTACTTTGCCGTGATGATCCTGGCCTTTGTCACCGTGTCCACACTGCTCGGTGCTTCGATGGCGCGCGGGCTGGCAAGCCTGTTCTTCGGTCTGTGGATCGGTTTGATCGGCATCGATGGACAAACCGGCCAGCCGCGTTTCACCATGGGCATCCCCGAGCTGCTCGACGGCATCGACGTCGTTGTTGCCGCCGTGGGCCTGTTCGCGGTCGGCGAGACACTCTACCTTGCCACCTACCTGAACAAGGCCGAGGACAAACTTGAACAGGTCAAGGGGTCAATCTGGATGTCGAAGTCCGATTGGTCTCGCTCCTGGAAGCCCTGGCTGCGCGGCACCGTCCTCGGTTTCCCGATCGGCGCGATGCCGGCCGGGGGCTCCGAGATCCCGACCTTCCTGTCGTACTCCGTGGAAAAGAAGCTGAGCAAGAATCCGGAAGAGTTCGGCAAGGGGGCGATTGAGGGGGTAGCAGGACCGGAAGCGGCGAACAATGCGTCGAGCACCGGCACGCTCGCGATGCTGCTGACGATCGGGCTGCCGACATCCGCGACGGCGGCCATCGTGCTGGCGGCGTTCCAGCAATACGGGCTGCAGCCGGGACCGCTGCTGTTCGAAACCCAGCCGCTGCTGGTGTGGGGCCTGATCGCCTCGATGTACATCGGCAACGTGCTGCTGCTGATCCTGAACCTGCCGCTGGTGGGCCTGTGGATCAAGCTGCTGTCCATCCCGCGTCCCCTGCTGTACGGCGGTATCCTGATTTTCGCGACACTGGGCGCCTACGGCCTGCGCAATTCGTGGTTCGACCTGCTGCTGCTCTATATCATCGGCCTGATCGGCTTCCTCATGCGCCGCTACGACATCCCGGTCGCGCCGACCATCGTCGGCATGATCCTCGGACCGATCGCGGAACAGCAGTTGCGCCGCGCGCTGTCGATCAGCCAGGGCGACATGTCGATCTTCGTCACCAAACCGATCTCGGCATCGATTCTCCTGCTGACCGTCGCACTGGTGATCGGACCGCTGCTCTGGAAACGCCACCTGGCGAAACGCGCCGGAGCATTGCCGGAGGCGGCACCTACCTAAGGTTTGCGCCGGCATGAAAAAAGGGGACTCGAGCGAGTCCCCTTTTCTTTTGGACAAAGCGACGGTCAGAGTTCGCGCAGCTGTTCGACCGCACTGACGATGGCAGCGGGCTCCATCGTCCTCAGGATCTTTTTCGTCTGCGCTGTGATGGCGTTCAGGTCGGTGTTGAGGATCTCCTGCTTCACCGAAAGGATCTGCGTCGGGTGCATCGAGAATTCGCGCAGTCCCATGCCGAGCAGCAGCCGCGTCATGCGCGTATCGCCTGCCATCTCGCCGCACACCGAAACCGGCACGCCGGCCTTGGCTCCGATCGAAATCGTGCTTGCCAGCAGGTACAGCACTGCCGGATGCAGCGGATTGTAGAGATGGGCAACTTCGTGGTCGGCGCGATCGATGGCCAAGGTGTACTGGATCAGGTCGTTGGTGCCGACCGACAGGAAGTCCATGCGCTTGACGAACATCGGCAGCGTCAGCGCCGCCGCCGGGATCTCGATCATCGCGCCCACAGGGATGAGCGGGTCGAACTTCTTGTTCTGCTCGCGCAATTGCGCCTTGGCCTGCTCGATCATCGCCAGGGTCTGGTCGATTTCAAAGGCATGCGCAAGCATCGGGATCAGCAGCTTGATCGGGCCGAAGGCAGACGCGCGCAGGATGGCGCGCAACTGCTGCAGGAACATTTGTGGCTCGGCGAGGCAGAAGCGGATCGCGCGCAGGCCGAGCGCCGGATTGAGTGCAGTCTGCTCGGCAGAATCGAGCGGTTTGTCGGCGCCGATGTCCAGGGTGCGAATGGTGACGGGCCGTCCCTTCATCGCCACCACCGCCTGGCGGTAGGACTCGAACTGCTCGTCCTCGGAAGGCAGCTTGTTGACGAAGCCGGCACGCCCCATGAAGAGGAATTCGGAACGGAACAAGCCGACGCCCATGGCGCCGGAGTCGAGCGCGCCCGGGCAGTCATCCGGCAATTCGATGTTCGCGAGCAGCGTGATCTCGGTGCCATCCTTCGTGACGGCCGGTGTCTTTTTCAGCTTGCCGAGCTTCTTGCGCTCGCGCATCAGGCGCTGCTGCAGTTCGCGGTATTGCTCCAGCACGTTCGGCGGCGGATCGACGATCACCACGCCGGCGTCGCCGTCGATGATGATCATGTCGTCCTGCTCGATCAGTGCGGAGGCATTGGACATGCCGACTGCCGCGGGAATGTCGAGGCTGCGCGCAACGATGGCCGTGTGCGAGTTCTGTCCGCCGAGGTCGGTCACGAAGCCGCCGAACGCGCGGTCCTTGAACTGCAGCATGTCCGCAGGCGAAATGTCATGCGCGACCACAATCATGCGGCCGGCATGCTCGTCGCCGCCGTCGCTCGACGGCAGCGCGATGGCAGTCCCGGTGAGGACCTTCAGCACACGCTCGCCGACCTGCTGGATGTCGCTCTTGCGCTCGCGCAGGTAGGCATCCTCGATCTCGTCGAACTGCGCGGACAGCTCATCGATCTGCGTGACCAGCGCCCATTCCGCGTTGTAATAACGGGTGCGAATGATGTCGAGCGGCACCTCCGCAATCATCGGGTCGGACAGAATGAGCGCATGCACGTCGATGAACGCGCCCAGCTCGGCGGGTGCGTCTTTCGGCAGTTCGTTCCAGATGGTCTGCAATTCCTTGTGGACGCTGGCAATAGCCTTTTGCAGGCGCAGCACTTCCGCCTCGACCTGCTCCTGCGAGATCAGGTAATGCTTGACGTCGAGCGCCGCCGGCGCGAGCAGGTGTGCGCGGCCTATCGCAATGCCGCGTGAGACCGGGATCCCGTGGAGCGTGAAGGAAGCCATTCTGTGTGCCGGGTCTGGGTGGTCGTAAAGGCTTACTCGCCTTCGCCGAACTTATTCTGAATCAGCTCGACGAGCGCGTCAAAACACTCCTTCTCGTCGGCGCCGTCCGTCTCCAGCACGACTTTCGCCCCCTTGCCCGCGGCCAGCATCATGACGCCCATGATGGACTTCGCATTGACCCGGCGCGCATTGCGCGTCAGCCAGACTTCGCTCTTGTACTTGGCCGCCAGTTGCGTGAGCTTTGCGGAGGCGCGCGCATGCAAACCCAGCTTGTTGATGATTTCGATTTCTTGTTGAATCATTTTTTATTGTGCTTGTTGTTCAGTTTGGAGAGAGCCGCACGCGGTTGTCTACCCGTACCGCGCCGCTCTGCCCTCCTGCGAGGGCCATTTCCACCACCACGTCGATCGTATCGTTGCGATAGGTCAGTGCGCGCAAGAGCATCGGAAGGCTGATGCCGGCGATGACTTCGATATGCCCGGGGCTACACAGCTTGAGCGTGCAATTGGACGGCGTGCCTCCCATGACGTCCGTAATCACCAGCACCCCTGAACCGTCGTCAAGCCGCTTGATCGCTTCCTGCCCAATGCGGTTCACTTCCGCCGGATCCTGGTCGGCGCGTACGTCGATCGCCTCCATGCGTTCCGGTCGCGCGCGAAAGACGTGCGTGGCGGCGTCCATGAACGCGTTGCCCAGCGGTGCGTGCGTCAGAAGAAGAATCCCTACCATGATCTGTCCGGCCAAGAACAGTCGCGTGCGCGGTTGATAGAAGCCTGGCCTCCCCGAGCCGACGACCTGTCCGTCGTTATTCTCCGCGCACCGATTGCGCGAAGCGAATTATTTGCATTGTCTTTCCAGAGCGTCGATGAACATGCCTGCGACATCGAAGCCCGTCTGCTGCTTGATTTCCTGAAAACACGTGGGACTGGTGACGTTGATTTCCGTCAGGCAGTCGCCGATCACGTCCAATCCTACCAGCAATAAGCCGCGCTTCAAAAGGACTGGCGCAAGGGCTTCACCGATTTCACGGTCGCGCGGTGAAATCGGTTGCGCCACGCCCAGCCCGCCTGCGGCAAGATTGCCGCGGACTTCGCCGCCCTGCGGAATGCGCGCCAGGCAGTACGGCACGACATCTCCGCCAATCAGCAGCACGCGCTTGTCGCCCTGAACGATCTCCGGAATGAAGCGTTGGACCATGATGGTGTGTGCGCCATTGCCCGTCAGCGTTTCGATGATCGAGCCGAGGTTCATGCCGTCTTCCCTGACACGGAAGATGCCCGCTCCACCCATGCCGTCCAGCGGCTTGAGGATGATGTCCTTGTGTTCCGCATGGAAAGCCCGAACCCGCTCCGCATCGCTCGTGACCAGGGTCGGCGCGGTGAACTGCGGGAATTGCGCGATCGCCAGCTTTTCATTGTGGCTGCGAATGGCCCCAGGCCGGTTGAATACCCGCGCCCCCTGCGACTCCGCCACTTCAAGGAGGTACGTCAGGTAGACATACTCCATGTTGAACGGCGGATCCTTACGGACAACAATGGCATCGAAGGCGTTGAGAGAGGACGGCACCGCCGTCTCGGCACGGTACCACTCATCCGTATTGCCGGTCAGCGTGACGCGCTGCACGTCAGCGAACACCTTGCCGTCCTGGAAGGCCATGTCCTTCTGCTGGAACGCGTAGATCTCGTGGCCCCGCCGGGCGGCCTCGACCATCATCGCGTACGTCGTGTCCTTGTAGATCTTGAAGTGGTCCAGCGGGTCGGCAAGGAAAGCGAATTTCATGCAGCGGTCCCGTCAGTAGACTTCCGGATTCGGATCGGTCTTTTCAAGTTCAATGGACGCCGCGAGCAACGCCATGCGCGCGACCACGCCATACATGTAGAAGCGGTTCGGCGGCGCGGTTCCCGGCTTGGCCTGCAGATCGGGCAAGGCATGCTGCTGAGCGAATGCGAGCGGCACGAAATGCGCGCCAGGCGAGTTCAAGTTCTCGTCGATGCCGCGCTCGGCATGCACGCGATAGAAGCCGCCAACCACGTAGCGGTCGATCATGTACACCACCGGCTCGGCCACGGCATCATTGATGTGCTCGAAGGTGTGCACGCCTTCCTGGATGATCACGTCGGACACTTCCAGGCCTTCCTTCACCACTGACATCTTGTTGCGCTGCTTGCGGTTGAGGTCCTTCACCTCGCTCGCATCCTTGACCGTCATGATGCCCATGCCATAAGTGCCGGCGTCGGCCTTGACGATGACGAAGGGCTTTTCCTTGATGCCGTATTCCTTGTACTTCTTGCGGATCTTGGCCAGGAGCGAATCGACATTGGAAGCGAGGCAATCCTCGCCCGTGCGTTCCTGGAAGTTGATCTCGCCGCACTTGGCAAAAAACGGATTGAGCATCCACGGATCGACATCGACCAGCTTCGCAAACTTCTTCACCACCTCGTCGTAAGCAGCGAAGTGGTTGGTCTTGCGCCGAACCGCCCAGCCGGCATGCAGGGGCGGCAGGAGATTCTGCTCGTGCAGGCCTTCCAGAACTTTCGGAATGCCGGACGACAGGTCGTTGTTCAGCAGGATGGTGCAGGGGTCGAAATTCTTCAGTCCCAAACGCCGGCCGTTCGCGGAGCGCTCCAGCGGCTCCAGTGTCAGCGTTGTCCCGTCAGGCAGGTCGATGTTGGTCGGCTCCTTCACGTCTTCGGACAGGGAACCGAGTCTCACATTCAGGCCGGTCTGGCGGAAGATCTGGATCAGGCGGGCGACGTTTTGCAGGTAGAACGTGTTGCGGGTGTGCCGTTCCGGAATCAGGAGCAGGTTCTTTGCATCCGGACAATACTTTTCGATCGCTGCCATGGCGGCCTGGACGGCGAGCGGCAGCATTTCCGGCGACAGGTTGTTGAACCCGCCAGGGAACAGGTTGGTGTCGACCGGTGCCAACTTGAATCCGGCGTTGCGGAGATCTACCGAACAGTAAAAGGGCGGCGTGTGCTCCTGCCATTCCAGGCGGAACCAGCGTTCGATCGCCGGGGTCGCTGCCAGGATTTTCTTTTCCAGATCGAGAAGCGGGCCGTTCAGGGCCGTAACGAGGTGCGGAACCATAAAAACCTTCGGGGTATAAGCATTCTTGCAAGCTGAATGAGCTGATTCTAACGGTAATCCCTCTGTTTCGCCTGCCGACTGTTGTTCGAGGATGTGCCTGCCACCTGCCGATGTTTCATGATCGACAACAAGGCGACAGGTTGGGCAATACGGGATACCTAGATCTGGGCAATCCTCCGGTTTTAAAGACGAGCACGAAAAAAAAGCGCCTCGGAACGAGGCGCTTTGGGAAACCCGCAGGTGCGGGTGGGGAAACGGGTTCCCGTGGAGATCAGGAGTGGTAGGCCGATTCGCCGTGGCTGGAGATGTCCAGGCCTTCGCGCTCTTCTTCTTCCGGCACACGCAGGCCAACGACCAGGTCAACCAGCTTGTAGGCAACGAAGGACACCACAGCAGACCAGATCAGGGTGGTCAGCACGCCCTGCGCCTGGATCCACACCTGGCCGGCGATCGAATACTCTTCCGCGACCTTGTTGGCGACGTAGTCGTAGATGCCGGTGCCGCCGAGCGACGGCGCCGCGAACACGCCGGTCAGCAGCGCGCCGAGGATACCGCCCACGCCGTGCACGCCGAACACGTCCAGCGAGTCATCCGCGCCGAGCAGGCGCTTCAGGCCGTTCACGCCCCACAGGCAGATCACGCCGGCCAGCAGGCCGATAACCAGTCCGCCCATCACGCCGACGAAACCGGCGGCCGGGGTGATTGCCACCAGGCCGGCAACAGCGCCGGAAGCGGCACCCAGCATGGAGGGCTTGCCCTTGCCCATCCATTCGCCGAAGCTCCAGGACAGAGTCGCGGCAGCCGTCGCCAGCAGCGTGTTGATCAGTGCGAGGGCAGCGGTGCCGCCTGCTTCCAGTGCGGAACCGGCGTTGAAACCGAACCAACCCACCCACAGCATCGAAGCGCCTACCATGGTCAGCGTCAGCGAGTGCGGCGCCATGGATTCGCGACCGTAGCCGATACGCTTGCCAATCACATAGGCACCGACCAGGCCGGCGATAGCGGCATTGATGTGCACTACCGTGCCGCCGGCGAAGTCGAGCGCGCCCTTCTGGAACAGCCAGCCGGCAGCAGCAGTCGCCTTTTCAGCAGCGGCTGCGTCGGTGTAGGCATCCGGACCAGGCCAGAACCAGACCATGTGCGCCACCGGCAGGTAGGAGAACGTGAACCACAGCACGACGAACAGCAGCACGGCGGAGAACTTGATGCGCTCTGCGAATGCACCGACGATCAGGCCGCACGTAATCGCTGCGAACGTTGCCTGGAAGGCGACGAACACGAACTCGGGGATCACGACGCCCTTGCTGAAGGTGGCCGCCAGCGATTCCGGCGTGATGTCCTTCAGGAACAGGCGATCGAAGGAGCCGATGAATGCGCCGCCCTCGGTGAACGCCAGCGAGTAGCCGTAGATGCACCAGAGCACGATGATCAGGGAGAAGATCATGAACACCTGCATCAGGATCGACAGCATGTTCTTGGTGCGGACCAGGCCGCCGTAGAACAGTGCCAGGCCGGGGATCGTCATCAGGATGACGAGCACGGTTGCCATCATCATCCACGCACTGTCGCCCTTGTTGGCGCTCGGCGCGGGTGCAGCGGCGGGGGCAGCTTCAGCCGGTGCGGCGGCAGCGGCAGGCGCTGCGGCTGCGGCGGCGGGAGCAGCCGGTGCAGAAGCCGCTTCGGGAGCTGCAGGTGCGGCTGCCTGTGCAACGACGACCGTCTCGGTCTTGGCCGGTGCGGCCTCCTCGGCCAGCGCCGCTGGCGCAAAGCCGACGGCGATCAGCATGGAGCCTGCCGCCAGGATGCTTGCAAACAGTTTTTTCATCTCACCCCTCCTTTAGAGTGCTTCTTTACCGGTTTCGCCGGTACGGATACGAACGACTTGCTGCAAGTCGAACACGAAGATCTTGCCGTCGCCGATCTTGCCGGTGCGGGCGGAGCTTTCGATGGCTTCGATCGCGCGTTCGACGATGGCGTCGTCCACGGCAGCTTCGATCTTGGTCTTGGGCAGGAAGTCGACCACATATTCGGCGCCGCGATACAACTCGGTATGGCCTTTCTGGCGCCCGAAGCCCTTTACTTCCGTGACCGTAATGCCCTGGACACCGATCGCCGAGAGGGCCTCGCGCACTTCATCGAGCTTGAAGGGTTTGATGATCGCAGTGATCAGTTTCATGATTTCCTCGCTTAGAAAGTCTTGGCGATCGACAGGACCAGGCTGTTCTTGCCGAGGTTCTTGCCGTTCGGACCAACGTAGTTGTCGGTGTCGGTACCGATGAGCGCCAATGCACCGGTCACGATGCCGAAGTCCTTTGTCACGCCCACTTTCCAGTCGGTGTAGCTGAACGGCGAGTTGTTCCTCACCTTCTGGTGACCGGCGTGCAGATTCAGGATCAGGCCTTCGCCGAGCTCGACGTTGGCGCCGATGTCGAGGTAGCCGCTGCGCTTGCTGTCGGCAAAGCCGAACAGGTTCGTCAGCGAGTGCGAATACTTGATATAAGCCGGGCCGTAGCCCAGCTGGCCGTAGACTTCAGTGGTGTTGGCGCTCGGGGACAGGTTGTTGGACGGGTACTGGTAACGCAGCACGCCAACGTCATAGGAAACACCCGAAACGACTTCGCCGCGCTTGCCGGCGTAGATGTCCCACTCGATGCTGGCGTCACCGCCCGGGACATCCTTGATCCACTTGATGGTGGACAACCACGTACCGGCGTAAAATCCGGTTGGGTTGTTCACATAGTCAGCGCCCCCTTGCAGAGCCGGCTTCAGGCGGGTCTGGGAAATACCGCGATAGCGGTAGTCGCTCACCACCGACGCGTTGAAGCTGATTTCATGATCCGGCTTCTTGTCCTGGGCCTGTGCGAAGCTGCCGGTAAATGCGGCGGCGATGGCAGTGGCAAGAACGATTTTTTTCATGGCGTTTCCCTTTTATGGCGTTGGAAAAATAGGTCGAATTGCATTTTTCCAACTACTTAGCAGGACTCATGCCACCGATTTACCGAGCAGATGCGTTATCATTCTTATAATTTTTCGCATTGGTCGCACACTGCTCACACCTTTTTAAGGCAGTGCACCACGAGGGTCGCACCACTGTGATGCGCGCTACTATTGCGCGCACCACTGAAGTGCGGCCTTTTCACTTTAGGATTGATTATGGACAAGACAAATTTCTTCAACGATCTGCAGGCAAAGATCAGCCAGGCAATCGAAAACTCGCCGGCGAAGGACCTCGAGCGCAACGTCAAGGCCATGCTGACCCAGGGCTTTTCGCGACTGGACCTGGTGACCCGCGAAGAATTCGACATCCAGAGCCAGGTGCTGGCGAAGACCCGTGCCAAGCTGGAAACGCTCGAAGCGCGCGTAGCGGAACTGGAAGCGCTGTTGAAAAAGCCGTAATCCATGAGTCTGGCGGTCCTGAAAAGCCGGGCTCTTGCCGGCATGCATGCGCCGGAAGTGACGGTTGAAGTCCACCTCGCGAACGGCCTGCCTTCATTCACCATCGTGGGCCTGCCTGAAACCGAGGTTAAGGAATCCAAGGACCGCGTGCGCGCGGCGCTGCAGAACGCCTGCTTCGAATTTCCCGCGCGCCGAATCACCGTCAACCTCGCCCCTGCTGACCTGCCGAAGGAATCCGGGCGTTTCGACCTCCCCATCGCGTTGGGCATTCTTGCCGCTTCCGGCCAGATGCCGGCCGATGACATCGATAAATATGAGTTTGCCGGCGAACTGTCGCTTTCCGGCGAGTTGCGCCCGATCCGCGGTGCGTTGGCGATGACTTACGCCATGCACCACGCCACCGACAGCTCCGGCCATCAGCGCGCATTCATTCTTCCCCGTGCCAACGCGGAAGAAGCGGCGCTCGTCCGGGACGCCGCTATCTATCCCGCCGACACCTTGCTCCAGGTTTGCGGCCATTTTGCAGCAATGGCAGAGGATGCAAGGCTTTCTCGCCATCGTCCGGCATCCAGCCCGGTGCGGCCGGCCTACCCGGACTTTGCGGAGGTCAAGGGACAGGCGCAGGCGAAGCGGGCACTCGAGGTCGCAGCGACAGGCGGCCATAGTGTGCTCATGGTAGGTCCGCCCGGCACGGGAAAATCAATGCTTGCCGCCCGCTTCCCCGGCATCCTGCCGCCGATGACGGACGAAGAGGCACTGGAATCGGCCGCCGTGCAATCGCTGACCAGCGGTTACTCGACCAGCCGCTGGAAATCGCGGCCCTATCGCGCACCGCATCACACCGCGTCCGGCGTGGCACTTGTCGGTGGCGGCAGTCCGCCGCGTCCCGGGGAGATCTCGCTGGCGCACCGCGGGGTTCTCTTCCTCGACGAACTGCCGGAGTTTGACCGCAAAGTCCTCGAAGTCCTGCGCGAACCACTCGAGTCCGGACACATTACGATCTCGAGGGCAGCGCGGCAGGCGGATTTCCCGGCGCGCTTCCAGCTTGTCGCCGCAATGAACCCGTGTCCTTGCGGCTACCTCGGCCACATTGCCAACAAATGCCGCTGTACACCGGATGTTGTCGCGCGTTACCAGGATAAAATCTCCGGCCCCCTGCTTGACCGCATCGACATGCAGATACAGGTCGGCGCGCTGCCGCACGAGGACATGCTGAAACAGGCGGACGGCGAAGCCAGTGCCGTGATCGCTGAACGTGTCGAACGCGCCTTCAACAGACAGATCGACCGCCAGGGAAAGGCCAATCACGCGCTTTCCGGCACGGAGATCGACGAACACTGCAAGCCGGATCCCGCCGCGGAACAATTACTCCGTGCGGCAATGGCCCGGCTGAACTGGTCGGCACGCGCCTACCACCGCGTTCTCAAGGTGGCGCGCACGATTGCCGACTTGTCGGGCGCAACCACGATTGCACAGCCGCATGTTGCGGAAGCAATCCAGTACCGGCGCGCGTTGCGTGAGCATTAGAGCGCCGCGCAGGAATACCGATAAAGATTTATGATGGCAGTCCAGCCGCAAGCCGAAAGGCGCGCGGCGCGTCGAGGCCAGCATGTTCCACCATCCGTCCGAATTCGTCACGTTCAAGTCCAGCCCGCATCTTCCCGGGGTGGAGTTGTATTCGGCGCGCTTGGTCGACCACGCCTTCGCACCGCACGTGCATGACGGTTATTCGCTGGGTGCGATCGAAGCCGGCGTGGAGCGCTTCCGTTATCTCGGGTCAGACCACGTTGCGCCGGCCGGCACACTCGTCATGCTGAACCCCGACGAACTGCACACCGGCGAAGCCGAAGTTGACGCGGGCTGGACCTACCAGATGCTGTACATCGAACCGGAGACGCTGCGCGAACTGACCGGCAGCGAAGCCTTCTTCCCCGATGCGACCGTCTACGACCCGGCTCTCGCCGCCGCTTACCAGCGCACCTTCCGCAGCATGTGGAATGCGCCGGACGATGTGGCATTTGCCTCGGAATTCACCACGCTGGTTGACACCATCGTCGCTCGCTATGGCAGGAACGCACGCGACGTGCGGCAGCCATCGGCGAGCGAAAGGCGCCGGATGGCGTCGATGCAGCGCGTGCTGGACTGCATCGAGGCGCATCTCGACGACAACCTGAGCATCGAGATGCTGGCCGCCGAAGCGGGACTGTCCGTCTTCCATTTCGTCCGCAGCTTCTCCGCGGCCTTCCATGTCACGCCGCATCAATACGTGCAGGCACGCCGCGCCGCGCGCGCAAAGTCGCTGCTGGCAAAACGTGCCACACCTTCTGATGCGGCGGCGGCGGCCGGCCTGACCGACCAGAGCCACCTGAACCGCTGGTTCAAGCGCGCCTACGGCGTTACCCCGGCGCAGTACCAACAGCAAATTGGTACAAGACCGGCGACCAGCCGTCGCGGATAATCCGGGACATGGGTGCGCATCGGCACCCGCGGTCACGTTTCAGGATTCATCATGTTCATCGGTTTGCTTTGCGCACTTGGCGCGGGCCTCATGTGGGGCCTGGTGTTTGTCGCGCCCCTCATGCTCGGCGATTATCCGGGCCTCGTACTCTCGTTTGGCCGCTATATCGGCTTCGGATTGATTGCACTGGTGCCGGCGTACTTCGATCGCCGCCGCATCGCGGCACTCACCAGGACTGACTGGATTGCGGCGTTCAAGCTTGCGCTGGTGGGAAACATCCTCTACTACGCCGCGCTCGCTACTGGCATCCAGCTTGCGGATGCGCCGTTGCCCACCATGATGATCGGGACGCTGCCGGTGGTAATTGCCATTTGCTCGAACTGGTCCCCCGGCCATCCGTCGGAATCGGTGGCGTGGGGCCGGCTTGCCCCGTCACTCATCATCATCTTCATCGGGCTGATGCTGGTGAACGCGAGCGAACTCGCTCACCTTGACGGCAGCCGCTCCATCTCGGACTACGCACTCGGTTGCTTCATTACGCTCGGCGCCCTCGCCGCCTGGACCTGGTATCCGATCATGAATGCCCGACACATGAAGCAGAATCCGCACATTGCATCGTCCACATGGGCGACGGTACAAGGCCTGGCGACACTGCCACTGGCGATTATCGGTTTCGCCGGTTACGGCATCTATGTCGCATTCCAGCCGGCTGCCTACGACTTCCCGCTCGGGCCGCGCCCCACGGAGTTCATCGGCCTGATGCTCACGCTCGGGCTCTGCGCTTCGTGGCTCGGCACCATGTTGTGGAACAAGGCGAGCCAGAAGCTTCCGACTTCACTGGCCGGACAGCTCATTGTGTTCGAAACCTTGTCGGCGCTGCTGTATGCATTCTTCTGGCGCGGCGCCGTTCCGACCGCTGCGGTCCTCGCCGGCATCGCGCTGCTGTGCGCCGGTGTCGTGCTGGGGATGCGCACCTTCCAGAAGGCACACGCCGACCACGCGGCAGCGCCGGCGCCGCAGGGAGCCGACTGACGACAGGAACAGGGCGCAACTGCTACCATGTCGCCCATGTTCACCTCAACAGTTTCCTTCCTCGGGAAGACGGCGTGCATCGCCTGTATCGCCCTGCTCGCCGCATGCAGCCCCAAGTTCGACTGGCGCGAAGTGCGCGGTTCCGCGGCGCCCTTCGTCGTGCTGCTGCCGGCCAAGCCGGCATCACATACGCGCACTATCAACCTTGACGGGATCGAGGTATCGATGACGATGACCGCTGCGGATGTCGACGGCGTGATGTTTGCCGTGGGGACGGCGGAATTGCCTGACGAGGCACGGGCGCAGCAGGCCCTGGCAGCGATGAAAACCGCGCTGGTGCGCAACATCGGCGGCAGCGTGCGCAAGGAAACAGTATCCGCTCCCGGCGCACTTCCTCGCACGATCAACATCGAAGCCGCTGGCGCCGAATCCCGCGTGCTATTCGGCCGCTTCGTTGCGAACGGCAGGCACATCTACCAGGTGATCGCCGTCGGCAAGGAAAACGCATTGCCGCCGGAAGCGGTCGACACGTTCCTTACGTCCTTCAAGATTAACTGACATGGCGGCACTTCGCGGTCTGGCCGCTGCGCGCATCTTCCTTTGTTTTGCGGCGGCCTATTTCCTGTCCTACGCCTTCCGCTCCATCAATGCCGTCATCGCACCGGACCTGCAGGCAGACATCGGCTTGCAGAACGCCGACCTCGGCTTGTTGTCGTCGGCTTATTTCCTGAGCTTCGCCGCCCTGCAACTGCCCCTGGGGATCTGGCTGGACAAGTACGGACCGAGGCGCACCGAATCGGCGCTGCTGCTGTTCGCCGCTGCGGGCGCAGCCATCTTCGCCAGCTCCGACTCCCTTGCCGGCCTGTGGCTGGGTCGCCTGCTGATTGGCGTCGGCGTCTCGGCCTGCCTGATGGCGCCTTTCAAGGCCTACCGGCAATGGTTTGCCGCGGAACAGCAGAGCAAGCTGGCAAGCTGGATGCTGGTAGCCGGCACTTCAGGCGCGCTGGCGGCAACAGTGCCGGTCAGCGCGGCGTTGCCGCTCATTGGCTGGCGCGGCGTGTTCTGGGTCATGAGCGGGATGATCCTGGCGACGGCAGTCCTGATCTTCTTTCTGCTGAGGAAGGTCGAGGCGGGTCAGGACGCGGCAAAAGCGAAGCCGGCAGCATCAAGCGGCCCTGCGCCGGGATACAGGCATATCTTTACCGATCCCTTTTTCCGGCGCATGGGACTGCTGGGCATCGTCAACCATGGCTGCCTCTCCGCCTGGCAGACGCTATGGGCGGGCCCTTGGATGATGACGGTGCTGGGGATGAGCAAGCATGAGACGGCGCAGATCCTGTTCGTATTCAACCTGTGCCTGATGTTGTCTTATCTTATGATGTCCTGGTGGGCGCCGCGTCATGTCGCGCAGGGGGGATCGCGCGGTTTCTCCTCCGTGCGCGTCATTGCCGTCGGACTGGGCGGGACGGTCGCCCTGCAGCTTGTCATGCTCACTACTTCGGCGCCGTGGTCCTGGGTCCTGTGGCTTATCCTCGCGGTCTTTGTAACAGTAACGACGTTGACGCAAACCAGTGTCAGCCTTGCTTTCCCGGTTGCATTAGCTGGGCGCGCCAACAGCGCGTTCAATCTCATGGTCTTTGTCGGGTCGTTCATCGTGCAGTGGGGAGTGGGATTGCTGATCGACATGTTCGGATCGTTCGGCGCGTCGTCGCCCGATGCCATGCGCGCTGCGCTGGCGGTATGCATCGCCGGGCAAGCGCTGGCGCTGTTTGCTTTCATGTCGAACCGTGCAACACCATCCAACCACTGATTTGGCCTATAGCAAAATCCCAAACACATGCTATGGTTTAAACATAGAGACTGCTATCGGAGGCCCCATGCTAGTCACATTCAAGTCAAAAGCAGCGGCGGAAGTCATGATGTACGAGGAGCATGCCCGGCGCATACTTGATCTGCTGAACAAGGACGTCAAACGCGGCATCATCACCTCGGCCGAGGCACCGACCGCGGTGGCAAGGCTGGAGGCGGAAATTGCCGAAAGCCGGTTGCACCCGACTTCCGAGGAGGTAAAACGTGACGTGCTGGCGCACCATGGCGACGAAGGCGATGACAACGAGCACGAACCGGTTGAATTTGTCAGCTTTGCAACACGCGCCTATCCCCTGCTGGAAATGTTGCGTGCCGCGCGGAATGACGGGCATGACGTGATGTGGGGCGTATAGAACCTGCGGGGACACGCAACGAGGCTACAATGATGTCTTTGCCTGACCGCACCGGTCCGCCGGTGCGCATTGCATATGGACATCCTTGGAATTTCCGATTTCGGCCTCTTTCTCGTTGCAGTATTGCTGCTCAACGCCACCCCCGGTCCTGATACGGCCTACATTGTCGGGCGCAGCATCGCGCAGGGCCGATCCGCCGGCCTGATGTCGGCCCTGGGCATTTCCGCCGGCTGCTGCGTGCATGCGCTCGCGTCCGCCATCGGACTGAGCGCCATCCTCGCCGCATCCGCCACCGCCTTTACCTTCATCAAGCTTGCCGGCGGCGCTTACCTGGTTTATCTTGGCCTTCGCATGATGCTCTCCAAGCCGGGCGATCCGTCGACTGCGGATGCTGTCCGCGACGTACGCCCGCACCGGACGATCTTCGTGCAAGCCATGGTCACCAACGTACTCAACCCGAAGGTGATCCTGTTCTTCCTCGCCTTCATCCCGCAATTCGTGCGCGCCGATGCGTCGCAGAAGACGGCGGCCTTCCTGTTGCTCGGCGTCGCATTCGCTGTCATCAGCATGTTCTGGAACAGCGGCACGGCCTTCCTTGCCGGGACGCTGGCGCGGCGCGCAGGACGCAATCCTCGCGTGAAACTGTGGCTGGAGCGCGTGGTCGGCGCAACCTTCGTGGCGCTGGGCGCCAAGCTCGCCTTCACCAAAACCTGATTTACCTTACTACGGGAGACTGCGCAGCACTGCCGCGCATGCCGATGTCGAACATTTACCTGAAACCAGACTCGCTCGCCTTCAGCCTGCTCGGCGCCGCGCGCGCCGTTGCCATGGTCAAGGCGGGCACCGCCCTGCCGCAAGCGCTCGCCACGGTCTTCACGCAGACCGCTGCAACGCCACAGGCACGCGGCGCCATGCAGGACATTGCCTATCGCACGATGCGTCAGCTCGGACGTGCTGACCTGCTGCTCGGACTGCTTGCCACCAAGCCGCCCTCGCCGGCTGACCTGCGTGCCCTGCTCTGCTGCGCGCTCGTCCTGCTCTGCGACGAAAGCACCGCCACACCGGACGCGCCTTACGAAAGCTTTACCGTCGTGGATCAGGCCGTCACCGCGGCCTCCGCGGACGCGGGCATTGCGCATGCGAAGGGGATGGTGAACGCAGTACTGCGCCGCTTCCTGCGCGAGCGCGAGGCGCTCATGCCGCAGGTGCTGAAACACGGCCCCGGACGCTGGAACTATCCGCAGTGGTGGATCGACTCGGTCCGCGCGGCCTATCCGCTGCAATGGGAAAACATCCTCGCTGCCGGCAACCGCACGCCACCGCTCACGCTGCGCGTCAACAGGCGCAAGTCCTCGGTCGCGGAATACTTGCGTACATTGGCGGAAACGCAGATCGGCGCAACGGCAGTCGGCCCATCCGCAGTGCGTCTGCAGAAACCCGTTCCGGTGATGCAGATCCCGGGATTTGCCGAAGGCGTCGTGTCGGTGCAGGACGCCGCGGCCCAACTGGCGGCGCCGCTGCTGGACCTGCACGACGGCATGCGCGTGCTCGACGCCTGCGCAGCCCCGGGAGGCAAGACCGGCCACATGCTGGAGTGCGCGGACATCGACCTGCTGGCGATCGACAGCGACCCGACACGCCTGGCCCGCATTACCGAGAACCTGGACCGGTTGCAGCTGAAGGCGCGCCTGAAGACGGGCGACGCCAGCAGCACCGACTGGTGGGACGGCGTTCCGTTCGACCGCATCCTCGCGGATGTGCCCTGCACCGCCTCCGGCATCGTGCGGCGCCATCCGGACATCCGCTGGCTGCGCCGCAAGGAAGATGCAGCACGGCTTGCAACACTTTCAAGTCGAATCCTCGACAACCTGTGGCAGATGCTCAAACCCGATGGTAAATTGGCATTGGTCACCTGTTCGCTTTGGCCGAAGGAATCGGAGCTGCAAGCCGCCGCGTTTGCCGAGCGTCACAACGCCCTCCGCCTCCCTGCGCCCAGCCAGCTTCTTCCGGCAGCAGGCGCGGAGGAAGATCACGACGGCTTGTTCTATGCGCTATTCCAAAAAGGCGGGGTCTGATAGTATCGTCGCCGGCTTATGCATGAATACAACGAACGGCATGCTTGGGCATCTGATGCACGACGGCACCGCAGGCCGGGGCAAGAGGCCGCCGGATGCCGTTGCGGCAGGCCTGCAAGAAGCGTTTCCCTGACCAACGATCCATCCCCTGTGACCGACCTGCGCCTGTACGAGTGATTCGTCCTGTTCTTCACCTGCTGACGAGCTGGCTGCTGGCTGCGATGCTGCTGGCTGCTGCGCTTGCGCCCTCGGCGGCGCGGGCGGAGGGCGTCGAGATCACGCAGGCGGCGCTGGAATATTCCGACGAGGGCTACAAGCTCGCCCTCGGCTTTTCCTTCGAACTGACGCGCAGCCTTGAAGACGCTGTCACGCGCGGCATTCCGCTCTATTTCACCACCGAGGTTCAGCTGACCCGCCCGCGCTGGTACTGGTTTGACGAAAAGGCAGTCACTGCGTCCCAAACCATCCGCATTTCCTACAACGTGCTGACGCACCAATACCACGCCTCGATCAGCGGCCGGCTGCAGCAAAGCTTCACCTCACTCGACGATGCGCTGTCGCTGGTGCGCCGTCCCAGTCGCTGGGTGGTTGCCGAAAAAGGCGCGCTCAAATCCGGCGAGGTGTACAACGTCGCGGTCCGCATGGGGCTGGATGTAGCCCGGCTTCCCAAGCCGTTCCAGGTCCATGCGATGAACAGCTCGGACTGGCGCTTCTCTTCCGACTGGAAGCAATTCACATTCAGGGCGGAATAAGGTGCAACGGTTCCTGCGTTATTTTCTCGTCGTCGGTGGCGCAATCGTCAGCATCCTGCTGTTCCTGCTCGCGTCCGCCTCCGAAAACTCCGCCTTCTTCGACCGCCACTACCCCGAACTGTTGGTCCTGAATGCACTGATTGCCGTTGCCCTTCTGGCCCTGGTAGCGCTGCTGCTGGCGCGACTCTACCGCGGACGAAAACGCCGCGAGTTCGGCTCGCGCCTGATGACGCGGCTTGTGCTGCTGTTCGCCGTGGTGGGCATTTTGCCCGGGACGGTGATCTACATGGTGTCGGTGCAGTTCGTGTCGCGCTCGATCGAATCGTGGTTTGACGTGCGGGTGGAATCGGCCCTGGAATCCGGCCTCACCCTTGGGCGCACGGCGCTGGACGCATCGCTCGCCGACCTCAGTGCGAAGGCGCGCGGCATTGCGAACGAACTCTCGGAGATGTCCGAATCGGCGCAAGTCACGCAACTTTCCCGGCTGCGTGATCAAAGTCAAACGCAGGAAGCAACTATTGTCACTTCCAGCGGTCATATTGTCGCGACTGTTGGCGGCCGCATCGGTACGCTGGTTCCGGATCTCCCCACCGCGGCCATGCTCCGCCAGGCGCGCATGTCGCGGGGATTTTCGGCCATTGAGGGCGGCTTTGATTTCAGCGACAGCCCGGCAAAGGAAAACCAGGCGCCGGCAGCCCAGGACCAGCGCGCACAATCCAATGCGGCGGCGGACCTGCGCCTGCGGGTGGTGGTGGAAATCCCGGCGTCCAACGCCGACCTGTCGCTGCAGAGCGATAGTCGCTTCCTGCAATTGCTGCAGCCCGTCCCTGCCCACCTCGCAGCCAATGCGGAGGCACTGCGTGCGGCCTACAGCGAGTACCAGGAACGTTCGCTTGCACGGACTGGCCTGCGCAAGATTTACCTCGTGACACTGACGCTGACCCTGCTGCTCGCCATTTTCGGCGCGATCGCTGCAGCGTTCCTGATCGCGGGCGACCTCGCGCAGCCGCTGCTGGTTCTGGCGGAAGGCACCAAGGCAGTGGCGGAAGGCAACCTGTCGCCTCGACCGATCGTGGCGACGTCGGATGAACTGGGTACGCTGACGCAATCGTTCAACACGATGACACGGCAGCTGTCGGAAGCGCGGGCTTCGGCCGAACGTAACCGCGCCGCGCTGTCCAATGCAAAGGCGTACCTCGAATCGGTGCTGGCCAACATGTCGGCCGGCGTGATGGTACTGGACAGCCAGTTCAGGCTGGTGACATGCAATGAATCGGTGGAGCGTATCCTGCTGAACGATTTCGACGCCCATATCGGCAAGCCCCTCGCAGCCATCGATGGCCTGGAACCGATGGCCAATGCGATCACGAAGGCATTCTCCGAGCAGCGCGCGCAATCTGCGGGCGATGTGCCGGCGGAACTCCACTGGCAGAAGCAGATCGAGGTCCCGCGCCGGGGCACCGAACCGGACGGGGACAACGACATCACGCTGCTGGCGCGCGGTTCCTACCTGCCGGTGGCCGGAGGAACGGGCTACATCGTGGTGTTCGACGACATCACCGACGTGATCTCCGCGCAGCGTTCGATTGCCTGGGGTGAAGTGGCGCGCCGCCTCGCGCATGAGATCAAGAATCCTCTGACCCCGATCCAGCTATCGGCCGAGCGCCTGCAGATGAAGCTCGAAGACAAGCTCGAAGGCCAGGATGCGGCAGTGCTGAGCAAGAGCACCGCCACCATCGTTAACCAGGTCTCGGCGATGAAACGCATGGTCGATGACTTCCGCGACTACGCGAAGACGCCACCCGCCGTCCTGACTCCGCTCGACCTCAATGCCCTGGTGGAGGAAATCCTTCACCTGTATGTCGGCGGCGACGAGCGGGATATCATTTGCGCCTCGCTCAGCCCGGACCTGCCGCAGGTGATGGGCGATGCGACCCAATTGAGGCAAGTGATTCATAATCTCCTGCAGAATGCGCAGGATGCTGTCGCCGACCGTACATTGCCAAATGACAAACCGCGTATCGACGTGACGACGGAAGCAGTGCATTACGACGATCCGGACGGCGGCCGAAGGACTGCGGTGCGCCTGACCGTCGGCGACAACGGCCCGGGCTTCTCGCCCAAAATTCTTGCACGCGCTTTCGAACCTTACGTCACGTCCAAGTCGCGCGGAACCGGGCTTGGCCTGGCGATGGTGAAGAAAATCGTGGATGAGCACGGCGGCCGTATCGACATCAAGAACCGGTCGAAGGGCAGCGGTGCAAAAGTAGCAATTTTGCTGTTAAAGTTAGCGCCGGACGAGAATCGAGCGGCGGCCTGAAACAAATCGTGACAACTCTACTGCTCCTGTACGACGCGCATCAACAATAATCAGCGACAGTGGAAGCACACAAGGTAAGCATATGGCAAACATTCTGGTGGTCGATGATGAAATGGGTATCCGGGAACTGCTCTCGGAAATTCTGGGCGACGAAGGCCACGTCGTCCTCACTGCAGAAAACGCACAGCAGGCACGCGACGCTCGCGCACAGGGCGCACCTGATCTTGTTCTCCTCGACATCTGGATGCCGGATACGGACGGTGTGACGCTGCTCAAGGAGTGGCAACGCGACGGCCTGCTCACGATGCCTGTCATCATGATGTCCGGCCACGCGACGATTGACACGGCAGTGGAGGCAACGCGCATCGGTGCACTCAATTTCCTGGAGAAACCGATCGCGCTGCAAAAGTTGCTGAAGGCGGTCCAGCAGGGCCTGACGCGAACGACCGAGGTGCTGCGCCCTGCTCCGGTGTACCATGCCCGGCCCGTTACGACACCGGCGGAAGAAACCATCTTGCCGTCCGTCAGTGCGTACGCCCCCATGCCCGGCGGAAGCATGCCGAACGTTAATGTCCCTGCACCGGCTGTCGGCGCGTCCGACTCCCATCTGTTTGGCCTGTCATTTGACCTGCCACTTCGCGAGGCACGCGATGCCTTCGAGCGAGCTTATTTCGAGCACCACCTCATGCGGGAAGGCGGCAGCATGACGCGCGTCGCGGAAAAAACCGGGCTCGAGCGCACTCACCTGTACCGCAAGCTCAAGCAACTAGGCGTCGAACCAAGCAAAGTGTCACGCAAAGGGTGATCCCGACCACCCTTGTGATCGGTGCCAACCCCGCGGTGCGCGAGGCAGCAATCCGATCGACAATGGCACGCAATGCCAAAGTCGCCATCATTCTTGAGGGCATTCCCGACGCCGTGTCGAGTCTCGCGGACAACACCCCCGAGCTCCAGATTGCGCGCATTGCACCCGGCTGCCTCTGCTGCACCGGGAACCTCACCATGCGCGTCACACTCAACCGACTGCTGCGCAGCAAGCCCGAGCAGTTGTATATCGGCATGGCAACTGCTTCCCATATCCAGCAGCTGCGTGCATTTCTTTCCGCACCGCCGTACGACAATTTACTCACCCTCACTAAAGATTTGCACGCCTAGTGCCGATCTTTCCTGCAGGAGCACAGCGTTTTCGCGGCAGGCGCGCGAGAATCCTGCGACGGCTTGAAATCGATGGAGGTGGCCCCATTTTTGCATCATAGGTAATGGGTTACCTTCAATTAATGCCGTAGCAGAAGGAGCGCAACATGAACTTGATCTACAACAGCGAGCAGTACAGCGTCGTAGAGTTCGGGGCCGATGACGGACGCGAGGCCTTGCGCTTTGGCGGATACGAAATCATGGACAAATCCGGCAAGCGCGAGATCTTCATTGGCGGTACGCTCGCCAAGTATTTCCGCGAAGAGGTAGAAAACCTGATCGCAACCGAACCGACTGTGGAAGAGATCGATGACTTCCTCGGCAAGTATGACGCGCTGATGCGTCAACCGGTCACCCTGCACTAATTACAAACCTCCGCCACAGAATACACGGCGTTCTGTGGACTTACGGGACTTCGCTGCGACTGTGCCTGAATGCTGCCCTGTGGCATGATGGCAGGCAAAATCAGTCTGCTCCCTTTCCAACGCAATGTGCTTGACACGGGCCATGCCCGTGGCGGGGATCGTCTTTGCGTGGCGGGATCAACCAGCGAGGTTTCGGATGGACCAGTTAAGTGCATTGAGGGCGTTCTGCCGCGTGGTGGAGGCGGGTAGTTTCTCGGCGGCGGCGGCCGGGATCAATGTATCGCACACGGTCATGTCGAAGCAGGTCCGTCAGCTCGAGATGCTGCTCGGCGTGCAACTGCTCAACCGTACGACGCGCCGTCTCGCCCTGACCGAAGCCGGACAGACCTACTACGAGCGCGCGCGGCGCATTCTCGACGAGCTGCATGATGCCGATCTTGCAGTCAGCCGCCATCATGCCGTGCCAAGGGGAACACTGCGCATCAGCGCGCCGATGGCCTTCGGTACGCTCGACATGGGCACATGGCTTCCGGACTTCATGGCACGCTATCCCGAACTGAAGATCGACCTCGTCTGCAACGACCGGTACGTTGACCTCATCGAAGAAGGATTCGACGTTGCGATCCGGCTCGCGCGCGAAATGCCCGATTCATCCCTGTCGGCGCGCAAGCTCGCCACCACCGCGACCATCCTCGTGGCCTCGCCGGACTATCTCAGGCGCTGCGGCGCCCCCACGCGTCCGGAAGATCTCGCCGGCCACAACTGCATGGCGTATGCGCTGTCGCCCAGGCCAAATGAATGGACGTTGACGTCGACCTCAGGCGAGCGCACGACGGTCACCATCGGCGGCAGCTTCCAGTCGAACACCGGAATCGCCCTGCGATCGGCCGCGCTTGGCGGCATGGGGATCGCGGCCTTGGCCTCGTTTATCGTGCACGACGACCTCGCGCGGGGCGGCCTCGTCCCGGTCCTGCCCGGTTATCGCCTGCATCCGCGGGATATCTTTGCGGTGTACCCGCATAATCGTCATCTCTCACCCAAGGTGCGTGCCTTCATCGATTACGCGAGCGAGATCTACCGCTCAACGGAATGGGCCTGACATGTACGCGAACTCGAGTCCGATCACGAGCGCCCAGACGGGCATCCACGAACAGTTGCCGGCGCTGGTCGCACGTCATGCGCAGTCCGAGTTTCGCAAGCCGGTCATGCCCTACAATCGGGATGCATTCGAGGCGAGCATCGCAGCGTGGCGAGCGGCCGGAAGTGCGCCGTTGATCCTGGACGCCGGTTGCGGCGTGGGCCTGTCGACCCGCCACCTGGCGCGCCTGCATCCCGGCCACTTCATCATCGGTGTCGACCAGTCGGCAGACCGTCTCAGTCGCAACACCGCATGGGAGGGCGACCTCCCGTCAAATTTCATCTGCGTGCGTGCTGATCTCGTCGACTACTGGCGACTGATGCTCGCGGCCGGTATCAGCCCGGAAAAGCACTTTGTCCTCTACCCCAATCCGTGGCCGAAGATCGGCCATCTTGCGCGCCGCTGGCATGGCCATCCGGTCTTCCCCGTCGTCGTCGCGCTGGGCGGCGAAATCGAGTGCAGGAGCAACTGGCGCATCTATATCCAGGAATTTGCCGCGGCGCTCAGCCAACTCTCCGGCCTCCCCGTGCAGAGCGAATTGTTCCTGCCCGCCACGCCCATCACACCCTTCGAAAAAAAGTACGCCGACTCCGGCCATGCGCTATGGCGTTGCGTCGCATCTCTTCTGTACTGAATGTCCGCGCACAAATTTTTTCCGCGTGGAAATTTATTTTTTTACGTAACGAATTAGGACATCCAATATCCATGCGGTTTTCCAAGGCAAATGCTCTGGAAAGCCCCTATTTTTCAGCATTTCATTTAAGAAACCTATATTTGACGGAGCACAAACGGCGATTCTGTTCTTGTCAACTCCCGCATTTATGGCATTGTTCCTGTGACTAAAAGACGGTAATCTCGGCCCTTGATCACGTTCTGACCGGTCCTCCAGAAGGCCGCCGCCGAGCCCAGTTTCCCGGCGCGAGGGAGGGTATCTCAGACCCTGTCCAAGCCAAGCGGAGAACATGCGCCGCGCCCCCGGTCCATACAATACGAACAAGGGTAATGCGACATGCTTAACGTCTCCAATTCTGCATCGACGACCCAGCCCGTGCTGGTATTGCGCCTGACCGGGCGCAGCGGACAGCCGTGTCCCTATACCGAAACGCTCCGGGAGCACGGCCTCAATTTGATCGACTGCTTCAGTCTTGAATCCGCCTTCCAGGCTGTCGATAGCGGCTGCCGGGTCGGCCTGCTGGTCATCACCCAGGAATCCGAGCTCGCGCACATCGACAAGTGCGAGCCCTTCGTCAGCAACAACCGCGTGTCCTGGGTCGGCCTCGTCGCGCAGGAGCTGATCTCGATGCCGCGCATGCGTGAATTCATCGGTGAGCACCTGTTCAACTTCATCACCCTGCCTGCAGACCTCGATCACATCGTCCTCACACTGCGCCATGCCTGGGGCATGGCCTTCATGCGCGATCTCAAGCGCGATGCCTCGCCGGCGCCGGCGCCGGACAACGCCGAGTTCGTCATGGTCGGCAGGACGCCGCAGATGCAGCAACTGTTCAGCCAGCTCCACAAGGTAGCGCGTACCGACGCTTCGGTGCTCATTACCGGCCCCTCGGGCACCGGCAAGGAACTCGCCGCACTGTCTATCCACCGGCAGTCCGGGCGGCGCGACGCGCCCTTTGTCGCAGTGAATTGCGGAGCGATCGCTCCGCAGCTGTTCCAGTCCGAACTCTTCGGTTACGAGAAGGGCGCATTCACCGGCGCCAGCCAGCGCAAGATCGGCCGCATCGAAGCAGCGCAAGGCGGCACGCTGTTCCTCGACGAGATCGGGGACATGCCCTTCGACATGCAAGTCAACCTGCTGCGCTTCCTGCAGGAGAAGACCATCGAGCGCGTGGGCGGCAACGACCCGATCGAGATCGATGTGCGTGTGATTGCCGCCACACATATCGACCTTGCCGAGGCGGTACGCCAGGGACGCTTTCGCGAGGATCTGTACTACCGCATCAATGTCGTCTGCATCAGTATGCCGCCGCTGGCCGACCGCGGCCAGGATATCGAAGACATCGCCAAGCACTACTTCAACCAGTTCGCCAGCATGCACAATCGCAGCCTGCGCGGATTTTCCAAGGCAGCAATGAACGCGATGCTGAGTCACTCATGGCCCGGCAATGTGCGCGAGCTGGTTAACCGCGTGCAGCGTGCCACGGTGATGGCAGAAGGCCGCTTCATTCAGCCCGAAGACCTCGGCCTGGATCGGAGCAACGATCAGTCGCAACTGATGTCGCTGGAGGACGCGCGCGCCGCGGCCGAGCGAACCATGATCCGCAGGGCGCTTTCCCAGTCACGCAACCAGATCTCGCGCGCCGCAACGCTGCTCGGCGTATCGCGCGTCACGCTGTACCGTCTGATTGAAAAGTACAACATCAGGCCGGAGACGGGAACGCCGGGCCACGCGCCTTTCTTGAGCAGCGCCAAGCCGGACCTCGAAGTTCATAAGTAGTCATTGCAGCGACGTCTTCCGGGTCGAAATAAGCATCCCTCCCGGCGCAACAAGATGATGTGAAGAGCATGACGTCGTTGCCGCGGGAGCGGGGCCGGATGCCTTTCTACCCCTCTCCGCCACGCCCCCGTTCACCATACCGCACGCGCAAGCTACTCGCGCCGCTCACCATCCTTTGCCGCGTAGCTGCGCAGCACTTCCGCCAGTCGGCTCGCTGCTGGCGTGGTGAACCATGGCCGGCCGTATATCAGGTAGAGCATCGACCGGTACACTTGCTTGTCACCCAAGGGAAGACAAGCAAGCTGGCCCTGGTCCAGCCACTTCTGCACGCGATGCTTCGGCAGCCATGCATAGCCCAATCCTTCGCACACCGCAGCGACGACTGTGTCAAAACTGTTCATCGTCCATCGCCGTATCTGCTTTGATCCGCATGCGGCCGGCTTGCCGGTGCCACTCCCCGGCCCCATCTCGATCTGAATGTGCTGCGCGAGATCCATCGAACTCGGCTCGCGCTCGAGCAGCATGAGCGGATGCGCGGGATGCGCAACGGCGACGTACTCGACCTCGGTCAGCGGCTCACCAAGGTAGCCAAGCGGAACGCGCTCGCCGATCGCCAGGTCGACGTTTGGATCGCGCACGATGTCTTCCGCCTGCAGAACAGGCACCTCGCGCAGGCGTACGTGTGCCGCCCCTTTGCCGATCTCGGTGAACTTGCTCAGGGCCTGCGTAAGCACATGCACGGGGAAGTTGTGGTCGACGACGAGCCGCACTTCATCGCCCCATCCCTGGCCAAGGTTCTTGGCGAAGGTTTCCAGTTCAACTGCGTCCTTGAGGACATTGCGGGAGCGCTCGAGGAGCGCACGTCCCTCCGGTGTGAGGATGGCCTTGCGCCCCTCGATGCGGAGCAACGGTGTGCCCAGCTGTTCCTGGAGTTTTGACACGGTGTAGCTGATGGTGGACTGGCTGAGGTGCAGCGATTTGGCCGCTTCCGCAAAGCCGCCGCAGTCGATGACCGCGTGGAAAATCCGCCATTGCTTGAGACTGACGTAGAGGTTGTGGATGTCATGCGGCCGTGAGCGGTAGGTTGCACGCCCGCTGTCATGCCTTGCTTGCTTTAATTCTTGCGATCTCGATTGCGTCATAGTGCTTCCCTCGTATTCAGAACGGACGACCGCGACATGGATGAGGCGTCCCGCATTGACTCCCCATTCATCGCACTGCTCGCCGGTGTTGCCGGATGTGACTGCGTGGTTGGCATTGCATGGCGTAGACGTGTTATCCCTCCTGCACTCCGTGCCGTGGTCGGACGCGAGCTTCTAGCAAAACATACGCCCGTGCTGGCAAAGCACTGATTTACCTCGCTTTTCGGCTTGCGTCCCGCCCGCGGCTGTCCTGAGGTGTATCAGCGACGTTGTGACCAACATTGGTGCACAGCAGGACACGGCCGTTGCCCGCATGAATTGGCTCCTGCATGCTTGAGAACGTTCGCGCGTCGGCGACGGCATTCGCGTACCGAATCAGAGGAATACTTCATGAAAATCGATCATTCCAGTCTCTCCGACCGCGCTGCACGTGCCTCGTTTTTCCATCGATAAAGCACAAAGATTGCGAATGACTATCGAAATTTCCTCAAGATGTGATGTCGAGAGATGTAAAGCGCCGTGCTCAGAGACGGCGCGTACGGCGCTGCAAGAGGACAGCGGCGAAGTCGGGGTGGCGGCGCATGCATTTCCGTACCAACAAAAAAAACCCGCCACGCCTGCTTGCACAGACAATGGCGGGAACCGGAGAGGGTAATACGTCTTGGTCAGCGTGGCCACAGGGCACGCCGCTTCGACGTCGATCTACCCGGGATATCGCAAGTGGCGTGCCACTTCTGCAAACGCTTGATTCGTTTACGCTTGTCCTGCATCCCTCAGAAAATCCGAGTGGGCATCGTCCAAAAGTGTCACCCTGGCGTTCATTTGCTGCGCGGACTTCACGTGGGGCATGCGTCCGCTCAATCGGCAATAAAAAAAAGGCGTACCTTTCGGCACGCCCTTCATTGCTCTTGATGACCCAGAGATTAGCCGCCGAAATACAGCGGACGGCCCGATTGGTTGCGCACTGCCTGGACGACCTCGGCACGCACTTCCTCGCGGCTCCTCGTCGATGCGACTTGCGCATGCTCGATGAACTCGCTGTTGCCGGCGAGGCGCTCTTCAGCGCGTGCCTGCTCGAGCTCAGCACGCACTTCCGCACGGGTCGTGGTCGAACCCTGGTTGACGTGCTCGACAAAGATACCGTTGTCGGCCGCGGAGGCGCTGCCCGTTGCTGTAAATACCGCGATGGCTGCGACGACTTGTTTTGCGTTCATGTTGAGGCTCCCCATAGATAAATTCGATAAATGTGCTAAGCCGGGCTCGGTGCAAGCTTTCCCCGTCTCTGTGGCGATATATGTCGCCCATCGATAAGTCGCAGTGTAGAGATTGCGCGGATCACAAAAAAGACGAATAATCGCAAGATACTATTTCTAAATCAGAAACAATAGACAACGATGGACAGACTGCAATCCATGCGCGTCTTCGCGAAGGTGGTCGAACAAGGAAGCTTCGCCGCGGCAGGCAAGGCGCTGGACATATCCAACGCCGTAGTGACGCGTCACGTGGCGGACCTGGAAGAGCATCTCGGTACGCGCCTCCTCAACCGGACCACGCGTCGTTTGTCCCTCACGGAAACCGGGCATGCCTATCTCGAGCGCGTGCTGCAGATCCTGCAGGAAATCGAGGACGCCGAAGCGATCGCCTCATCCCAGTCCAAGAAGCCGAGCGGCACGCTGCGCCTCTATTCCCACCTCGGTTTCGGACAGGCGCACCTGGCACACCTGCTGCCCGCCTTTGCCGCAAAATTTCCCGATGTCACGCTGGACGTCACGCTATCTGACAGGTCCGTCGACCTGGTCGAGGACAGCTACGACGCCGGCATCTTCATTGACTTCCAGAAGTTCGACAGCGGCATGATTGCCCGCCAGCTTGCCGTGTCGGAAGCGATCCTGTGCGCTTCACCCAAGTACATCAAGGAACGCGGCGCGCTGCGCAGCGTGGACGATATTTCGCGGCACGCGTGCCTCAATTTTTCCTATGAGCAGTTGCGACATTACTGGCCCACGAAAGGCCGTGATGGCGAGACGGTCAATGTGCCGATCAGCAGCAAGGTGATCTCGAACAACGGGGAACTGCTGCGGCAATGCGCCTTGGCGGGAATGGGCATCATGATCCGCCCCTCCTTCGCACTGGGCGACGACCTTGCCGCCGGCCGGCTGGTCCGCCTGCTGCCGCAGCATGAACTTGGCCAGCTGACCGTGATGCTGGTGTACCCCAGCCGCCGGCTGCTGTCTGCGAAGGTCCGCAGCTTCGTCGATTTCATGGCGCAGCAATTCCCCCGGCCGGAGAGCGACCCGTGGCTCTGGTGATGCGGCACGCGCCTGTTTGTCCCGGACGTGCTATGTTGTAGCTTCAGCCGAAATTTTCCCCCTACCATGTGTCAGCTACTTGGCATGAACTGCAATGTCCCCACGGACATCGTGTTCAGTTTCACCGGATTCGCCACGCGCGGCGGTCGTACGGACGAGCACAAGGATGGCTGGGGCATCGCCTTTTTCGAGGGCGCTGGCGTGCGCCACTTCGTCGACTACGAGTCCGCGGTGGCTTCACCCATCGCGGACCTGATCAAGCGCTGCCCGATCAAGTCCAAGAACGTCATTGCCCATATCCGCAAGGCCACCCAGGGACGTGTCTCGCTCGAAAACTGCCACCCCTTCGTGCGCGAACTCTGGGGCAGGTACTGGGTCTTCGCACACAACGGCGACCTGAAGGACTTCTCGCCCCGTCTCGACGGCGCCTTCCGCCCGGTCGGCACCACTGACAGCGAACAGGCTTTCTGCTACCTGCTGCAGCAATTGCGCAGGCGTTTCGGCGACGCGCGCCCCGAACTGGACGCCATCAGCGCTGCCTTGCGCGAACTGACGGCGGAAATCGCCCGTCACGGCACCTTCAACATGATGCTGTCCGATGGCACCGCACTCTTCGCGCACTGCTCAACCCACCTGCACTACATCGTGCGCCAGCATCCCTTTGCCACAGCCAAGCTGTCCGACGAAGACCTCAGCGTCGACTTCTCGCAGGTCACAACGCCGCGCGACCGTGTGGCGATCATCGTTACCGCGCCGCTGACGACGAACGAGACCTGGACGCAATTCGCGCCCGGCGAACTGAAGGTCTTTGTCGAAGGTGAGCCCACCGCACTTTGACGAGGTGCAGCATTGCCCGGCGCAGGTGCGGCCCAACAGACTGTCAATCTTGAAACCAATGTAAGTGCCCGCTAATGAACGTTCGGGGCTGTTTGCCTGTGCACTGCACAATAAGAAGTTGCACGAAGGCAATAAGAATAGGCTAGAGTGCAGCTAGAAATTCGGCATCCGGCTTTGTCCTGCGAAGGTGTAAACAGGTCGTGTGCGTTGCCCCAAACCCGCAACCCATACGACCTGTGCGCGCTTGCTCCTGGCGCGTGCAACGCTTGGCCCCCGCCCTGATTGCGGGGCACATGGCATCTCAACGACGAGAACAACAAGAACGTGATCATCGCCGACTCATCAACGGGCGTGTCAACCGCCATACCGCTGAAAGTGCGGGAATTCTTCCTCGCCCGCCAACCCATCCTCGACCGCACCCAGGCGCTGGTTGCCTATGAGCTGCTGTTCCGCAACGCCGCGGTCGGACCGGCCAGGGTGACAAGCGACTTGTCCGCCACCGCATCCGTCATCGCGCACACGTCGCAGCTTGGCATGGAAAAGGTCATCGGCGATTCGGTCGGCTACCTCAATGTCGACGCAGCCGTACTGATGAGCGACATCTTCAAGTTCCTGCCGCGCGAGAGGGTCGTGCTCGAGATCGTCGAGACGATGAAGGTCACGCCGGAAATCCTCGCGCGTATCGAACACCTCGTCGCGGACGGATTCCGCTTTGCGCTGGATGACGTCATCACCGATTCCGACGATGTGCAGCAACTGTTGCCGCTGGTGGAAGTCATCAAGTTCGACCTGCGTGACATGCCGCTGTCTGCGCTGCTGAAGCTGACGCCCCGCTTCAAGCTCTCGAACAAGAAACTCCTGGCCGAGAAGGTGGAGACCCAGGAACAATTCCAGACCTGCCTCGACCTCGGCTTCGATTATTTCCAGGGCTATTACTTCGCCAAGCCAGTCATCCTGAGCGGCAAGAAGCTCTCCCCTTCCCAGCTTGCGGTGATGCACCTGATGTCGCTCATCAATTCCGATGCCGACAACGACGACATCGAACGCGCCATCAAGAAGGATGTGTCGCTGTGCTTCAACCTGCTGCGGCTCGTCAACACTCCCGCTGTCGGTTCGCCGCGCCGTATCGACTCGGTGACGCAGGCCCTGATGGTCCTCGGTCGCAACCAGTTGCGGCGCTGGCTGCAGATCATGCTGTACGCGGAACCGTGCAAGAAAGGACAGGCGATGACGCCGCTGCTCCGGCTTGCCACCACCCGAGGAAAATTACTGGAACTGATCGCGCAACAGGTCGAACCGCGCAATCGCGGCATGGCCGATACCGCATTCACGGTCGGCATCATGTCACTGATGGACACGCTGTTTTCCATCCCGATGGAAGAGATCCTGGAGCAGGTGTCCGTCGTCGATGCCGTCAGCGACGCCCTGATGCATCGCAAGGGCCTCTACGGCGACATGCTGAGCCTGGTCGAGCAGATGGAGCGCATCGAGGAGGCCGGGTCCATGCTCGACGACCTGGTCGATCATTTTCACCTGTCGTCGGAAGACCTGGTGAACCTGCAGCTGTCGGCGTTCGAATGGAGTGACAGCGTCGCGCGGTACGCATGACCGCATCTGCGCCAGACGAAAAAAAACGCCGCCTCGCAGGCGGCGTTTTTCATTCAAGGCCTGTCACAGGTTGGGCGCCAGCCAGCGCTCCAGGTCTTCCTTCGGCACATCGCGCCGGGCAGCCATGTCCGCCACCTGGTCCTCGCCGATCTTGCCGACGACGAAGTATTTCGACTCCGGATGCGCGAAGTAGAAGCCCGACACCGACGCACCCGGGAACATTGCGAACGACTCGGTCACATGCATGCCGGCTTCGTCGCACTGCAGGAGCTTGAACACGTCTGCCTTCACCGTGTGCTCGGGGCAGGCCGGGTACCCCGGCGCAGGGCGAATGCCTCGGTAGGCTTCCTTGATGAGCTCCTCGTTGGACAGAGACTCATCCGGCGCGTAGCCCCACAGATCCTTGCGCACGCGTTCGTGCAGGTGCTCGGCGAAGGCCTCGGCCAGGCGGTCGGCCAGCGACTTCAGCATAATGCTGCTGTAGTCATCGTGCGCATCCTCGAAGCGCTTCTCGTACTTCTCGATGCCGATGCCGGCAGTGACGGCGAACAGCCCGATGTAATCCGCGATGCCTGACGACTTGGGCGCAATGAAGTCGGCGAGGCACTGGTTCGGACGCGCCACGCCGTCCACCACCGGCTTGGCCGTCTGCTGGCGTACGCCGTAATAGGTGAACGCAACCTTGGTACGCGTCTCATCGGTGTAGATCTCGATATCGTCGTCATTGACCGTGTTCGCGGGCAGCAGTGCAACCACGCCGTTGGCAGTCAGCCATCGGCCCTCGATCAGCTTCTTCAGCATCGCCTGGCCTTCTTCGTAGACCTTGCTCGCCTGCTCGCCGACAACGGCATCCTTCAGGATCGCAGGGAAAGGACCAGCCAGGTCCCAGGTCTGGAAGAACGGACCCCAGTCGATGTATTGCGCGAGCGTCGCCAGGTCGTAATTCTTGAACACGCGTCGGCCAATGAATTTCGGCTTGACCGGTGCAAACTCCAGCTTCGCCTTGTTCGCGCGCGCCTCAGCCAGCGACACCATCGGCGCCGCTTTCTTGTTCGCGTGCTGCTCGCGGATGCGCTCGTAGTCGCCCTTGATGTCTTCGATGTACTGTTCGCGCTGCTCCGGCGTCAGCAGCGACTGCGCAACCGATACCGAGCGCGACGCATCCGGCACGTACACCACCGGGCCTTCGTAGTTCGGCGAAATCTTGACGGCAGTATGCGCGCGGCTGGTCGTTGCGCCGCCGATCAGCAGCGGGATCTTCAGCATTCGGAAATGCGGGTCGCGCTGCATTTCCTTCGCGACGTAGGCCATCTCTTCCAGCGAGGGCGTGATCAGCCCCGACAGGCCGATGATGTCCGCGTTCTCCGCCTTTGCCTTCGCCAGGATCTCGGAACACGGCACCATCACTCCCATGTTCACCACTTCGAAGTTGTTGCACTGGAGGACCACCGACACGATGTTCTTGCCGATATCGTGCACGTCGCCCTTGACCGTGGCGATCACGATCTTGCCCTTCGGCTTGGCGGCGATGCCGGTACGCTGCTCTTCGAGGCGCTTTTCCTCCTCGATGTAAGGGATCAGGTGTGCCACTGCCTGCTTCATCACGCGTGCGGACTTCACCACCTGCGGCAAGAACATCTTGCCCTGTCCGAACAGGTCACCGACGATGTTCATGCCATCCATCAGCGGACCTTCGATCACATTGATCGGACGTCCGCCGGCCTCCAGCGTCTTGACGCGCATCTCTTCGGTGTCTTCGACGATCCACTGCGTGATGCCGTGCACCAGCGCGTGTGCAAGGCGCTTCTCGACCGGCTCGTTGCGCCATTCGAGGCTCTGCTCTTCCTTCTTCGCACCGGCCTTCAACGTGGCGGCGAATTCGATCATGCGCTCGGTGGCGTCCTCGCGGCGGTTCAGCACCACGTCTTCCACGCGCTCGCGCAGTTCCGGATCCAGGTCGTCGTACACGCCGATCATGCCGGCGTTCACGATGCCCATGGTCAGGCCGGCCTTGATGGCGTGGTACAGGAAGACGGTGTGGATCGCCTCGCGAGCGGGATCGTTGCCGCGGAATGAGAAACTGACGTTGGACACGCCGCCGCTGATCTTGGCATGCGGCAGGTTTTCCTTGATCCAGCGCGTGGCATTGATGAAGTCCACCGCATAGTTGTTGTGCTCTTCGATGCCGGTGGCAATCGCAAAGATGTTCGGATCGAAGATGATGTCTTCCGGCGGGAATCCGACCTGTTCGGTCAGGAGCTTGTACGCGCGGCCGCAGATTTCGATCTTGCGTTCGAAGGTATCGGCCTGGCCCTTTTCATCGAAGGCCATGACGATCACCGCGGCGCCATAGCGTCGGCACAGCTTGGCCTGGCGCAGGAACTCGTCCTCGCCTTCCTTCATCGAGATGGAATTGACCACAGCCTTGCCCTGCACGCACTTCAGGCCGGCCTCGATCACGGACCATTTGGACGAGTCGATCATGACCGGCACGCGCGCGATGTCGGGCTCGGAGGCGATCAGGTTCAGGAAACGCGTCATGGCGGCGACGGAATCCAGCATCGCCTCGTCCATGTTGATGTCAATGATCTGCGCGCCGTTCTCGACCTGCTGGCGCGCGACCGACAATGCCTCGTCGTACTGCTCGTTCAGGATCATGCGGGCGAAGGCCTTCGAACCGGTGACATTGGTGCGCTCGCCGACGTTCACGAACAGCGACTCGTCGTCGACGACGAAAGGCTCCAGGCCGGACAGCTTCATGCGGTGGTCGCTAACCGGCACCTTGCGCGGCGGGACGCTCTTCAACTCGGCGGCGATTGCGCGGATATGGTCCGGCGTAGTGCCGCAGCAGCCGCCGGCGATGTTGACGAAGCCGCTCTGGGCGAAATCCTTCAGCAGCGAGGAAGTGACATCCGGTGTCTCGTCGAAGCCGGTGTCGGCCATCGGGTTGGGCAGGCCGGCGTTCGGGTAAATGCAGACGAAGGTGTCGGCGATCTTCGACAATTCTTCCGCATAGGGACGCATTACTGCGGCGCCGAGTGCGCAGTTCAGGCCGATGGTCAGTGGCTTCGCATGGCGTACCGAGTGCCAGAATGCCGGCACGGTCTGGCCGGACAGGATGCGGCCGGAAGCATCGGTCACGGTGCCCGAAATCATGATCGGCAGGCGCTTGCCCGATTCATCGAAGTAGGTGTCGATGGCAAACAGGGCGGCCTTGCAGTTGAGTGTGTCGAAGATGGTTTCGACCAGCAGGATGTCGGAGCCGCCTTCGACGAGGCCGCGCACCTGCTCGAGGTAGGCAGTGACCAGCTGGTCGAAAGTCACGTTGCGCGCGCCCGGGTCGTTCACGTCGGGCGAAATCGACGCCGTTTTCGGCGTCGGGCCGACCGCACCGGCAACGAAGCGCGGCTTGTCCGCCGTCGAATACTTGTCGCACGCCGCACGCGCGAGCTTGGCCGCCGCCACGTTCATCTCATAGGCGAGATGCCCCATGTGGTAGTCGTCCTGCGCCACGCTGGTCGCGCCAAAGGTGTTGGTCTCGATGATATCTGCGCCGGCGGCGAGATACTTTTCGTGGATCTCGCTGATAATTTGCGGCTGGGTCAGTACGAGCAGGTCGTTGTTGCCCTTGATGAACAACTCCTTGCCCGGCACCTGGAAGTCGGCGAAACGCGTGCCGCGGTAATCCTCTTCCGTCAGCTTGTACTGCTGGATCATGGTGCCCGTCGCACCGTCAAGGATGAGGATGCGCTGGGAAAGCAGATCGCGCAGGAGCGCTTCGGTGGCAGAGACGGCGTCGCGTTTCATGTTGGACTCTCAAAAAGCAAAAAACCCGGTCAGCAAAAGCAGGACCGGGTCTGATCTCCGCTTTAGCTGCATTTGGTAGTGGGACTATCCCCTGGAGGACTGCACCCTGGCGCCCGCAAGCTGGTTTGACTTGTTCAATCAAATCGGCGCAAGAAAAATTATACGGGAATTCCCCTGGGCGGTTAAGAAATGCACATGATTGAAATTCTTGCACTTTGGAAAACACCTGTGCCGTTTCGGCACAGATCCTGTGCGCTACGGCCCGTATTTCCCGGCCGTGTCCGCACTTATGCTTTCGTCGTGCCCTGAACCGATCCATCCTTAAGGAGACGCACCATGCCCCTCGTCACCCTCACTGTTCGCAAAGGCAAGACTGCTGCATTCAAGAGCAGCGTATTCGAAGCCGTACATCGCGCACTGGTTGCTTCTGGCGTACCGGAAACCGACCGCTTTCATCGTGTACTGGAACTGGAGGCGGAAGATTTCCGCTACGACGCCGGTTACCCCGACCTGTCGTCGCCACGCACCAACGATTTCGTGCTGATCGAAATCCTGCTGTCCGTCGGCCGCAGCGTGAAGGTGAAGAAGAAGATCCTGGCCAATATCGTGGAAGGGATCGCGCACGCTCCGGGCCTCGACCCGGAGCAGGTGATGGTTGTCTTCAAGGAAACAGTGTGGGAGAACTGGTCGTTCGCAGGCGGACGCCAGATCCACGTTTAGGCGAAACGTCCGCCTTCGAGAGGGAAACCTTTGAGGAACTCGGCGGCGGGCAGGCGCTTGCCGCCGGGTTTTTGCAGCTCGAGCACGCGCAGCGCTCCCTGGCCGCAAGCAATCAGCACACCGTCCTGCGCGGATGCGGCAAGTACCGTGCCCGGCTCGCTCGAGGCCACTCCGGATACCGGCTCGGCACGCCAGAACTTGACGGCCACATCGTTGAATATCGCGGTCGCGCCGGGGAAGGGATTGAATGCGCGGACCTTGCGATCAAGGATGTCCGCCGGCTGCGTCAGATCGAGGGCGGCTTCTTCCTTCGCAATCTTGGCCGCGTAGGTGACACCTTCTTCCGGCTGCGGCGTGGCGTTCAAGCCGCCCTGCCCTAGCTTGCGCAGGGCATCGACGATCATGCGGCCGCCGAGCTCGGCGAGCTTGTCATGCAGGCTTGCCGTCGTATCGGTCGCCGAGATTGCGATACGCTCCGTCAGCAGCATCGGTCCGGTGTCGAGCCCCTCTTCCATCTGCATGATCGTCACACCCGTTTCCGTATCGCCGGCTTCGATCGCGCGATGGATGGGCGCCGCGCCGCGCCAGCGCGGCAGCAGCGATGCGTGGATGTTGATGCAACCCTTCTTGGGAATGTCGAGCACGCTGCGCGGCAGAATCAGGCCGTAGGCAGCGACGACCATGACGTCGTGCGGCGTGGCGCGAAGGAGCGCATGCGCCTCCTCGGCGACCTCGGGGTATTTGCCGTTCAGGCGCAGCGACACCGGCTGCGCCACCTGCATACCGTGCCCCACAGCGAACTGTTTGACGGGCGATGCCTGCAACTGCATGCCGCGGCCCGCCGGACGATCGGGCTGCGTCAGCACCAGCGGAATCTCGAAGCCTGCCTCATGCAGGGATTGGAGGGCGACGGCGGCAAATTCCGGAGTGCCGGCAAAAACGATTCTCATGCTTATTGGTCTTGTTGCAGGCGCGCTGGCCCGGAAAGAAAAGAAAGGCGCCGGAGCGGCGCCTGGATCATCGTGCGCCGACAGTCTTGCGCTGCTTCGCCAGTTCTCGCTCTTCCTTCTGGAGCTTGGTCTTGATGCGATTGCGCTTGAGCGGCGACAGGTATTCGACGAAGACCTTGCCCTTCAAGTGATCCATCTCGTGCTGGATGCAGACCGCCAGGAGGCCGTCCGCATCGACTTCGAACTGCTTGCCTTCGAGGTCGTAGGCGCGCACCTTGACCCGGGACGGGCGTTCGACGCCGTCGTAGACACCGGGTACCGACAGGCAGCCTTCGTCATAGACCTGCCGCTCCTCGCTCGCCCAGACCACTTCGGGGTTGATGAACACCTGGAGCTGGTCATGGGTTTCCGACACGTCGATCACGATCAACTGCTCGTGGACATCGACCTGGGTCGCGGCAAGCCCGACGCCAGGCGCGTCGTACATGGTTTCAGCCATGTCGGCGGCGAGCTTTTTCAGGCGCTCGTCAAATACGGCGACCGGCTTGGCGACCTTGTGCAGGCGCGGATCGGGATAGCGAAGAATATTCAATATGGACATACGGCTTTTGCGCAACAACTGCTGGAACTAGGATTGTCGTTTCTCTTGCTAGTTCAAGGATTTATGTGCAGAATTTGATTCAGTTTGACAAGTTACGTCAGGAAACAATTTGTTACACTGACAACATGCAGTGGCGATAAGAATAGTCGTTGTTTTGAGCCACATTTACCGGACTGACTATGAAAAAGTTTAGCACAGCCGCCCTCGTTCTCGCGCTCGCCTCCGTTAACGGCAGCGCGCTCGCAGCAGGCGAAGAAGCGATGAACAACCCGCGCTGTGCCTTCCTGCAGAACGCGCCGGACCAGCACACCGTGGTACGCGGAGATACCCTATGGGATATTTCCGGCCGTTTCCTCCAGAACGCCTGGTGCTGGCCGCAGGTCTGGGGCATGAACAAGGAAGAGATCCGCAATCCGCACCTGATCTACCCGGGCCAGATCGTTTACTTCGACCGTGCAGCGGGTCGTTTGCGTCTTGGCAAACCAGTCGGTGGCAATGGCGGACAGGATGGACGGGGCAACCAGACCGTCAAACTGACGCCACAATTGCGCACGGAAGGTCTGGGCCAGGAGGCCGTTCCCGCCATTCCGTCGAACATCATCGAACCCTTCCTGTCCCAGCCGCTGGTTGTCGCCGAGGGCGAGCTGAATGACGCGCCGCGGATTATCGCCACCCAGGAATCGCGCGTGATGCTGGGCAAGGATGACAAGGCGTATGTGCGCGGCGCGATCAATTCGGGCACTTCGTTCCAGGTCTTCCGTCCCGGCACGCCCCTGCGCGACCCCGACACGAATGCGGTGATCGCCTATGAAGCCGCCTATCTCGGCACGATCAAGCTCGAACGCCTTGCGCGCACCCCGGACGAGGCGCATGTATTCAACGTCGTCAGCGTGAAGCAGGAGATGGCTGTCGGCGACCGCCTGTTGCCTGTTCCGCCCACGCCGATACTTAATTACGTGCCGCACCCGCCAGAAAAGGAAGTGGGCGGCCGCATCGTGTCGGTGTACGGTGGCGTGAGCCAGGCCGGCCAGAACCAGATCGTCACCATCAACCGTGGCAGGAAGGACGGCCTCGACATGGGGACGGTGCTGGAGCTGTTCCGCTACGGCCCGATCATCACCGACCGCACCGACAAAGGCTCCATGTGGACCTTCGGCCCCTGGGGCCGCACGCAGGTCAAGCTGCCCGACCACCGCTACGGCAGCCTGTTCGTCTTCCGTGTGTTCGATTCCATCTCCTACGGCCTCGTGATGCAGGTGACCGATACGGTGCAGGTCGGCGACGTCGCGAAATCGCCTGAATAAATCCAGGACGCATGGAGCAAACGGGACGGGCGCACGAGCTGGCGCAGTGGATTCGGCTGGAACGCACGCCCGGCGTCGGCCCTGAAACCGCGCGCAAGCTGCTGACCGCATTCGGTCTGCCCGAGAACATCTTCGCGGCGGACCTTTCCTCGCTTCTTCAGGTGGTTCCCGACCGCATTGCGCGCGCACTGTGCGCGCCCATGCCCGACACAACGCGTGCACAAGTCGACAAGACGCTGGAATGGGCGTCACAGCCCGGCAACCACGTCCTCTCGCTCGCCGACGAGCACTATCCGAAGTCCCTCCTGGACATCGCCGATCCGCCGATGGTCCTGTACGTCAAGGGCCGCGTCGATCTACTGTCGCACCGATCGATTGCCGTCGTCGGTAGCCGCAATGCGACGACGCAGGGCATGGTAAACGCCGAACAGTTTTCCGCCGTACTCAGCGATGCGGATCTCACGATCATTTCAGGACTCGCCCTCGGGATCGACACCGCGGCGCATACAGGCGGGCTGCGAGGCTGTGGCTCCACCGTCGCCGTCATCGGCACCGGCGCGGATATTGTTTACCCTGCACGCAACCGCGCACTTGCACATCGCATCGCCGAGAGCGGCTGCATCGTCAGCGAATATCCACTCGGCACGGGTGCCCTCGCGGCCAACTTCCCTCGTCGTAATCGGATCATCTCCGGACTGTCGCAAGGCGTTCTGGTCGTGGAAGCCGCCGCGCAGTCGGGATCATTGATCACCGCGCGTATGGCAGGCGAGCAAGGTCGCGATGTCTTCGCAATCCCTGGCTCCATTCATTCGCCGCTCTCAAAGGGATGCCACCTTCTCATCAAGCAGGGCGCCAAACTCGTCGAATGTGCGCAGGACGTGCTCGAAGAACTGCGGCTCACTCCCACGCCCGCACGTCAAACCACTCCGGTTAACGACGACAGGAAACCGGTTGTCGAACACGGCATCCTTGCCGCGCTAGGCTTCGATCCGGTCGCGCCGGACGTCCTCGCGCTGCGTTGTGAAATGGATATCGCCGCCCTGAATGCCGAATTGCTCACACTCGAATTGGACGGCCAGATCGAGATGCTCCCCGGCGGCATGGTGCGACGGCTCGCAACAACCTGAAACCAAATCTGCTGTCGGAGTTCCCGTTTTTGGGATATCCTGTAATCGTAAGGCCCGATAAACCTTGTACTGTCGCTGGCATGACACAGCTTTTTCCTGTGCGCGGCAACATCGCGTTTCAACAGGGATCGCACGACGAGCGTGTCATTTTTTGCAACCTGGTCGCGGCGCCGCCTTCTGGCACAACGGCCTTAACGCTACAGTAAATCATGTTTGACGTTCTCGTTTATCTCTACGAAACCTACTACCGCCCCGACGCCTGCCCGGACTCGGAAGCGCTGGTCAAGAAGCTTTCGGCAGTCGGTTTCGAGGAAGAAGAGATTTCCAAGGCACTGGGCTGGCTGACCGACCTCGCAGAGGCCACCAACGAGTTTGCCGAAAGCTATCCGCAGCAAACCGCCTTTTCCTTTGGCATCCGCATTTACGCTCCACAGGAAATGGATGTGCTTGGCACGGAAGCGGTTGGCTTCCTGCAATTCCTGGAATCCGCCAAGGTCATCGACCCGATCCAGCGCGAAATCATCATCGAGCGCGCGCTCGCCGTCAGCGAATCGCAAGTGTCGCTGGACAAGATCAAGGTGATCGTCCTGATGGTCCTGTGGAGTCAGGGCAAGGAACCGGACGCGCTGATTTTCGACGAACTGTTCTCGACCGACGAAGATTCCGAACCGCGCCTGATGCATTGATGGCAACGTAACAAGAGCGCCTCCCCACTTGCTGCCGGTCAGCAAACCGGCGCGCGGTGGCGCTTCCCCCCTTCTCCTCGCTTGCGGTTTTCGCCGCATCACGCTTATCATTGGCCGCTAAAACTCCGGATCGTTGATATATTGGTAGGGTTTGCAGCCAGGCAAGCCTTGAGTCTGCCACGATTGCTGTCTATATATATAGGCGCTTGTCCGCGCCACTCTCGAGACCAACTTTATGACTAAGACCCTCATCATCGCAGAGAAGCCCTCCGTCGCGAACGACATCGCGAAGGCGCTGGGCGGCTTTGCCAAGCACGATGAGTACTTTGAATCCGACGAGTACGTGCTGTCCTCCGCCGTCGGCCACCTGGTCGAGATCGGCGTTCCGGAAGAATATGACGTCAAACGCGGCAAGTGGACGTTCACGCACTTGCCGATGATCCCGCCGCACTTCGCCGTCACGCCGATCGCCAAGACGGAATCGCGGCTGAAGGTGCTGAACAAGCTGCTCAAGCGCAAGGATGTGTCCGCCGTCGTCAACGCATGCGACGCGGGCCGCGAGGGCGAGCTGATTTTCCGCCTGATCATGCAGTATGCGAAAGCCAAGCAGCCGATCAAGCGCCTGTGGCTGCAGTCCATGACCCCGGCTGCGATCCGCGACGGTTTTGCACGGCTGCGTGAAGACAAGGAAATGTTGCCGCTTGCAGATGCCGCGCGTTGCCGCAGCGAAGCAGACTGGCTGATCGGGATCAACGGCACGCGTGCAATGACCGCCTTCAACTCGAAGGATGGCGGCTTCTACCTGACGACCGTGGGTCGCGTGCAGACGCCGACGCTGTCGATCGTGGTGGAGCGTGAAGAGAAGATCAAGAATTTCGTGCCGCGCGATTACTGGGAAGTACGGGCCGAGTTCGTGTGCGCTGCCGGCATCTATGAAGGCCGCTGGCTCGACACGAAATTCAAGAAGGACGAAACCGATCCCGAGAAGAAAGCCGAGCGTCTGTGGAGCAAGGCCGCGGCCGAGTCCATCGTTGCCGCCTGCCGCGGCAAGCAGGGCACGGTCACCGAGGAAGCGAAGCCGGCCACGCAACTGTCGCCCGCCCTCTTCGACCTGACCAGCCTGCAGCGCGAAGCCAACTCGCGTTTCGGTTTTTCCGCCAAGAACACTCTTGCACTCGCGCAGGCGCTGTACGAAAAGCACAAGGTGCTGACCTACCCGCGTACCGATTCGCGCCACCTGCCGGAAGACTACCTCGACACCGTCAAGCAGACGCTGGATGTGGTCGCCGAGAACAACAACTATCACCAGTTTGCCAAGCAGATCCTGAACAAGAACTGGGTGAAGCCGAACAAGCGCATCTTCGACAACGCGAAGATCAGCGACCACTTCGCAATCATCCCGACGCTTCAGGCGCCAAAGAACCTTTCCGAGCCGGAACAGAAGCTCTACGACCTGGTGGTGCGCCGCTTCATGGCGGTGTTCTTCCCCGCCGCCGAATACCTCGTGACGACCCGCTTCACTGAAGTGTCAGGCCACACCTTCAAGACCGAAGGCAAGGTCATGACCAACGCGGGCTGGCTGGCAATCTACGGCAAGGAAGCAGCCAACGACGAGGACAAGGACAAGGAAAACGCCGGCACGCTGGTACCCGTGGCGAAGGACGAGAAGGTCAAGACCGACAAGGTCGCCGCCAATGGGCTCGTCACCAAGCCGCCTGCACGCTATACGGAAGCGACGCTGCTCTCCGCAATGGAAGGCGCCGGCAAGCTGGTCGAGGATGAAGACCTGCGCGAAGCGATGGCCGGCAAGGGCCTCGGCACGCCGGCGACGCGCGCGGCGATCATTGAAGGCTTGCTGAACGAAAAATACCTGCTGCGCGAAGGCCGCGAACTCATTCCTACCGCCAAGGCCTTCCAGCTGATGACACTGCTGCGCGGCCTCGGCGTGGATGAACTTACTGCGCCCGAACTGACCGGCGAATGGGAGTACAAGCTGTCGCAGATGGAGCGCGGCAAGATCTCCCGCGAAGAATTCATGCGCGAGATCGCGCAGATGACGCAGATCATCGTCAAGCGTGCGAAGGAATACAACAACGACACCATTCCCGGCGACTATGCGACGCTGAAGACGCCCTGCCCGAATTGCGGCGGCGTGGTGAAGGAAAACTATCGCCGCTTCGCCTGCACCAAGTGCGAATTCTCGATGACCAAGATCCCCGGCAGCCGGCAGTTCGAAATCGCCGAAGTCGAGGAGTTGCTGCAGAAGCGCGAGATCGGTCCGTTGCAGGGCTTCCGCTCGAAGATGGGCCGTCCGTTCGCGGCCATCCTGAAGATCGTGCGCGACGAAGAGAATAACAACTTCAAGCTGGAGTTCGATTTCGGCCAGGCGCAGGATGAAGGCGAGGACGGCGAAGGCGTCGACTTCAGCAACCAGACGCCGCTCGGCGCCTGCCCGAAATGCGGCAGCGGCGTGTACGAAATGGGTCTCGCCTACGTGTGCGAGAAGACCGTCGCCAAGCCGAAGGCCTGCGACTTCCGAAGCGGACGCATCATCCTGCAGCAGGAGATCGTGCCGGAACAGATGGCCAAGCTGCTCAACGACGGCAAGACTGACCTGCTGCCCGGCTTCATCTCGCAGCGCACGCGCCGTCCTTTCAAGGCTTACCTCGTGAAGGACAAGAACGGCAAGGTGAGCTTCGAGTTCGAAGAGCGCAAGGCCAAGGTGCCTGCGAAGGGCAAGGCCGCCGAGGAAACGCAGGAAGAAGAAGCGCCGAAGAAGCCCGCAACAAAGACTGCGGCCAAGACGGCGGCGAAGACTGCCGTGAAGAAACCGGCAGCGAAGAAGGCGACGGCCAAGAAAGCGGCCTAATTTCTTCCGAGCGAGGAGCAGTCCGTGAACGAAATCATCGAGACCAGTCCGTCCAAGGACGAATGCAACCTCGCGATGCTGGCCCACCTGCTCGGCATCTTCAGCGGCTTTGTCGGCGCCCTCGTGCTGTGGCTGGTCAAGCGTGAAGACAACGGCTTCGCCGCCCAGGAAGCACGCGAGGCGCTCAACTTCCAGATCACGGTCGCCATCGCGCTGATGGCGGCCTTCATCCTGAAGTTCGTGCTGATCGGCTTCCTGCTGGTTCCGCTGGTCTTCCTTGCCAACTTCATCTTCTGCCTGCTCGCCGCGGTTTCGACGGCGAAGGGCAAGCCATACCGGTATCCGCTGGCAGTGCGGCTCGTCAACTAACGCGTCGGCTCGAGCCCTTCGTAGCGCGGCAAGTCGTCGTCCATTGCCGCCCATGGTGGCAGGTTCGTGGCAAAGATGTGCGCCACCGGCTTCGCATCGGTCGGCGTATCGATCGTTCCCATCCGCAGCCTCAGCATGCCGGGCAACTCGTCCTTGCGGGAATACAGCGGCGAACCGCATTGCCGGCAGAACGCGCGTTTCTTGCCGGGCGAGGATTCGTATTCCGCGATCAGGTCCGGCCCAGACAGCCATCGGAACGACACGGTATCGATCGGCGCGGCGATGACGGTGCTGCTGCCCTGCGCCTTGCGGCAATCGCTGCAGTGGCAGACGGTGATGGTGCCGAACTCTCCCGCGTACTCGTACTGCACGCCGCGGCACATACAGCTTCCACGAATCATGTTGTTCCTTTCAGGTAGGTTTTGATGACGGCCGCGTCGTCGAGCTCGGCCCAACCGTTATCGACGGTCTTGCGGAAGATATCGAGTGCCGCGTCGCCGAGCGGCGTGTGATACTGCGCCTTGTCTGCCATGGCAGTGGCAAGGGTCATGTCCTTGGTCAGGATGTGCGCGAAGGCACGTGCTTCGAAGTCTTCCCTGAGCGCACGCGCCATGCGATCCTGGAAGATCCATGAGTTGCCGCTCGATGCGCAGATGACGTCGAACAGCTTGTGCGGATCGAGACCGATCTTCATGCCGAGCGCGAGCGCCTCGGCGCCGGCGACGAGATTGATTCCCGCGAGGAGATTGTTGACGAGCTTGGCCCTGGCGCCATCGCCGATGGTCTCGCTGATGCGGTACTGCTTGTCGCTGAGCGCATCCAGCACATGCGCATGACACCGCAGCACTGCATCCTCGCCCGCGATCATCATGCTCATCGTGCCCGCCTCCGCGCGTGCGGGACCGCCGGAGATCGGCGCGTCGATGGTGGCGACGCCGTGATCCGCGAGTCGCTGCGCAATGCGGATCGAATCTTCCGGCGCAATCGTCGAACACAGCATCACGCATTTACCCTGCAGCGAAACACGCGTGAGCCCGTCGGCACCAAAGAGCACATCGTCGATCTGCGGCGCGTTGACGACCACGACGATGACGAGATCCGCCTGCGCTGCTAAAGACGCGGGCGAGGGCCACGCGGCCATGCCGATTTCGCGCGCCGCTGCTTCTGCTTCCGGGCGGATGTCACGCACATGCACGCTGAATCCGTTCCGGTGAAGGTTCTTTGCCATTGCCATTCCCATGGCGCCGATTCCGATGAGGCCGAGCTTCGTGTCTGGCTGCATGATTATCCTGATTCATCTGGGAAAATTCCGGGCGGAACTCCCACCGTAACGTCATGGTCGAACTGTGACAAGCAACGTGCATCGCGCCCGCGGTGCGTCCAATTCTCCCGGAGGAAAAAAATGAACACACGCAGACTGATCTCCATCACCGGTGCGCTCTCGCTCGCATTCACCCTTACCGCCTGCGGCACGACGACGCGCCAGCAGGTCGGCATCGGCACCGGCGCCGTCCTCGGCGGCATGGCCGGCAGTGCCGTGACCAATGGCAGCACCATCGGCACGGTCGGTGGCGCAGCCGTCGGCGGCGTCATCGGCAACGAGGTCGCGAAAAAGAAAAGGTAAGAAGTTGTAACGCGATGGTGCGCGACGGCAGTCTTGCTTTGCGCGCCATCACCCCCGCCCCTCACCTCATCCCTGCGCAAGCCCTTGATTCATGGGGCACTCCCACGCGGCGGCGTCTCGCCCCAATTGCCCCTTCCCGCTGCACGACCAGTTTGCACGCTATTCGCCCTCGGAAGACCTCGCTGCCCGAGAGAAACCAGGCCGGAACTTTCGTTAGTTGAAAGATTCTACACACTCGCATACATGCCATTCTGGCATGAATGGCTTACGTGCTTTGCGATCTTTTCAAGGAGAATACTTATGTTGAAATGGACTATCCCACTGGCATGCGCACTCGTCCTCGCAGCTTGCGGTACCGGCAGAATGTCTGGCATGGGCGGCTCGTCGTCCGGTTCGTCGGCAACATCACCGAGCTCGTCGTCCGGCGCATCGGGTAGCTACGGCACATCCGGTTCCGGCAGCTCGTCGACCAGCAGCCCGAGCAGCTCCTCCGGCTCCGGTATGTCCTCCGGCTCCGGCACGTCCTCCGGCTCGGCTGACACTTCGAGCGGCAGCTCGGGTTCCGGCACCACGACCGGTACCGGCGTCAACTCCGGAGCAGCGACCGGCAGCGGCGGAGCAGGCAGCGGCTCCACTTCGAAATAATCTGTGCCTCTAGTGTGCAGCGCGCCAACTGCGTCAGGCGCCGCACACTATGCCTTCATGCGCAAGCAGGTAGCGCTTGCGTTCCAGCCCCCCAGCATATCCCGATAACCGTCCGGACGTGCCGAGCACACGGTGGCAGGGCACGATGATCGACACCGGATTGCGACCGATGGCGGTGCCCACAGCGCGTATCGCTTTGGGGTTGCACACACGATGGGCGATGGTCTGGTAGCTTGTCGTGCCACCGAATGGCAAGTCCTGCAGCGCTTCCCACACTGCGCGCTGAAACGGCGTTCCCTCGATGTCGAGTGCAATATCGAAGCAGTTGCGGGCCTTCATGAAATACTCGTCAAGTTGGCGCATCGCCTCCCGCAGGTGCGTATTTTCCGGATTGCGCCTCCATCCCTCTGGCCCATTGAAATATCTGTGCTCCTCGAAGTAAAGGCCGCACAAGCCTTGTCCCGTTGCCGCAAGCAGCAGCTTGCCGATAGGGGTCGGGTGTTCGGTATAGTCGATCATGTCATGCCATCCATAAAGCGAGCGCTGCATAGCCGCGCCAGGGAGACCAGGCCGCTGCGCGTGCGGCGAGTTGTTTTTCGGTGAGCCGCGCGCCGTCGGCAGCGGCTGCCTTTTGCAAGCCAAGATCGCCCGCAGGAAAGGCATCGGGATAGCGCAGTGCGCGCAGGGCAATATAGTGTGCGGTCCAGTCGCCAATTCCTCGCACGGACTTCAGACGCTCCACGGTGTCGGACAAGGCGAGACCTGGCTGAACCGGCATGCCGTGCTCGGCGGTGAACCGTGCGAGGTTCCGTATTGTCTCGGCGCGTGTCGCTGGCAATCCGATGGCAGCGATCTCCTGCATCTCGACCGCGGCAAGTCTCTCCGGAGCCGGGAAGTGATGCGTGACGCAGGCGAAAGGGGTCTCCGCCGCCGTGCCGAAACGCTGGACAAGCCGACCGGACAGTGTCGTCGCCCCTGCTACGCTGACCTGCTGCCCGAGCACCGCCCGCACAGCAAGCTCGAATGCATCAAATGCACCCGGCACACGTAAACCGGGCATGGCAAGAATGCGTGCTTCGAGGAGCGGGTCATGCATCAGATGAGCCTCGATCACGGCGGGATTGGCATCGAGGTCGAACTGGCTGCGTATGCGCGCGATCAATGGCATCAAGTGCACCGCAAGCGATGCGGACACTTCCAGCTCAAGCTGCTGCCGTGCAGGCACATGCGTGACGCGCAGCCAGCCGTCGGTCTCTGCGATCCGCACGCTGCGCACGTAGGCACCATCCTGCACCGATTCCACGCCGGCGATCGCCCTTCCACCCAAGTACCGCAGGAGGTTCTCCCATTGATACGGTGGACGGTAAGCGAGGCGCAAGACCAGTGCATCGCGCTCGATATCCTCTTCTCGTGCCTGCGCGCGCCGGATGGCAGTGGGCGCGATACCGTAACGTTGCGCAAACAACGCATTGAACCGACGCACGCTGCCGAACCCGGCCGCATAGGCGATGTCGGTCATCGGCATGTGCGTCTCCTGCAGCAGTTTTTTTGCGAACAGGAGGCGCTGGGTCTGCGCCAGTTCGACAGGCGTCACGCCAAAGTGCTGGAGCAGCACGCGGCGCAACTGGCGGGACGAAAGGCCGACCTCGCCGGCGAGGCGTTCGACATTGCCGTCGTTCAGCGCACCCGCGGCGATGCGTTGCCAGACGGCGTGCGCCAGGTTTTCCTGCAAGGCGTAAGGCGCCAGTTCCGGCCGGCAGCGCAGGCAGGGCCGGAACCCTGCCGCTTCGGCCGCCGCTGCCGTCCCAAAAAAGAGGCAGGACGATTCGCGCGGCGTCTTGACGCTGCACACCGGGCGGCAGTAGATCCCGGTCGTCTTGACGCCCGTGAAGAACACGCCGTCGAAGCGGGCGTCGCGCGCCGCAAGGGCGCGGTAGCAGCTTTCACGGTCGAGGGCCGGGACGACAGGCGCGTGCGTGGCGGAGTTCATGCACTCTTTATACGCGCCGCGGCAGGGAGCGTCTAGCCGTTTTCGGACATCAGACGGATGGTTCGCTCACTGCGTGGAAGCATCCTTTTCCACCTTCCGGCACAGTGCGCGAGCGCGAAAGCTGGCGCATTCTTCCCACGATCCGATCCGATGATGGCGTGACATCGCGGCCCTGCCGACGCGGTGGAAAATGCTTGTCATCCAGTCGCCAAAGGTTTCGGCAGCCTTCGTCGACGAGAGAATGGGACGATGACTGGTGCGGTAGGTAGTGCGGGTGCCCATGGAATTCTCCTTCTTTTAGTTGCTGGCATGCAGGGAGTGTAGGTGCTAATCTACGCACATTAAATCTCCGATTTTGCTTTTCATTTATGCAAAAATGCACAAGCAAGTGACACAGCTTCCCGCGGCTTCCCGCCTCGATTGGGACGACCTGCGCTATGTGCTGGCCGTCGCACGCGCCGGCTCCCTCTCCGGTGCGGCGCGCGCGCTCTCCGTGATGCACTCGACGATGCTGCGCCGCATCGACGCGGTCGAGGACAAGCTGCAGGTGCGTCTGTTTGAACGCCTGCGCAATGGCTACGTCGTGACCGAAGCCGGGGAGGCCCTGTGCCGCGTGGCCGAGCAGTGCGAACCGCTGATCGCAGAGGCGGAACTACGTATCGCCGGCGGCGACACCCGCCTGACGGGCAACCTGCACGTCACGACTGGCGTCGTCGTCGCGCAGTACCTGCTGCCGCGTCCGCTGGCGAGGTTTTGTGCAATGCACCCCGACATCGAAGTGGAAGTCCAGGGTGCGCGCGAAAGGCTCGACCTGTCCCGTCGCGAAGCGGATATCGCCATCCGCATGTCGGCCGAGGTGCCCGACTACCTTGTCGGCCGCAGGCTGGGAGAGATCGATTTTCGCGTCTATGCGTGGCATGACGCACCATGGCTGCCGCGTGCCCGGAAGAAGCGCAACCTGCTCCCGATTGACGCACTGGTGAATGAATTGCCGTGGATATGCTTCCAGCGTGGCGAACGCGACCGCGTGTACGACCGCTGGATGCATGCGATGGTGCCTGACTCTTCCGTCGCGGCGCGCGCCGATCACTTCCCTACCGCGCTCGCAATGATGCGCGCGGGGATCGGCGTCGCACTGATGCCCGGATTCATTGCGCACGAGGTGAACGGCCTCGTGCCGCTCTCGGAACCCATCGGGGAATTGCGCACGCCGCTCTGGATCCTCACGCATCCCGACCTGCGCAATTCCGCCCGTGTGCGCGCTTTCATGCAGGTGGTCGGCGACGCAATGCAGCAATTGCTGTAACGCTCGCTTTACAACTTTCACCTCGGCCGGCCCATCGTAGTTTTACTACTTTCCCCCCGACACGGCATGGGGTAATCTGGCCGGAGCCTGATTTCATCTGTGTCGTGGCAGGAGTGCATTTGTGCTCCTGGCGTCCTTGTTCCAGCTTGTTGGGCGTTGTTCACGATGCACATGCAATGAGGATCCAGAACAACCTACAAGAGGAAGAGACATGACACGACACCACCTGATGGCGGCGCTCGCCGCGCTTTGCTGCACCACCGCACTCCACGCCAAGGACATCAAGATCGCCCACGTCTACGACAAGACCGGGGCGCTCGAAGCCTACGCCAAACAAACGCACATCGGCCTGATGATGGGCCTGGAGTACGCCACCAAAGGCACCATGACGGTGAACGGTAACAAGCTGGTGGTGATCGAGAAGGACAGCCAGGGCAAGCCAGACGTGGGCAAGGCGCAGCTTGCGTCCGCCTATGCGGACGACCGCGTCGACATCGCCGTCGGCCCCACCAGCTCGGGCGTCGCGCTGGCGATGCTGCCGGTGGCAGAGGAATACAAGAAGATCCTGCTGGTCGAGCCCGCCGTGGCCGATGCCATCACCGGCGAGAAGTGGAACCGCTACATCTTCCGCACCGGACGCAATTCCTCGCAGGACGCGATCTCCAATGCAGTTGCGCTGGACAAGGCCGGCGTGTCGATTGCAACCATGGCGCAGGATACGGCCTTCGGCCGTGACGGCGTGAAAGCATTCAAGGAAGCGCTGAAGAATGCCAAGCTGGTGCATGAAGAATACCTGCCGGGCAATACCACCGACTTCACCGCTGGCGCGCAACGCATGTTCGATTCGCTCAAAGGCCAGTCGGGACGCAAGGTGATCTTCGTGATCTGGGCCGGCCCGTCGCCGATCGGCAAGCTGGCTGACCTCGACCCGAAGCGCTACGGCGTGGAAGTGGCCAGCGGCGGCAACATCCTTCCCGCGATGGCATCCTACAAGAGCTTCCCCGGCATGGAAGGCGCGGCCTATTACTACTACGGCATCCCGAAGAACCCGGCCAACGACTGGCTGGTCGCCGAGCACCAGAAGCGCCACAACTCGCCGCCCGACTTCTTCACCGCGGGCGGCATGTCCGCTGCGATGGCGCTGGTCGAGGCGCTGAAGAAGACCAACGGCGAGACCAAGACCGACACCCTGATCTCGGCCATGGAAGGCATGAGCTTCGACACGCCGAAGGGCAAGATGACCTTCCGCAAGGAAGACCACCAGGCGATGCAGTCGATGTACCACTTCAAGATCAAGGTCGATCCGAAGGTCGAGTGGGGCATCCCGGAACTGGTCCGCGAGATCAAGCCGGAAGAGATGAACGTGCCGATTACGAACAAGCGCTGATCGGTCGAATACACCACTTTCAGGCTCACCTAACGCTGAGCTGCACGCAGACTTGCTCCTTCCCCCTCACAGGGGGAAGGTTGGGATGGGGGTAGTGCGGTTGCACAACCGCAGGCTTCTGCTCAACCTCACTACCCCCTCCCTAACCCTCCCCTTGGCAGGGGGAGGGAACCGCGATGCAGTGTGCAGTCTGCCGAGGACGACTCATGTCTCTGCAATCCACGAAAAAAACCTCGCTTGAAACGCGCGACCTCACCATCCGCTTCGGCGGCCATGTCGCGGTCAACGCGGTTTCCTGCTCCTTCCAGTCCGGCACGCTCACCGCCATCGTCGGGCCCAACGGGGCCGGCAAGACGACCTACTTCAACCTCATCTCGGGCCAGCTCAAGCCAAGCGCGGGACAGGTCTTCCTGAACGGGAACGACATCACTGCAGCCTCCACGTCTGCGCGCACACACGCGGGCCTGGGACGCGCCTTCCAGCTCACCAGCCTGTTCCCCAACCTGACCGTGATGGAAAACGTGCGCCTCGCCCTGCAGTCGCGCGCGCATCTCGGGCTGGACCTGTGGAATGTGTGGAACCATCACAAGGAACTGATCGAGCGCGCCGAGCAGGTGCTGGAAGACGTCGCACTTTCCAGCAAGCGCGACACCCCGGCGGCCGCCTTGCCGCACGGCGACCAGCGCAAGCTGGAAGTCGGCCTGCTGATCGCCCTCGATCCCGATATTTTCATGTTCGACGAGCCGACTGCCGGCATGAGCGTGGATGAAGTCCCTGTCATCCTCGACCTGATCCGCGGACTCAAGAAACTGACGCACAAGACCATCCTGCTGGTCGAGCACAAGATGGACGTGGTGCGCGAACTGGCGGACCGTATCATCGTCCTGCACAACGGCACACTCATGGCGGACGGCGAGCCGGAAACGGTGATTGCATCCCCCGTGGTGCAGCAGGCATACCTGGGCATGGCGCCCGTCGAGGAGGCAGCGGCATGACGCAGACATTGTTGAAACTCGACGGTGTGCATACCCATATCGGCGCCTATCACATCCTGCACGGCGTCGACCTCGACGTGCCGCGCGGCCAGCTCACCATGCTGCTCGGCCGCAATGGGGCGGGAAAGACGACGACGCTGCGCACCATCATGGGCCTGTGGCAAGCGTCGCAGGGCCGCATCACCTTCGATGGCCAGGACATTACGAAACGCAGCACGCCGGACATCGCCCAATCGGGCATCGCCTATGTGCCGGAAAACATGGGCATCTTCGGCGACCTGACAGTGAAGGAAAACATGCTGCTCGCTGCGCGCAGCGCCGGACGCATCGAACAGGTGGACGAGAAGCGGCTGGACTGGATCTTCGGCCTGTTCCCGGCGATGAAGAAGTTCTGGCTGCATCCGGCGGGCAAGCTATCCGGTGGGCAGAAGCAGATGCTGGCGGTGTCACGCGCGATTGTCGAGCCGCGCAAGCTGCTGCTGATCGACGAGCCCAGCAAGGGCCTTGCCCCGGCGATCATCGCCAACATGATTTCGGCGTTTCGCGAACTGAAGCAGACTGACACCACGATTTTGCTGGTGGAACAAAACTTTAATTTCGCGAAGCAGCTCGGGGACACCGTGGCCGTCATGGATGATGGCCGCATCGTGCACCGGGGCTCCATGCAGGAACTCGCAGAAGACGAGGCGCTGCAGACGAAGCTGCTCGGCCTGTCGCTGGCCGCGCATCACTGACGCGCGCATCAAGGAGGAAGCAGGAAATGGAACGGACAAGCACACTGCCGGCGGCACAAGCCGGCGGCCCACGTCTCTATACGCAAATAGACTGGGCACCTCTGGCGTTGGTACCCGCACTGGCACTGGCCGCATTGCCGCTCATCGGCTCATCGTCGACGTGGATCACACTCACGGCTGCAGGACTGGCAATGGGAATGATCATCTTCATCATCGCCTCCGGCCTGACGCTGATCTTCGGGTTGATGGACGTGCTCAACTTCGGCCACGGCGTCTTCATTGCGCTCGGCGCCTTCATGGCGGTAACCGTGCTCGGCATGATGCCAGGATGGATGGGCTCCGAGAACATCGGCCTCAACCTCGCCGCAATTGCCGTGGCGATGGTCGGGGCGATGGTCGTGGCGGGCGCCATCGGCCTGTTCTTTGAGCGTGTGATCGTGCGACGCGTGTACGGCCAGCATTTGAAGCAGATCCTGATCACCATGGGCGGCATGGTGGTCGGTGAAGAATTGATCAAGGTGTTCTGGGGACCGCAGCAGATCGCATTGAACCTGCCTGCCTCGCTGCGCGGCGCGATCCTGTTCGGCGACTCGGCCATCGAAAAATACCGTCTCCTCGCCGTAGTGGTCGGGCTTGCCGTCTTCGTGGCGATGATGATCGTGCTCAACCGCACCAAGCTCGGGCTGCTGATCCGTGCCGGCGTGCAGGACCGCGAGATGGTCGAGAGCCTGGGCTACCGCATCAAGCGTTTGTTCGTCGGCGTGTTCGTCGCCGGCTCCGCACTGGCCGGCCTCGGCGGCGTGATGTGGGGGCTGTACCAGCAGAGCGTGATCCCGCAGATGGGCGCGCACGTGAACGTGCTGATCTTCATTGTCATCATCATCGGCGGTCTCGGCTCCACCGGCGGCTGCTTCCTCGGCGCATTGCTGGTCGGCCTGCTGGCGAACTACACCGGCTTCCTGGCACCGAAGGTGGCCCTGTTCTCCAACATCCTCCTGATGGTCGCCATCCTGCTGTGGCGCCCGCAAGGCCTTTACCAGGTGACGAACAGGTAATCGCGATGCTCAAACAACTCCTTTCCCACGACCTGCCGCGCAACAAGCTGTTGACTGCGGTGCTGCTCGTCATCCTGTTCGGCCTGGCGTTTGCCCCTTTCCTCTTTCCCGGCGCGAAGGCGCTGAACGTGGCGGCGAAGATCCTGATCTTCATCGTGCTGGTCGCCAGCTACGACCTGCTGCTTGGCTATACCGGCATTGTGTCCTTTGCGCACACGATGTTCTTCGGCATCGGCGCGTACGGCATCGCCATTGCGAGCACGCGCATGGGGCCGGGCTGGGGCAGCCTGCTGGTCGGTGCGCTGTGCGCCGTCGTGCTGTCGCTGGTGCTGTCGCTGATCATCGGCCTGTTCTCGCTGCGGGTGCGCGCGATCTTCTACGCGATGATCACGCTGGCGGTGGCGTCCGCCTTCCAGACGCTGGCGTCCCAGCTGTCACAGTTCACCGGTGGTGAAGACGGCCTGAACTTCAAGCTGCCCGAACTGCTCTCGCCTGCCTTCCAGCTCGCCGAGGAGCAGGTGCTGGGCGCCTGGCTGGACGGCAAGTTCATCACGTATTACATCCTGTTCTTCACGACCGTGCTGCTGTTCCTGGCCATGCTGCGGATCGTGAATTCGCCCTTCGGCCGCGTGCTGCAGGCTATCCGGGAGAACGACTTCCGTGCCGAGGCGATCGGATACAAGATCGTCGTCTTCCGCACCTTATCGAACGTGCTGGCCGCGATTTTCGCGACACTGGCCGGATGCATGCTCGCAATCTGGCTGCGCTACAACGGGCCCGACACCTCGCTGTCCTTCGAGATCATGGTGGATATCCTCCTGATCGTGGTCATCGGCGGCATGGGTACGATGTACGGCGCGATCTGCGGTTCGGCCATCTTCCTGCTGGCGCAGAATTACCTGCAGGACCTGATGCGGATTGCGGCAGGAGCGGCACAAAACCTGCCGCTGCTGCCCGCCCTGCTGTCGCCGGACCGCTGGCTGTTGTGGCTGGGCATCCTGTTCATCCTGTCGGTGTATTTCTTCCCGACGGGCATCGTCGGCAAACTGCGTACCTGGGGGGCAAAATGACACCTGCTTCGCATTACATCCGCTGCTGCGAGCGCGAGATCCATTACGTCGAATGGGGCAGCAAGGCCGCGCCGCCGCTCATCATGTGGCATGGGCTGGCACGCACGGGTCGGGATTTCGACGATCTTGCCGAAGCGCTCTCCGGCACCTACCGCATCATCTGTCCCGACACGCTGGGGCGCGGGCTGTCGCAGTGGAGTCCGGATCCGGACAAGGAATACTGCCTCGCCTTCTATGCGCGCCTGGCGGCGTCGCTGGTGGACCAGCTGGGATTCGACAAGGTGCGGTGGGTGGGCACCTCGATGGGCGGCGCCATCGGCACCGTGGCGGGCGCGACGACGTTGAAAGACCGTATCAGCCATCTTGTCCTGAACGATAACGGTCCTTCGCTAGCCAGCGCGGCGATCGAGCGCATCAAGGCCTATGCGGGCAACCCGCCGCAATTCGATACCGTCAGCGAGCTGGAGAATTTCTTCCGCATCGTCTACAAGCCGTATGGATGGCAGAGCGATGCGCAGTGGCGGCGCATGACGGAGACGTCGACCCGGCGCTTGCCGAACGGTAAAGTCACGCCGCATTACGATCCCGCAATGGTGCGTCAGTTCATTGTCCATCCGGACGACTACGACCTGTGGGACGAATACGACGCGCTCGACATGCCGACGCTGGTGCTGCGCGGGGTCGATTCGGACCTGCTGCTGCAGGAGACGGCGGACGAAATGACGCGCCGCGGCCCGCGCGCCCGGCTTGCCGTCATTCCCGGCTGCGGCCATGCACCGGCACTGAACGTGCCGGATCAGATCGAACTGGTGCGCGGCTTCCTGGCCGGCTGATTCATTTCGCCATGAAATGCGCAGCCAGTGCCAGTGCGGCGGGCACGGTTTGCACATACAGGATGCGCTTCTGGACCGTCACCGCGCCCCAGATCCCGGCGACGGCCACGCAAAGCAGTCCGAACACCGCGAACGCACTGGCGATGGCTGGATCAGGGTGCAGCAAGGCCACGGCCAGGGCGGCGGCGAGGAAGCCGTTGTAACATCCCTGGTTGGACATGGCCGGGGCCATCATCTCGACCTGTTCCCTGCTCAATCCGAATACCTTGCGCCCGCGCGTGCGGAACATGATCGTTTCGAGCAGGACAATGTAGACGTGAATGAGCATGACAAGGACGGTCAGTATCTCGGCGGTCAGCAGCATGGATTCCCCCTTGAAGTCTGTTTCCACATGTATACCATGGGACGAATAGAGACATCCGTCTACTCCACACGCGACCTGTGCCGCTTCGTGCAGGACGCGTTGCGCAAACGCGCGGACCCGGCCAAGGCGGTGCAGATGGCTGCCTACATGAAGACGGACATGCCATTCTACGGGGTGCAGAAGCCGGATCGCGACCCGATATACAGAACACTGCAGTCAACCTTCGTTCCCGGCTCGCTGAAGGCGTATGCGGACAGCGTCGCCGCGCTCTGGGAATTGCCGCACCGTGAGGAAAAGTACGCAGCCATCGAGTTCGCTATTCGGCACAGGAAGTTCATCACGCTTGAAGCGATGCCGCTCTATGAACGGCTGATCCGCGAAGGCGCATGGTGGGACCTGGTCGATCCCGTCGCCACCGTCCTGGTCGGGCGCGTGCTGATCGATCACCGCGTCGAAGCCGGCGGCATCTTGGAGCAATGGGTCGGCGACGGCGACATGTGGATCCGCCGCGCCGCCATCCTCGCCCATCTCAAGCACAAGGACAAGACCGACGTGCGGCAATTGTTCGCGCACTGTCTCAGGCTGTCCGGCGAGAAGGAATTCTTCATCCGCAAGGCGATCGGCTGGGCGCTGCGCGAGTACGCGAAGACGGCACCCGTCGCCGTGTCCGCATTCCTGCGCACGCACCGTGATGCCCTGTCACCGCTCAGCCTGCGCGAGGCGTCGAAACACCTGCCCGCCTGACCGCTCAGGCACCCTGCAAGCCTTGTCGTCCTCGCGGCTCCCTGGCGAACTTCACGTTCGCGCGTCCGCTATTCTTCGCCTCGTACATCGCCAGGTCCGCACTCCGGGTCAGCGATTTCGCATCGTTGCCATCCTGGGGATAGAGAGCCGCGCCGATACTGGCAGAGATGTCGAAGGTATGGCCGGCGATGTGGTAGGGCATGGTCAGGCGTTGCAAGACCTTGTTCGCAACCACCTCGACGTCTCGCTCCCCTTCCACTTCGGGCAGCAGGGCAACGAACTCATCGCCGCCCAGGCGCGAGGCGGTATCGGACTCGCGTACGCAGCCGCGCAGGCGCAGCGCCACTTCCTTCAGGAGCAAATCGCCGTAGCCATGTCCGTAGTTGTCATTGACCGGCTTGAACTTGTCGAGGTCGATGAAAAGGAGTGCCACGTGGCCGCCATGCCGCTTCGCGGTGACCAGCGCCTGTTGCAGGCGTTCGTCGAGGAGCTTGCGATTGGGCAAGCCGGTCAGCGGGTCGTACAAGGCAAGTTGCATCGCTTGGTTGGCTGCATGCAGGGCACGTGCCCTGTCGTCCAGGAAGATCCACAGCAACAGGGCGAGCAACATGCTGATGCTGATTCCCGCCTGCAATACGAGCTGTGTCCTTCCTGACTCGATCCGGTGCTCAAAGACGGGAAGGGCAGCGATTGCGACATTCCATTCGTGGTTGGCCGCTTCGACACGCGTTACCGCCCGGTAGCGGAAATCGGGCGACAATGCCTGCGCGTCGGGCCGGGCGTCAAACATCCGCGCCGCCTCATCCAACTTTCCGTTGTCGTAAATTTCGATATCGACGTCGATGCCGAGATTGTCGAACAGGCCTCGCATGAAGTCGCCCGTGCGAAAAGGCGCATATACCCACCCGACCAGGTTCGTGCGCCGCTGCTCCGGCAGTTCATAGGGCGAATCGTCTTCGTAGACCGGCACGTACATGAGAAAGCCGGCCTGCACTTCGCGGCTGCCCTCCTGCACCAGCGTCACCTTGCCCGACAGCGCGGCCGCTCCGGTATCGCGCGCCTTGTCCATCGCCGCCCGCCGCACCGGGTCGGAATACATGTCGAAGCCGAAGGCGCGCAGGTTGCGTCCGGCGAATGGCTCGAGATAGACGATGGCCGAATAGATGTCACGTTCGCCTTCCGGGCGGATCGTGTAATCCGAGAAGCCCTCGCTGCGCACCGCCGCAATGTGTCGCGCCTTCTCCGCGGCGGGAATGTAGGAAGCGAAGCCGATACCCTGGATCCCCGGATAGTTTTCCGTCAGGTTCAGCGTATCCACGTAGGTACGGAACATGCCACGGGTCACCTCGCCCCTGACGACGAACAGGCCTCTGGTGGCACGCAAGACCTGCTCGTAGATCATGAGCCGCTGGCGAATCACTTCCCTTACGTCGCGGACGCGGTAGTCAAATTCGTTCTGCACGATTTGTCCCACGTTGTTGCGCGCGTTCTCCCACAGCTTGTACGTCACGAGCAGCGAAGCAATGAACACCAGGGCGGTCAGAACGTCGCGCGCGCGGATGAGCTCGGGAATGCGCTCCCCGCGCTCTTCCACTTGCATCATGTCGCCCTCCCTGACGGGCCGTGTCGCCTGGACAGTTTCCCCCCCATCATCACCCGCCGGAGAAGCCCGCCTGATGCCAAGACCGCCATTCCCTGTGCACGATACACTCGCGTTTCCTTGTCATTGATTTGTTACGCTATTCAAAAGATTTAAGACAAGAAAGCGCGCCAAGGGTTTTTGACCCTTCACAAAACTTGTTCCGCGATGTATGGCCGCACGGCAATTGAAAGACCGGTGCGCCTGCCTGGCCCGGTAAAACCGGCGGTCCACATGCTTTTTCGCTTTGCGCTACACTCGTTTGTTCCCTCCAGTCATCCGTGAGCACGCCATGCTGACCGCCACCCGCGCCCCGCAACTCAAGAACGTCCTGATCGCCAGTGGCCTGGTGCTGACCCTCGCAATGGGCGTGCGGCACGGTTTCGGCTTCTGGCTGCAGCCCATCTCGCAGGCCCATGGCTGGACGCGGGAAACCTATTCGCTGGCAATGGCATTGCAGAACCTGCTGTGGGGCGCGTTCGGCCCCTTTGCCGGCATGGCAGCCGACCGTTTCGGCACTGCGCGCGTGGTGATCGTGGGCGCCCTGTTCTACGTCGCCGGCCTGCTGTGGATGGCGACGGTGGCGGAGCCGACGGCGTTCATCGTCGGCTCCGGCGTCCTCATCGGCGCGGCCCTTGCCTGTACCGCCTTCGGCGCCGTCAGCGGCATCATCGGCCGCACGGCGCCAGAAGCGAAGCGCTCCTGGGCCTTCGGCATTTCCGGCGCGGCAAGCTCCTTCGGGCAGTTCATGATGATGCCGGTGGAGCAGCATCTGATTTCGGCTACCGGCTGGCAGACCGCCTTCTACATCCTTGCCGGCCTGGTGGCGCTAGTGATGCTGCCGATGGCCTTCGGCCTGCGCGAGCTGCCACACCAGAAGGCATCCGGGCCGCAGCAGAGCATGGGCGAAGCGATCCGCGAGGCATTTGCCTACCGTCCCTTCCAGCTCCTGGTGGCCGGTTATTTTGTGTGCGGTTTCCAGCTCGTGTTCGTCGGCGTGCACATGCCGGCCTACCTGAAGGACAAGGGCATCGCCGATCCGAACGTGGCGGTGATGGCACTGGCACTGATCGGCCTGTTCAACATTTTCGGCTCTTACTACGCCGGCAAGCTCGGCAGCTTCCTGCCCAAGCGCTACCTGTTGTCGTCTATCTATCTCGCCCGTGCTGTGGTCATCGGCCTGTTCCTGCTGGCGCCGCTGACGCCGTGGTCGATCTACCTGTTTGCCGCCGCCATCGGCCTGCTGTGGCTGTCGACCGTGCCGCTCACCAATGGCGTGATCGCCGGTATCTTCGGCGTGAAATACATGTCCATGCTGTCGGGCTTCGTGTTCTTCTCGCACCAGGTGGGCAGCTTCATCGGCGTGTGGCTGGGCGGCTACCTGTTCACGCGCGACGGCAACTACAACACGGTATGGGGCATCGTCATCGCACTCGGCGTGTTTGCCGCACTGGTGAACCTGCCGATCAACGAGAAAGCCATTGCGCGCGGCCCGCAACCGGCAACTGCATGAATGTCATGAACGACGGACTGAAACGCTTCCTGCTCGGCATTGCCATTGCGGCGGTGCTGGCGATCGTGTTCGTCGGCTACCTGCGTCCGTCCTTTATCTTCGACCTCGCCAACCGCATCATCTTATGCTTCTGAACTCCGCTTCCCTCCCGGCCGCGCGTGCGGCCGTGCAAAACCTCGGCGCATCGCGCATCCGCGAAGTCGCCAACGCCGGTATCGGCCTGCAGGACGTGCTGCCGTTCTGGTTCGGCGAGCCCGACCAGGAAACGCCGGCCTTCATTCGCGAAGTGGCAAAGCAATCGCTGGACGCGGGCGACACCTTCTACACGCACAATTTCGGCATTCCGCCGCTGCGCGAAGCGATTGCGACTTACCTGACCACCCTGCACCGCCCGGTCGACCCCGGCCGCGTGGCGGTCACGTCGTCCGGCGTGTCGGCGCTGATGCTGCTGTCGCAGCTCATCATCAATCCCGGCGACCGTGTCGTCGCGGTGACGCCGCTATGGCCCAATCTGGTCGAGATCCCGAAGATCCTCGGCGCCGAAGTCGTGAAAGTACCGCTCCGCTTTGGCAAGACCTGGGAACTCGACGTGCAGCAATTGCTGGAGGCGCTTACACCCGGCACGAAGGCGGTGCTGATCAATTCGCCGAACAATCCGACCGGCTGGGTGATTGCCAAGGAGCAGCAGGAAATCATTCTGGCGCATTGCCGCAAGCACGGCATCTGGATCCTGGCGGACGACGTGTACGAGCGCCTGGTGTACGACGGCGCGCCGGGGCAGCGCGCCTGCGCGCCCTCCTTCCTCGACATCGCCGCACCGGAAGACCGCCTCGTGTCGGCCAACAGCTTTTCGAAGTCCTGGCTGATGACCGGCTGGCGCCTCGGCTGGGTCGTGGCGCCGGAACCGCTGATGGCAGACCTCGGCAAGCTGATTGAATACAACACCTCATGCGCGCCCGGCTTCGTGCAGCGCGCAGGCGTTGTCGCCATCGAGCGCGGCGAGGAAATCATCGCGCACACCGTGTCGCGCTACCAGGCGGCACGCGACTTCCTGTACGAGCGGCTGAATGCACTGCCCGGCATCACCACGCCGAAACCAAAGGGCGCGATGTACCTGTTCTTCCGCGTCGACGGCGCGCAGGACACGCTGGCGCTGTGCAAGCGGCTGGTGGTGGAAGCGAAGGTCGGCCTCGCACCTGGCAGTGCATTCGGGCCGGAAGGTGAAGGCTGCGTCCGCTGGTGCTTTGCGAGTTCGCTGGAGCGGCTGGATGAAGGCGTGAAGCGCTTGTCGGACTTCCTGTCGGCACAACGCTAACGGCTCTGCTGCGATGGCAGGGGGCGGCAGGCGCCTGGTGGAAACGCCGCCGACTGCACAGCCAGATAAGTCCACACTACCCACGCTGACCACAGGTTGTGCGACATGAAGTGCGCACCGCGCATCATCTGCGACCATCCCATTGCCAAGCCGGCGATGACCGCTGCAGCCAGGCTCAGGCCGGCCGCACGTCCATGCATGTCCCGCCAGGCGAAGTAGATCGCCATCAAGGCGAACCCACCCGATGCATGCCCGCCGGGGAAGCAGTGTCCCGCCGCGATCCCTTCCGCCAGGAAGCCGAAGAGGCTGTGGAACGGTGCATAGCCGCCGTATTCCGCAAGATCCCAGGGGCAATGCTGCGTGCTGCCGCGCTTGAGCAGCGATACCAGCAGCGAACTGCCCGCCATCCCCGCGACGACCCAGAGCAGGCGGCGCCGGTGGAGTCCCCAATGAGGCAGCAGATAGGTAAGGATGAAAGCGCCGAGCACTGCGAAAGCGATGCCGATGACAAGCAGCTTCATTCCACTATGCATGACGGTTTGCAGGAGCAGGTCGTCGCGCAAGGGGAAGACATGCCGGGACGCGTCGTAGTAGAGCGCAATCAGCGTACGATCGAGCGGCGTCGCCTCGAACAGCAAGGCCAGGAACGGAGCCAGCGCCAGCGGCCAGAGCAGGTGCGGGTCGCGGCAGCGCTGGAAGAATGCTGTCAAGGCAGGTTGCGGTACAGACCGCCCTTGTACAGCTCGGCCGCACCCTGGTAATAAGCGATCGCCTCGCGCAACAGGGACTGGTCCACGGGAATACTCGTCAGGCGGGACTCGCCATCCACGCGATACGCCGCCACCTGCCGCTTCGGCCGCAGCACGGTGAGAACGTTTTTCTTCAGGTAGCCAAGCGCCTGGTAATTGCTGATGAATGCGCGGTCATCCTCCTCGGGCGTGTTCAGGATGTCCCGCCCAAGGAAGCGTGTCGGGTAGCTGAAATCGAGCAGCCCGAGCAGCGTCGGCCCGGCATCGATCTGGCTGGCCAGTCGGTCCACCTTGCCTGGCCGGATATGTGCAGGTGCGTAGACGATCATCGGGATGTGGTAGCGCTCGACGGGCAGTTCGGTCTTGCCTGCACTGGATGCGCAGTGGTCCGCCACGATGACGAACACGGTGTCGTGGAACCATGCCTTGCTTCGGGCGCGTTCGAAAAAGCGGCCGATGGCATAGTCAGTGTACTTCACCCCACCTTCGCGGCCGGTATGCGAGGGGATGTCGATGCGTCCGTCGGGATAAGTGAAGGGCCGGTGGTTGGAGGTGGTCATCACATGCGTGAAGGACGGCTTGCCCGCGCGGAAGGATTCGTCGATCTCATCCAGCACCTGGTCGAACAGCGCCTCGTCTGCAACACCCCATATATTTTCGAAAGGGATGCGTTCGGACGGAATCGACACGCGGTCGACCACACGATAACCATTGTTGCCAAAGAATGCGTTCATGTTGTCGAAATAGCCGTAGCCGCCATACGCATAACGCACGTCATAACCCTTGCCCTGGAAGACGCTGCCGAGCGAGAACATGTGCGCGTTGTCGGGTCGCTTCACGATCGATTGTCCCGGCGTCGGCGGCAGCGACAGCGTCAACGCCTCCAGCCCCCGAACCGTTCGCGTTCCCGTCGCATACAGGCGGGTGAACAGCAAACCTTCATTGGCGAGACGGTCGAGGTTCGGCGTCAGGTTCCGGCGATTGCCGAAGGCGGCAAGGAAGTCCGCCGACAGGCTTTCGACGGAAATCAGTACGACATTGAGACGCTTCTCCGGAGCCGGCGACTTCACGGCGCGCGGCTGCTCGATGCGGGTGGTATCGGGGGCAACCAGATGCCCGAGCGTGCGAAATACTTCGCCCGTCGGCAGCGTTTTGTAAAAGCGTGCGTAGTCGAGTTCATTGTTGCGGAAAGCAGCGGCGAAGCTGTACAGGCCGTTCACGGCCAGCTCGCCGTTGTACTGGTTCCTGAATGCTTCGGTGGAGAGCAGGCCACTGCAGAGCCAGCCGGCGAATATAGCGACACTCCAGGAGAGGACCTGGCGCACGCGACGCGCAAAGGGGTCGGTGACGGCAAGCACTGCCACCAGCGTCTTCCTCGCAAAGAACAGGAGTGCGGCCGTGAGCACCAGCAGCGCACCAAGGATTTTCCCGACCGGATAGGATTCCCGGATATTGCCAATCACTTCATGGGTATAGACGAGGTAGTCGACGGCGATGAAGTTGTAGCGCACGCCAAACTCCTGCCAGAACAGGACTTCGGCGACCAGATTGAACAGAAGCAGGTATATGGCGATTGCAAGCACTGCCGCCTTCAACGCACCAGAGAACGGGCGCAAGAACCTTGCCTGCGGCAGGACAAGATGCAGGAACAGCACAGGAATGATTGCCCACAAGCCAGCGGCAATATCGTATGCGAATCCAAGCGCAAGACTTCCCGGAACAGCCGCCCAGTCCACATCTCCCGCCGCCCCCGCCAACAGCGCGAGACGGGTGGCACATGACGCGACCAGGAAGACAAAAAACAAGAGCAAGGGCATGCTGCCGAAACGGCGTTGCAGTCCTGCCCGCGCATGGGAAATGAATGACATCCGCAAGTCCTCCAAAAGTGACGTGCGGAGTATAGGAAGGCGGATGTGTAGGCCGGATCGGTTTTTTGTGAAGGATTTGTGATGACCGGTGCAGCCGCTTGACCGAGGTCAATTATGGAAGCAAACGGTCACGCGCGTACCCGGCTGCGCATCACCTCCGGCTGCGCGGCTGTCAATGCTGCATGTCCAGCCGTGGGCGTCGCAGACGCGCTTCACAATGGACAGGCCAAGACCCATTCCGCCCGGCGTGTCGCTGGCGCGGTAATGCCGTTCAAACACACGGGCAGCATGTTCCGGCGGTATCCCGGGTCCTGTGTCCGATACCGTCAGTTCGCCGTTCACACAATCCACGACGATCTTTCCCTGCGTGGTATAGCGCGCCGCATTGCCGATCAGGTTGTCGAGCAGCAGTTGCAGGAGCGAGGCGTCGGCATCCACCGTCTCGTGCTCCGCAATGTCGTTATCGATGCGCACGCCACGCTCGGCGCAGGCATGACGCACGGGCGCGATCGCGGCTTCCACGTGCTTTTTCAGCTCGAGCGGCTTGCGTTCATCAAGCGTCAGTTCGCGCGCCAGGAAAAGCAAGCCGCGCAGACGGGATTCCATCGCATCCACGGAAGATATGATGCGATCCGCCCGCTCCTTGCCACGCCCGGACAATGCGGCGTCTTCTGCCAGCAGCTCGGCGCTCGTGCGGATGCGGGTGAGCGGCGTGCGCAATTCGTGGCTGACGTTGGCCGTAAACTCGCGCTCGCGCTCCAGCAGCTCTCGATTCCGCTGCCGGTAGTGGTCGAGCGCTTCCGCGAGCAGCGCCACTTCGCGGTCCAGTCCCGGCGCATTCAGGGCCGTCTCGTCGTTGCGCTTCAGGCGCTGCGTGATGCTCTCCAGCTGGTGAAGCACACGCCCGGCAAGCCAGTAACCGAGCCAGAGCGATGCGAGGCTCAGTACCGCGAGCCCGATGATCAGCTTCCATTCCAGCTGTTCGAGCCTGGCCTCGTGCTCGCTGGCGTCGTACATCAGGAACAGGCGCTCGCCGCCGCTGTCACGGATGCCGACGTGGTACTCGGTCTCGCCCGCGTACCACTCATGGATACCGGCCGGAAGCGTCGCGTACTGTTCGGGCAGCTCGGACGGCTGCTGGCCGCGCGCAAGGCGGAAGAACTTCATGCGCTGCGGCGCGGCGGGCAGCTCCTCCAGGCCGAGGGGTGTGCCGGGTTGGCGCAACTGGCTCTCGAGCGCGGCGTTGACCACCTCGTTGATCATGTCCTCTTCCTGCTCCTCGGTGCTGACAAACAATGCCACGGCCTGGATCAGGACGGCGAAGGTCGAAAGCAGCGTAAAGGTCCAGGCGAGGCGCCAGCGCAGGCTATTGATCATCGGGATTCACCAGGCGATAGCCTCGGCCGTGTACAGTCTCGATCATGTTTTTCCCGTCGGGGAGCGCCAGTTCGCGCCGCAGCTGGGACAGGTGGCTGCGCAGGGTGTCGCTGCTGGCCTGTTGCTGTCCCCACACCGCCTGCTCCAGCTCCTCCCGTGTAAAGAGTCGGCCTGGCTGTCGCAGCAGGGTGACGAGGAGGTTCAGGCTTTTTGGTGACAGCTTCAGCGGCTTTCCCTGCCAGGTTGCGTTACCTGAAAACGGATCGTAGGAAAGTGCCCCCAGCCGCATGGCGGCATCGACCACCCTGCCCTGCGCACGCTTTACCAGTGCCTGTATGCGCGCATCCACTTCCTTGAGTGAAAACGGTTTCACCAGATAGTCATCGGCGCCGGCATCGAAACCGGCAAGCTTGTCGTCAAGCGCGTCGCGCGCGGTGAGCATGAGAATGGGAATGCTCATCCTTGCATCGCCGCGGATTCGCCTTGCCAGGGTCAATCCGTCCATCCCCGGCAGGCCCAGGTCCAGCACGACGGCGTCGAAACGCTCCGTCGTCAGCAGGTGCAGCGCGGCCAATCCATTGGGCGCCGCGTCCACCTCGTAACCCCTGGCGGACAGATAGTCGTACAGGTTGCCGGCGATGTCGGCATCGTCCTCGGCGATCAGGATCCGCATGACAAGTTACACCGAGCGCGTAATGCCGCCGTCTACCCGCAGGTTCTGGCCGGTGATATATCCGGCGTCCGCCGACAACAGGAAGGCGACTGTCTTCGCGATTTCCTCTTTCGTCCCCTGCCGCCCCATGGGAATCTGCGAAACCGTGGCCTCGTTCTGCGCGATCGAGTCCACGTAGCCCGGAAGCACGTTGTTGATGCGGATGTTCGACTTCGCCACCTCGTCCGCATAGATCTTCGTGAAGCTGCCGAGCGCCGCGCGCAGGGTTGCCGAGATCGGGAAGCGGGCCGAAGGCTCGTAGGCAGCAAAGGTGGAGATGTTGACGATCGCCCCGCCGCCCTGCGCCTGCATTACTGGCGTCACCAGTCGTGCCATGCGCACCACGTTCAGGAGCAGCAGATCGAGGCCGGCGTGCCAGTCAGCGTCGGTGAGCTCCAGCAGCGGTCCTTTCTTCGGATGGCCGGTGTTGTTGACCACCGCATCGATGCGGCCGTGCGCATCCATGGCGAGCTGGACCAGCTTCTGCAGGTCGTCCGCATTGTCGCTCGATCCTTGCAATGCTTTCCCGCCGAGTTCCTGCGCCAGTTCGTGGATGTCCTCCGAGCGGGACATCAGCACCAGTTTGTACCCGCGTGCGGCCAGTTCACGTGCGCACGCAGCGCCCATGCCGCGCGAGGCGGCGGTAATCAGTGCAACCTTGTCCATGGATCCAATCCCTCCTTGAAACGACGGCACATCATATCAAGCACTATCCCCTGCCGTACAATAACCGCATGGAGATCCCCCTTCCCGAACTCGAACAGGCCATCAATTACTGGCGTTCGCTGCGTCCGTCGACCGGCGAGGAGTGTGCACTCTCGCCTGAAGTCAACGCACTGGCCGATGTCTACGCAATGATGATTTACACCAGGAGCCATTCGGTGCCATTTGCGCAGCTTGGGCAGGCGGCCCAGCAACTGGTCGACGTTTGGCGCAGCCAGAAAAGCTAGCTCCACAGCAACACGTACCGGATTTTTTCCGGAACCGTGTCACGTTTCCCCCGCCTGACTCGTCTTGTCAGCAAGACCCACTCAACGACGAGGAAAACATGCGCATCCTCCAAGGCGCCCGGCTGCTGCTGGCGCTCATCCTGGCGGCCAACGGCCTGGCCATGCTTGCCGCTCCGCATTTCTGGTACCAGACCACGCCCGGCGTGACCGGCGCCGGACCGCTCAACGTCCATTTCGTGCGCGACATCGGCGCCTACCTGGTTGCCGCCGGCGGATTCCCGTGGATGTGGAAAGATTGGCAGGCATGGCGCGCCGCGCTTGCCGGGACCGCCTTCCTGGCAATTCATGCACTGATCCATCTCGGCGAGATGCTCACGGGCGGCTTCGACCTGCACCACCTGGTGCGTGACCTGCCGGGCGTCTTCCTTCTTCCGGTTTTCGCCCTCTGGCTTTCCCTTCCCTCTACCAAGGAGAACACCCATGCTGAAATGGTTCGCCCGACGCCAATGCTCGGCTCGATGGTGGTGGACGGGTGACGGCATTGCCTAAACCGCTTGCCGGCAACGAGATCATTGCCAAAGTGCTGGTTGGTTTCGCGCGTTTCTACAATCTCGTGGAGCACCGGACGCGGCCGGCGCGTGTCAACGGCCTGCCGGGATTCGTCCTCTCGACGGTGCAGGGCGAGCTGATTCAGACCATCGCGCTTGAACCGGATTCGCATGGCCTGATCAGGGCGATTTACGTCGTGCGCAATCCGGAGAAACTGCAGCGCGTCTCGCCGTAACTACGCAGTCATGTGGCGTGCCTGGCGGGGGTTTGCGACGTCGGCCCGCTCCTTTTCCGCCTTCGGCTTCAGGTGCCGCAAATGCACCTGCCCTGCGTAGTCGCTCTCGAGGATCGCCGTGACCTTCGCGCCATCGTGTCCACGCTCGCGCAGCCATTGCGCCACCAGCGCCGCCAGCCGCTCCAACGCGATGCGGTGCGTCGCATCCGTCTTCGCGTAGATCCAGTCTGACAAGGCCATGAAATTGGCAAAGGGCGCATCGGCAAGGACCAGCGGCAAGGTGTTCGCGAAGCGGCCCGAGTTGGCGATCATGTCCCAGTAGCGCGCAAAGCGCACCAGCCGTTGCATGCTGGCGAAGTCGATGCGGTCGGTGGAGAGGATGGTGTACGGCGCATGCGGATCGAACACCAGCTTGTACGCCTCGGTATGCCGGATCACCGGCGTGCCGCGCAGGCGCTTGAGGATGCCGAACTGGATCTCGTGCGGGTTGATGGCGACAAGGCGGTCGAAGCCGCGCGCAAAGCTCTCGATGTCTTCGCCGGGCAGCCCGGCGATCAGGTCCACGTGCAGGTGCGCATGGGACTCTTCGCAGAGCCAGCGGATGTTGGCGGCGGATTTCTCGTCGTTCTGCTTGCGGCTGATGATGGCTTGGACTTCCGGGTTGAAGGTCTGGATGCCGATTTCGAGCTGCAGCGTGCCGGGCGGGAATTTCTTGATGGCTTCCTTCAGCGCATCGGGCAGGTGGTCAGGCACGACCTCGAAGTGCGCGAACACCGGGTCTTCCGGATGTGTGGCCAGCTTGTCGAGGAAGAATTGCATGATGCGCAGGCTGGACTTGATGTTCAGGTTGAAAGTGCGGTCGACAAACTTGAACAGCCGCGCGCCGCGTGCATGCAGCGACTCCAGCTCGGCGAGGAACAGGTCGAGGTCGAACGGCCACGAGGTCTTGTCGAGTGAGGACAGGCAGAACTCGCACTTGAACGGACAGCCGCGCGAAGCCTCGACATAGAGGTTGCGGTGAGCAATATCCTTGTCGTCGTAGAGCGCATACGGCAGCTTGATTTCCGACATTGGCAACTGTACACCGGCATGGATTTTCATCAGGGGCTTCGGACCGTGCAGGATCTGCTTGCACAGTTGCGGGAAGGTCGCCTCGCCCCAGCCCGTCACCACATAATCGGCAAGCTGCGCGATTTGCTGCTCCTGCGTTTCGTAGGACACTTCGGGTCCGCCGAGCACGACGACGATCTCTGGCGCGACGCGCTTGAGCATCGCGACGACCTTGGTGGTTTCCTCCACGTTCCAGATGTACACGCCTAGGCCGACGATGCGCGGGTGATGCGAAAGAATGCGTTCGACGACTTCCGTGGTCTTGGAACCGATCACGAATTCCTGCAGGCGCGTCTCCGGCTGCAGGTCGCCCATGTTGGCAATCAAATAACGCAGCCCGAGCGAGGCATGCGCAAAGCGGGCATTCAGGGTGGAAAGCAGGATGGTCATGGAGGCAACAGGCGGGATCGGCAGCCCTGTATTTTACGCCTGTCCGCCCGGTCGCTCAGCGCTTCTCTCCCGACGGCCGCAACTTCCGGAACACGCTCGGCGGGACGCCGAACCAGCGCCGGAAACTGCGGCTGAAGTTCGACGTATCGTGATATCCGAGCGCTTCCGCGATGCTTTCGACGGAACGCCCGGTATGCTGCAAATACCATTGCGCCTGCTCCTTGCGCACCTCGTCAAGCAGTTCCTGGTAGCTCGTGCCGTGCTGCTTCAGGCGCCGCATCAGGGTGCGCGAGGACATGTGCAGTTCCGCCGCCATCGCTTCGCAGGTCGGCAGACTGTCGCTGCGCCCCTGCAGCCTTGCGCGCACCTGCTGCAGCACATCACCCTCGCCCAGCAGTTGCGCGAGCGTCTTCTCGCACTCGCGCAACGCCGACGCACAGGCCGGCGCATCCGCGGTCAGGCATGGGAGGTCGAGCAGGGCGTGCGGCAGGCGCAGTTCCATGCAGGCAGCGCCGAACTGCAAGCGGCCGGCCAGTCGCCTTCGATAAGCGTCCGCCCACAGCGGCCTGGGATACGGAAGCGCGCATTCCATCTCCTCCAGCGGAGTCCCGACCAGCGAGTCGAGCAGCTTGACCAGCACGACCAGCACCGCTTCCAGCACCGGCACGCGAACGGCGCCGAGGTCGATCCGCTCGCGCACCTGGAGGATGCTGTGCGTCGCATTGGTAGCCAGGCGGAACTCGAGCGCGCTGCCGCGCAGCCGGCCATATCGCACGATCACGTCCAGCGCCTGCCGCACGTCCCGGCTTGCAACCGCAGCGTAGCCGACTGCGCCGTGGCCGGACACCGGGATCGCCGCGCCGAATTCCAGTCCGAGGGCCGGATCGCCGGACAGCGCAAGCGCGGCACGGACCAGCGGGCGTATCTGCTGCAGGCCGATGCCATCGGCCGATTCGACGAGGCGAGCCCAATCCAGGCCCGTTCCTGCCAGCAAGGTGGGCGTTTCGATGCCGCGCTTGCGCATCAGCACGCAGAGCAGCCGCACGTAGGAAGGATGGAAGGCCGGTGTCAGCCAGTGGGCACGGATCACGTTATTCTGTCAGGGAAACCTCGACTGGGATTACCGACGATCCTGTCACATAATGACTAGAGATTGCCACTTACTTCGGTGTGCGTGGCAAGCCATCCGCGCGATCCTTTGATTTCACTTAAATCAGAACAAGGACAACACGATGGAGACACTTGCTTGCCCGCCCGGCACGGGCTACCGGGATCGAAAGCGTTACGCATGGATGCTTTCGCTCCTGGTCCCTTCCACGATCGCCGCAGGCCCGCTGCTGTATTACGCCATACCCGATCCGCGCATCCTCTGGCTGCCGGTCGTAAGCAGCTATATCGCCTTTCCCCTCCTCGACCTCGCACTCGGCAAGGATTCGAGCAACCCGCCCGAGGAAGTCGTGCCGGCGCTGGAAGCCGACGACTATTACCGCCACGTCACCTACGCGCTGGTGCCGCTGCTGTGGATCGGCTTCATCTTCGGTATCTGGTTCTTCACCAGCCATGACCTGCCGCTGCATGCCCAGCTGGCCGGTATCGTCTCGACCGGCATGATCGGCGGCTATGGCATCAACCTCGGACACGAGTTGGGACACAAGCGGACGGAACTGGAGCGGCGGCTGGCGAAGTTCATCCTCGCATTGACGGGCTACGGACATTTCTACATCGAGCACAACCGAGGCCACCACCGGGACGTGGCGACGCCTGTTGATCCCGCGTCCTCGCGCATGGGCGAAAACCTCTACCGTTTCCTGCTGCGGGAAATGCCGGGCGCCTTCGTGCGCGCATGGCGTCTGGAAAGGGAACGGCTGGCACGCGAAGGAAGTTCGCCATGGACGCTGCGCAACGAGGTCATCCAGCCGATGCTGCTGACGGCCGTCTTCTTCACTGCGATGACGGCATGGCTTGGGCTGCACGCGCTACCCTTCATCCTGCTCACTTCGTTCTTCAGCAACTTCCAACTGACGCTGGCGAACTACGTGGAGCACTATGGCCTGCTGCGCGACCGCCTGCCGTCCGGCCGGTACGAAACCTGCAAGCCGCACCATTCATGGAACAGCAACCAGCTGTTTTCCAATTGGGCACTGTTTCATTTGCAGCGCCACTCCGACCATCATGCGCACCCGTTGCGACGTTACCAGTCGCTGCGCCACTTCGAGCATGTGCCGCAACTGCCGACCGGGTATTTCGGGATGTTCCTGATTGCCCATGTCCCGCCGCTTTGGTATCGGATCATGGACAGGCGGCTGCTGGAGGCGGTGGGACGCGATCCCCGGAAGATCAATTTCGATCCGGGGAAGCGCGCATCGTTGATGAGGAAATACGGCCTCCGGGAGGCGGACGCCGGAGGGGCTTAGTAGCTGTAGGCGATGTTCAGGCCCGCGCCCCAGTCCGGGCTGCCGTCGGCGAAGCCCTTGGTCGCGTAGGCCTGCATCTTGTAGCCGCCCCCCAGCTTGCGCATATAGAAGCCCGTGACCTCGCGCTGCGCAAAGCCGGTGTCGGTGGAGCGGCTGCGGTAGTCCAGCAACGCTCCCACGCTCGCCTGCTGGTCCAGCTTGTACGACAGGCCGGCGTTGGCGCTAACCACATCCTTGAGCTTCAGCGTCTCGGAATCGCCGAGCATGCCGTAGCCGATGCCGCCGAAGTACGTCACGTTGCCAAACTTCGCATAGGGATCGACCAGGATCCAGATGTCGTTCTCACCGGTACCGAGGCCGCGGTCGCTGTTGGCGGTGCCCCACTTGACCTTGCCGGTGACATCGACGCCGAACTGCGACTTTGGATCGATCATGAACGAATAGGTAGCCGCCGTGGTGAGGTCGCCTAATCCCGAGTCGGTCCGCACCCGCGTCGCCGTCTGGCTGACTGTGCCGACCCCTACGATCACATTGTCCGAACCAGTAATGCGCACGTAGGGAATCGATGCCTTGAAGGTCCAGTTTCCGGTTTCGTAGGTGCCGATGAGCGGAATCGCCGTGATCTCGGTGGTGGTGTTCGTGCCGTACTTGCCTGTGGTGTAATCAAATCCGGTTTTCACGGTGAAGTTACCTTCGGCGACCGCGGCCTGCGATACGAGTGTGGCGGCGAGGAGGATCTGTCTTTTCATTGCAATAACAGTCGTTGGTCCAACAAAAAACCGGGCAACGCATGTTGCCCGGTCGGATGGGTGTGGATTCAATGGTTTAGTTGCGACGGGTCTTTTCGATTTTCTCAGGACGCTCGATCTTTTCAACCTTGGCGACCTTTTCCACTTTCTCGACCTTCTCTACCTTCTCGACTTTTTCAACCTTGTCGATCTTCTCGACTTTCTCCACCTTGTCGACCTTTGCCGGCTTCTCCGTCTTGAAAGCGGCGATCGCTTCGCGCTTCTCCGCAGCGGCTTCCCGGTTCAGGGCAGCGCGCGCCTGGCCTGCCTGCGCCGCTTCGGGATGCACGACAGTTGCGCCATGCGCCTTCGCGGTCACGCCGGAAGGAAGGGTCGAACCCGGTTTGTAGACGGTGGCACCCTGGCGGACCGCCGTGGTCGTTGTGGTGGTGGTCGGCGTGGTGGCAGCAGTTGTGGTCGTCGTCGGCGTCGTGGTGGTCGTGGTCGTTGTGGCCATAGTCGTCGGCGTTGTCGTCGCGGTCGTGGTCGGCGCCACCGGCGTCGAGCTGGCCGTGGTCGTCGTGGTATCGGTCGTGGCCGTTTGTGCGAATGCCGCGCTGGTGGTCAGCAGGACAGTAGCGAGCGCGTTCAGGACGATGGCGGGGGCAGTGATCTTGGTGCGTTTCATGGTGGTCTCCCAAAGGCAGGTGTCAAATATTCAAATGCCGGAGCCATGGTAAGCGCGCACCATGGAAAGGAGAGCCACGGAAATGTTTCACCTGTAAGGAAATGCTACCATCAGGAAATATCACCGATGTGCCGTCGCCCAATACCCCCGCTGCCTGTACGTCATCTTGACCTCAATCAATGGATTCGGGATTGCAGCTTTTCCCCTTGGAATCGCGGTGATTAAATGGATTAATCACGGACACTGACGATTGTCGAGGTTCCCCATGCTTGAAACCACTGAAAAAAAAGAGCTTGATACGGTCCAGCTTGCCTGGTCGCAGGATCTGGCCATCGGCCACGAGCTGATCGATGCGGACCACCAGGACATTTTTGACGCCGCGCAGCGGCTGCACGCGGAAATCACCTCCGAAGAGCCGGAGTATTCCATCGTCGGCGAAGTGCTCGTTGAACTGATCGATCACACCGGCGGACATTTCGCGCGCGAAGAAGCGCTGATGCGGGAGATCGGTTTTCCCGCGTATGAGGCGCACAAGCGGGAGCACACGCTGCTGATGCAGAAGGTCAATGACCTGCACCGTCAGTACATGGATAGCCGCAGCAGCCGCAACCTGCCGATCGAAGTCGCGAAGTTCATCCAGTACGGCCTCGTCCGTCACATCATGCGATCGGACATGGAGCTCGCCAGCTTCATGCGGGCGGACAAGTAAAGCGTTCCGCAAGCAGATCCGCCCCGGGGCGCGCCCCGGGGTTTCCCCGTTGTTTCCTTATTTCGCCGCCGTGACTGCTTTCTTCGTCACGTAGGTCCGCAACACGTATTCCGACACATCGGCGATATCCTGGTTGCTCAGGCTCTTTTCCCAGGACGGCATGTGGCCGCGCCCGTTCGATACGGTGGCGAACAGCGAGAACCCGGTCGCATAGTCGCGGAACTCCTGGTCATTGAAATTGCGCGGCTTGATCTGGGCCACGCGCGGGTCGGAGCCCTTTCCGTCGCCGTTCGCACCGTGGCAGGACTGGCAGCTCGCCGCATAGACGGTCTTCCCGCGCGCCGCATCCGGCTTGAGTCCGTACGGGTAGTCCACTTTCTTCGCATTGGAATGGTCGTGGTGCTTGTGCCGCGCATCGCCGTGGTCATGGTAATTGTCCGCCGGCCTGCCGCCCATGAAGCGAACAATGATGTAGTCCACCATGGTTTCCATCTGCTCGGGGCTCAGGTGCTCCTTCCACGAGATCATGGCAGTGCGCTTGCCTTCCCTGGTCAAGGTACCCTTTTGCAGCGTTTGGATCATGTGGTCGCGCGACAGCTCCTCGCGCGCCTTGGCGTCGGTGAAGTTGCGCGGCGGGGGATCCAGCGCAAGACGCGCCTGCGTCTGTCCATCGCCGTTCGGGCCGTGACATACCGCGCAATAGTGGCGATAGAGCTTGTCCGGCTCGTCGGTGCTCATGTGGCTCTTCCACTTCTTGTCCTGGGCCGCTGCAGGACCGGCGGCCAGGGCGGCCGCCAGCAGCGCGAAGACAGCCGCCGTACGTGCAGCTTTGCGTTGGTACATCACGAACCTTTCAACAATATCAATGCGGGACGCACGCCCCGCTTCCGGAATTTCAGGCCATTGTATAGCCCCGCAGAAACGCCGCAACCGAATCTACATCAAGTTTTTACGTCGATTCGATGCCGGTTTGATACTGTCTTGCCAGTTCGTGATGCCATTCCTTCACGTCGGGTTCTTTTCCATTTCCTTTTCCTGTAGCGCCCGCCACATGACCTTCCCCGTCGCCGACTTGGGCAGGGCCTGCACGAACTCCACCAGCTTGGGCACCTTGTAGGCGGCCATCTTCTGCTGTGCCCAGGAGACAATCTCCTCCTCCGTTGCCGCCGCGCCCGGCCGCTTGACGATGACGGCCTTGACGGTCTCACCGCGGTAGGGGTCGCGTGCCGCGATGATGCAGCACTCCTGCACGGCCGGATGCTGGTACATCATCGATTCCACTTCCGCTGGCCAGACCTTGAAGCCGCTGGCGTTGATCATGCGCTTGAGGCGGTCGGTGAAGTAGAAAAAGCCTTCTTCATCCATGTAACCGAGGTCGCCGGAGCGGAAGAAGCGCTTGCCGTCCAGTTCGGCGAAGGATTCCTCGGTTTTGCGCGGGTCGTTCCAGTATCCCTTGAACACCTGCGGACCGTGGATCCAGATCTCGCCGTTCTCGCCCTGCGGCACTTCCTTCATCGTGATCGGATCGACGATGCGCGAATCCACGTTCAGGTAGGGCATGCCGAGGCACTGCTGCTTCATCCGGTTGGGCGGGTTGACGTGCGATGCGGCCATGGTCTCCGAGAGGCCATAACCTTCCATGTACTGCTGGCCGGTCAGGTCGAGCAGCTTCTGTGCGATCGCCGCGGGCATTGCCGCGCCGCCGCCGGAGACGCGCTTGAGGCCGGAGATGTCGTATTCCGGCAGGCGCGGATTGGACAGGAAGTCGATCATCATGGTCGGGATCAGCGTCCACGTCGTAACCTTGTAACGCGTGATGAGCTGGCCAGCCGCATCGCGGTCCCAGCGCGGCAGGACGACGATGGCGCCGCCGGTGTAGATCATCGCGTTCATCACCGATTGCATGCCGGTGACGTGGAAGAACGGCAGCACGGCCAGCGTGACGTGGTCCGGCGCCATCGGCCCCGACCAGGTCGGACTGGCCACCGCGTTGAACATCACCGAGCGGTGCGTATGGATGCAGCCCTTCGGCTTGCCCGTGGTGCCCGAGGTATAGGGCATGCAGGCCAGGTCGTCCGGTCCGGCCTCGTGCGAGCGCGGCGTCAGTGCCGCGTCCATGGCGTCCTTCCAGGTCACGACGCCCGGCAATGCGGGCACGTCGCGCGGCGCGCGCACGAAGTCGGGCACGTTGAGCTCTGTCGGCTGGATCAGGTAATCGGAATAGCTCGCGACGATCGCCTTCTCGAGCGTACCCTTGCCCAGTAGCGGCGCCGTGCGCGAAAAGATTTCCTGCGACACGATCGCCACCTTCGCACCGCTGTCCTCGATGGTGTGCTGCAGTTCGTCGGTCATCAGCATCGGGTTGACCGGCACCACCATCGCATCGGCGCGCATGATCGCGTAGAAGGCAATGATGAACTGCGGGCTGTTCTGCATGTTCAGCAGCACGCGGTCGCCGCGTTGCACGCCGCACGACTGCTGCAGGTAGCCGGCGAGCGCGAGCACCTGCTCGTGCACCTGCGCGTAGGACAGCACCGTGTCGTAGAAGATGATGGCGGGCTTGTTGGGATAGCGGCGCGCGGACACTTCCATGTTCACGTACACGCTCGTTTCCGGAGTGGTGATGGCGTACGGGAGTCCCGTCGGCCAGTGGGCGTAATGGGTGGTGTTCATTTGTCTCCGTCTCGGTTTTATAGTTTGGAAAATTGATTATAGGTGGGCATGGAAAATGCTGCTGACACCCCCTCCGGCAGGATTCCCGCTGCTGCGCTACCATCCAGTTTCTTCCCGTTAGATCAAGAAAGAGGCATGCCATGAAACTCTATTACTCGACCGGAGCCTGCTCCCTCTCTCCCCACATTGTCCTGCGCGAAGCAGGCCTTCCCTTTGACCTTGAGCGCGTGAACCTTGCCAGCAAGAAGACTGCCGGCGGCGCGGATTACCTCGAGGTCAATCCGAAGGGCTACGTGCCGGCATTGGTACTTGAGAACGGCGACGTGTTGACGGAAGGACCCGCCATCGTCCAGTACCTCGCGGACAAGGTCCCGGAAAAACAGCTTGCACCGGCGGCTGGCTCGATGGAGCGCTATCACCTGATCGAATGGCTGAATTTCATCTCGACGGAACTGCACAAGACATTCTCGCCGCTGTTCAAGCCGAACACACCGGAAGAAACCAAGCAGGCAGCGCGCGACACCATTTCCACACGGCTCAACATAGTCGAGAAGCAACTGCAGGGCCGCGACTACCTGACCGGGAACCAATTCAGCGTCGCGGATGCCTACCTCTTCACCGTGCTGAACTGGGCACGTCCGATGAAATTCGACCTGGGCCAATGGCCTGCGGTACAGGGATTCATGCAGCGGGTGGCCGCACGGCCGGCAGTCCACGACGCCATGAAGGCGGAGGGCCTGATCAAGGAATGATTCGGTCCACGCGCTGCAACTCGTCGCATTGGGAGGTTGCAGGGATATGGGCTCGAAAATCAAGTCAATCGGCGCCAGGCCGCGCGTCGCACTCGTTCTCCAGGGGGGCGGCGCGCTCGGCGCCTACCAGGCAGGCGTCTACCAGGCACTGCACGAACATGGCCTGACACCCGACTGGGTGGTGGGCACATCCATCGGCGCGATCAACGGCGCCATCATCGCAGGCAACGAACGGGCCAATCGTCTCGACAGGCTCAAGGCCTTCTGGGATGAGGTCGCACACTCGGACCTGCTCGATATGCGTAAAGTGCCGGACCCGGCACGAAAGCTCAACACGATGTTGAGCACCATCGACACGGTCACGCAGGGCGTGCCCGGCATGTATGCGCTGCGCTGGTTCAATCCCTTCTTCGCAGGATGGCCGGTCGCTGCGGAATCGGCGAGCTTCTACGACACCACGCCGCTGGAAGAGACGCTGACCCGCCTGGTCGACCTGCGTGCGCTGAACTACTCAAGCGGCATCCGTCTCACCGTCAGCGCGATCAAGGTGACCTGCGGCCAGCTCAACAATTTCGACACCGCGCACCACCCGGTGAGCATCAAGCATGTGATGGCCAGCGGCGCCCTGCCGCCCGGTTTTCCGCCGGTCCGCATCGACGGTGAACTGTACTGGGATGGAGGACTGTATTCCAACACGCCCCTGGAAACCGTGCTGGCCGACGAGCCGCGCGTCGACACCATCTGTTTCATGGTCGACCTGTGGAGTCCGGACGGACCGGAGCCGAATACGCTGGAGCAGGTGTACACGCGTCAGAAGGATGTGCTGTATGCGTCACGCTCGCGCCGCCACATCGATGCCTACCTGCGCGGCTACCGTCTCCGCCGATTGATACGCACGCTGCGCGCAAAAGTGCCTGACCACCTGCTGGGCGAGGACGAGTTGCGCGAACTGGAGAAAGTGGGCACCGACACGACGATGCATATCGTGCGACTCGCCTATGCCGGACGCGACTGGCAGATGGCGTCCAAGGACATCAACTTCTCGAAGGGTTCGATCGAGTGGCGCTGGGAACAGGGCTACCTGGATGCCATGCGGGCGATCGACCATGGCGCCTGGCGTGCCGAAGCCCCGGAAGGGGCCGGCGTGCTGGTGCACGAGATCGGTCCGAACGGTCGGGAAGAAAGGCTATCGGGCTGATGCGGACAGCACGCCCGGCTGTGCTGGCGTCTGCATGCGGCACGGGAGGCCGCGTTCCGTCATGCCCTCGAGTCCTTCTCCGGCCCCTGCCGTTTCGCGCACGAGGCGCGACATGACGAACACGTTGCCGGCGTTGCGGTCGACGCGGATCGGACGGATGTCGGCCAGCTCCGACCAGGAGCTGACCGATTTCCAGGTATTGGTCGTCTTGTTCAGAACCTGCAGGAAGTACTGGCCATCCTGACGGCGCACGCGCGCGCCCACACTGCCGTCGACGTCCATGATCCAGCGAGTCACGTCACCGTTGTTCTTCCACACCATCTCCACGCTGCCGGTTGTAGGGTCAGCGGTATAGACGTCGAAGACGCCAGCGTCGCGCCGGTTGCTGATGAGTACAAGCTTGCCGGACTGCGGATCGCCGGCATGAATAACATGCGACGTGCTGCCTTTCCATGGTGTGAGGTTGATGGGCGTGGCTCCCGGCCTGTCGGTATCGATCAGCATGACCTGGGTGTTGGTGCCGCCGGTCGGGTCGGCTTCATGGATGAGGTGGCGGCTGTCGCAGGCCCAGTAGGGCAGATTGCGCCCGAGCCGAAAAACTGCGGCGTCTCCGCCATCGGCAGCCCGCACGAAGGTGGTGACCTCCTTACCGTACGCCGCGTGCCAGAGCAGCTTCCTGCCGTCGGGAGACGCCTTGCTGCCGCTCGGGGCATCGATGCTGACGACGAACTTGCGCAGCGGATCGGCCGCCGGCAACTGGGTCGCTGCCGGGGTCGGAAGAGCCGGCCAGCCCGCGCACCCCGCAAGAAGACCCGCTCCCGCTATTAACGCGATGCGCAATGCAATCGATGCCATGATGTCATTCCTTGTCGAACCGGGATAGCGGCAGAGTATAAAGCATCCTCTACCTCTTTCGAGCCAAGGTGAGGCCATCTCCCAAGGGAAGCATCGACAAATCGATGCGCGCGTCGTCGCGCAGCTTGCGGTTGAAGGCCTGCAGCGCGGCGGTATCGGCGTCGGATGCCGCCAGCGCCACCTTGCCGCTCCAGAGCACATTGTCCACCGCCACCAGTCCGCCTTGCCGCAGCAGGACCAGGCATCGTTCGTAGTAGGCGTCATAGCCGGTCTTGTCGGCGTCGATGAAGGCGAAGTCAACACTGCCTGCACCTCCATCGGCTATCAGCGCATCCAGGGTCTCCAGCGCGGGCGCAATGCGCAGGTCGACCTTGTGTGCCACGCCGGCCTTTTCCCACCAGCTGCGCGCCTCATCCGTGTATTCGCGGCTGATGTCGCAGGCGAGCACGCGGCCGTCCTCCGGGAGTGCCAGCGCCACGGCCAGCGCGCTGTAGCCAGTAAAAGTGCCGATCTCGATCGTGCTGCGCGCGCCGAGCAGTCGTACAAGCAACTGCATGAACTGTCCCTGCTCCGGGGCAATCTGCATGCTCGCGTGCGGGTGGTTGCGGTTTGCATCACGCATGGCGGCAAGCACGGGATGGTCGCGCAGGGAAACGTCGAGCAGGTATCGGTAAAGCGTATCGTCAAGGTTGATTGACCGTGTCGTCATGGCTGCCCTTTCCAGCGGAGGGGGATGGGGAGACGCCGGAGCAGAAAGCGTTCCTGCAGACGCTCGGCCGCCCCACCGCGCGGGGCGAGTCCTATGGGGAGCCGATGCCGGCAGAGGCATTCACGGACATGCTGTGGCGTCAGCGGGAACGTGTGGCGACTTAAATGCTCTGGTCCATCTCGTCCGAAGGACAGCTGTCCGCACGGTGATGGCGCACCACACGGGCCGGCACGCCGGCTACCGTGCAGTGTGCCGGCACGGGACGCAACACGACGCTGCCTGCGGCAACCTTGCTCATGGCACCGACCTCGATGTTGCCGAGGATCTTGGCGCCGGCCCCGATCATCACGCCGGTGCGGATCTTCGGATGACGGTCACCGTGTTCCTTGCCGGTGCCGCCCAGCGTCACGTTCTGCAGGATGGAGACATGGTCCTCGACAATGGACGTCTCGCCGATCACGATACCCGTCGCATGGTCGAACATCACACCGGAGCCGATGCGAGCGGCCGGATGGATGTCGACCCCAAGGGCGACCGAGGCCTGATTCGACAATGCGAATGCCAGCGCTTCGCGCCCGTCGTTCCACAGCGCATGCGCAATGCGGTAAGCCTGCAGCGACTGGAAGCCCTTCAGGTTGAGCACGACATGCAGCAGGTTCGGGCAGGCGGGGTCTCGGTCCTTCACGGCGGCGAGGTCGGCGGCGGCCTGTTGCGCGATTGCCGGCACGCGGCGGAGCACACCGTCGAACAGTTCACGCAGTGCCGCTTCCGGAAGGTCTTCGGAGGACAGCCGGCGGGCAGCCACTGCGGCAATGGAAGATGCGAGCGACGATCGATCGAGCACCATCGCTTTCAGACGCGGCAGCAGGATCGGCTCGCTTGCCGCAGCCCGCTCCGCCACGTCGCGGATCTCCTGCCAGATGCTCTCCTGCGTCCAGGCCGGCGGCAGCGCATCGGCCAACACGACGGGCGCCGACAACAACGACGCCGGTAGTGCGCTGCGACGGTCGAGGGTGGCTTCGGTGGAGTTCATGTCTTTCCTTTCCATGACGGCGCCAGCGCCGCCCAAAAGCAAAATGGCCGCAGGGTATTCACTCTGCGGCCATTGGAATCTGTCGAATATGCGCGTGCTAATCGGCAAGCCTTCCTGGCCGCCTGCAGCAACAAAACTGTCCGGAAACAATGCGCTTGTTCATGCGTCAAAACAAAAAGAGAATATGGGTATAACAAAACTGTTGTTCGACTCATTAAAGCACATTTTCGTCCCTGCTGCTAAGGCGGCGCATTTCTTGCAGCTCCAGCCACTTTTGAACATCCATTGTCACAATGAAAAGCATTCGCGTCGGCCTGATCTCTGATACGCACAACCTGCTGCGCACCGAAGCGCGGCTGGCGTTGAAGGGCGTCGACCACATCATTCACGCGGGGGATATCTGCGATGCAGCGGTGCTGCGCGAGCTGGAAGCGATCGCTCCTGTTACGGCGGTACGGGGCAACAACGACCGCGGGCCTTGGGCGGAGTCCCTGCATGAAAGGGAACGCATCGAGGTCGGGGGCGTGTCGATTTACATCGTCCACGACCTGCATGATCTCGACGTGGTGCCGGAAGCCGTCGGCATCAAGGTGGTGATCACCGGCCATTCACACCGGCCGCTGATGAAGATGGAAAACGGCGTCCTGTACATCAATCCCGGCAGCGCAGGGCCGCGCCGGTTCACGCTGCCGATCTCGATCGGGTTCCTTGAGATTGCCGACGGGCGGGCGAAAGGCCGGTTGCAGACGCTCGAAGTCGATTAATAGATCTGCTCGCCCGCCTGCGCCCCGCCGCGCGCATCGGCGGCGCCCGTCATGCTCAGCGCCACGGCTTCGGCCACCTTGATGCCGTCCACGCCGGCCGACAGGATGCCGCCCGCATAGCCGGCTCCCTCCCCCGCCGGGAACAGTCCCTTCACATTCATGCTCTGGAAGTTATCCAGCCGCTTGATGCGCACAGGTGAGGACGTACGCGTCTCCACGCCGGTCAGCACGGCATCCCTCATCGCATAACCGCGGATCTGCCGCTCGAATGCGGGAATCGCCTCGCGCATCGCTTCGATGGCATAGGCCGGCAGCGAAGGCGCAAGGTCCGTCAGGTGCACGCCCGGCTTGTAGGACGGCAGCACCGAGCCCCATTCCTTCGACGGCCGTCCGGCGAGGAAATCGCCCACCAGCTGGCCCGGGGCGTCGTAGTTGGCGCCGCCCATCTCGAAAGCGCGCGATTCCAGTTCGCGCTGGAAGTCGATGCCGGCCAGCGGGTGCTGGTCACCGCCGAAATCCGCCGGCATGATGCCGACGACGAAGCCGCTGTTGGCGTTGCGCTCATTGCGTGAATACTGGCTCATGCCGTTGGTGACGACACGACCGGGTTCCGACGTTGCCGCGACCACCGTGCCGCCTGGACACATGCAGAAGCTGTAGACCGCGCGCCCATTGCTCGCGTGGTGCACCAGCTTGTAGTCAGCAGCCCCCAGTAACGGATGCCCGGCAAACTTGCCAAAGCGGGCGCGGTCGATCACCGACTGCGGATGTTCGATGCGGAAGCCGATCGAGAATGGCTTGGCCTCCATGTACACGCCGCGGTCGTACAGCATCTGGAAGGTGTCGCGCGCGCTGTGCCCGACGGCCAGCACGACGTGGTCTGTCGCGATATGCTCGCCGCCCTCCAGCACCACGCCCCGCACCTGGCCGTTGTCGATTTCGATGTCCGTCACCTTTGCCTGGAAACGGAATTCGCCACCAAGCGACGTGATGGTCTCGCGCATCGCCTCTACCATCTTCACGAGACGAAAGGTGCCGATGTGTGGCTTGCTTACGTACAGGATTTCTTCGGGCGCGTAGGCTTTCACGAATTCGGTCAGCACCTTCCGGCCGTAATGCTTGGGATCCTTGATGCCGCTGTGCAGCTTGCCGTCGGAGAAAGTGCCTGCGCCGCCTTCGCCGAACTGCACGTTCGACTCGGGATTCAGGTCGCGCTTGCGCCACAGCCCCCAGGTGTCCTTGGTACGTTCGCGCACGACCTTGCCGCGTTCCAGGATGATTGGGCGAAAGCCCATCTGCGCCAGGATCAGCGCGGCAAAGATGCCGCACGGGCCGAAACCGATGACGACGGGCCGCGACTTGACCTGCGCCGGCGCCTGCGCGACGAACTTGTAGCTGGTATCCGGCGCAATGGCAACGTTCGGCAAAGCCCGTGCAAGGACTGCTGCCTCGTCCCTCACCTCAACATCGAGCGTGTAGACCAGTGTGATCTGGCTGCGGCGGCGCGCGTCATAGCCGCGGCGGAAGAGGTTGACGGCGAGCAGGTCGGCGTCGGCAATCTTCAGGCGGTCGAGTACGGCCGCGCGCAGGGCGGCTTCGGGATGGTCGAGCGGGAGGATGACGTTGGTGAGTCGCAGCATGCGGGGAACCTTCAGGGAAGGCCGCTATTTTACCGCAGGCATCCTCCGGGGCTAAGCGCGGTATTGGTCGCGCAAGCTCTTTACCTGGTCATGGTTCTGGAGGACGCCCTGGTATTGCCGCTCCACCACGACGCGCACGCTTTCAGGGAGGTTCCGGGTCAGCGCCTGGCTGTAGCTGCTGACCGCCATGGCCTCGCCGCGCTCGCACTCCTGCAGCACCGCCCGGTCATCCTTGCCGGTGATGAGCGCCTTGATGTCGATCCACCGCCGGTGCACGGCACTGCCCAGGCTGCTGCTGTTGTCAGGATCACCACCAAAGGCACGGACCAGGCTCTGCAATTCCAGCGCCGCAGCAGCGCAAGTCTGCGCACGGTTGGTGAAGAAGGTCTTCAGGCGCGTGTCGCTGGCGTCCATCGCACACGTCCGGAAACCTTCGTCCCCGTCCTTGCAAGTCTCGATCAGTCCATTCAGTACCGAAACTACCTCGTCATTCGTCATGTTCGCTCTGCTCCGTGCCCGGGCCACGCGTCTGGCGCGGCCCGGTTCAGTTGAATCGACTTCGACTTATTGCTTGCTCGGGCTGGTGCTGTTCGACGAACCCGAAGTGCCGGATACGCCCGATTTGTCCGAACCGGACGATCCCGTCGCGCTGGACGAACCTGATGAACCGGACGACGAACCCGATGCCGAGGTGCCCGCCGGGCCTTGCGAACCGGATGCGCTTCCTTTCCCCCCGCTAACGTCCTGCGCCATCGTCAGGTGCTGGCTGACGATCGGCTCCATTTTCGCGGCCAGCGCCTTGAGGTCAGGATCGGTGGCGCGGGTCTGCGCGCGCTGCAACAGTCGGTGCGTGTTGCGGTGATCGCTGAGGCCACCCTGCTTCATATATTGCTTGTCGAACTTGTCGCCTTCCAGCGCGGAGAGTTTCTTCGCCGCGGCCTGGTGCTTCTTGTCCGGCTCGGTCGGCAGGGTCACGCCCTTGGCTTGCGCGAGCTGTTCCAGCTCCTTCTGCGACTGCTGGTGGTCGTCGATCATTTTCTGTGCGAAATTGCGCACCTGGTCATTCTTGGATTGGCTCAGCGCAATCTTGCCGGTTTCGATCTCCGCAAGGTTGGACATGGCCATTTCGCGCATGATGTTCTGGTCGGATTTGCTCAGGGACTTGCCGCCGGCGTCCTTGCTTGCGCTCGCGCCCGAGCTGCCGCTGCCGGACTGGGCGCTGCTGCTTGTGCCTTGGCCTGTGGAACTGGAGGTGCTGCCTGACTGGGCTTGCACGGAGGACGCGCCGAACAGCATCGCGAGCACGGCGATCCCGAGCATGCGGTTGAGAATTTGACGTTTTTGCATATGGATCTCCTTCGGGAACGTGACGGCAATAGCCGGGGAATGACATCCTTGGATGCCTGATGCAGGTTAGGCAATGTGCATGCCAGTGCCGCTACCGCCAGATCAAGGAACCACGCGCGGAAATCCGGTAGAAGAGACTACAGAGAGCCGGAAAAAATTACAGGTAACGAATGGCCGCAAAGCGGGCGTCGAAAAAAAAGTGCCAAAGCTTGCGCTTTGGCACAAGTCTTGCCGGATCGCTCCGGCAAGCGCCCATGAAAGAAGGCAGGGCGAGAGTCACCCATGCAGACCCTGGAGGCCCGCAGCCGGGTTGCGGAGGACGCCGCGCGCCTTGCGGCGCTCCCCTTTCCTCGCGGCGTCCCCGCAAACCTGATGACTCTCTAGCCGCGCTGCCTCTTTTCACATTTGCATTCAAGCGTGCTCAGCACATTGCCTTGCGGATCGACGGTCTCCAGCATCACGTCGAATCCCCACAAGCGCGTGACGTGCTTGAGCACTTCTTCCGCCTGTCCGTTGAGCGGTCGGCGCAGGTACTGGTTGTGACGCAGTGTCAGCGAACGCTGACCGTGCGTGTCGACCGACCAGACCTGGATGTTGGGCTCCCGGTTATGCATGTTGTACTGTCCGGCCAGTTGTTCGCGCAGGTAGCGGTAACCGTCGTCATCGTGGATCGCCGAGATCTGCAGCTTGTCCTTCTTGTCGTCGTCCAGCACGGCGAAGAAGTGGAAGTCGCGGATCAGCTTGGGCGACAAGTATTGCGAGATGAAGCTTTCATCCTTGAAGTTGCGCATCGCGAAGTCGAGCGTTTTCTTCCAGTCGCTGCCGGCGATGTCCGGGAACCACTGTCGGTCCTCGTCCGTCGGCTCTTCGCAGATGCGGCGGATGTCGCGCATCATCGCGAAGCCGAGCGCATACGGGTTGATACCGTTGAAGTACTTGCTGGTGACCGGCGGCTGGTACACCACGTTGGTATGGCTCTGCAGGAACTCCATCATGAACCCGTTGCCGACAATGCCTTCGTCGTACAACTGGTTGAGGATGGTGTAATGCCAGAAGGTGGCCCAGCCTTCGTTCATCACCTGCGTCTGGCGCTGCGGATAGAAGTACTGGGAAATCTTGCGCACGATACGTACGATCTCACGCTCCCACGGCTGCAGCAGCGGCGCGTACTTCTCGATGAAGTACAGCAGGTTTTCCTGCGGCTCCGGCGGAAAGCGGTTGGGCGCGGCCTCGGTCACGACTTCCGCCTTGCGCGGCAGTGTGCGCCACAGGTCGTTCACCTGCGACTGCAGATAGGCCTCGCGCTCTTCCTGGCGTTCGCGCTCCTTGGCCAGCGACAGCTTGGCCGGGCGCTTGTAGCGGTCCACGCCGTAGTTCTGTAGTGCGTGGCAGGAGTCGAGCAGCAGCTCGACGGCGTCGATACCGTAACGCTGTTCGCATTCGGCGATGTAGTTCTTTGCGAACACCATGTAATCGATGATCGCGTCGGCATCGGTCCAGGTGCGGAACAGGTAGTTACCCTTGAAGAAGGAGTTGTGGCCGTAGGATGCATGCGCGATCACCAGCGCCTGCATCGTCAGGCTGTTCTCCTCCATCAGGTAGGCGATGCAGGGATCGGAGTTGATGACGATCTCGTACGCCAGTCCCATGTGGCCGCGGCGATAGCTCTTCTCGGTCGACAGGAAGTGCTTGCCAAAGGACCAGTGCGCATACGACACCGGCATGCCGACGGAAGCGTAGGCATCCATCATCTGCTCTGCGGTGATGATTTCGAGCTGGTTCGGGTAGGTGTCCAGGCCGAAGTTCTCGGCCACGCGGCGGATCTCGTTGTGCGCCTGCTCGATCAGCTCGAACGTCCATTCCGACTGGTCCGGCAGGCGGACGGGCTTGACCGCCTTCTTCCGGCCGGTCTTCTTCACAGGGGCTTTGTCGAGGACTTTGATCATTTTGGTTGCTTCTTGAACAGTTCACGGAACACCGGATAGATATCGGCCGGCGACTCGATCTTCTGCTGCGCAAAGTGCGGGTGGTAATCCTGGACCTGCAGGTACTCGTACCACAGGTTCTGCGGCTCGCCCTCGGTGATCTCGACGTAAGCGTAGTACTGCACCAGCGGCATGATCTTCTCGACCAGCAGCTCGCGGCAGGTCACCGAGTCGTTGTCCCAGTTGTCGCCGTCCGAGGCCTGCGCGACGTAGATGTTCCAGTCGCTGGTCGAATAGCGCTCGTTGATCACTTTGTCGAGCAGGTGCAGCGCCGAAGAAACAACGGTGCCGCCGGACTCGCGGGAATTGAAGAACTCGTCTTCGGTCACTTCGGTCGCTTGCGTGTGGTGGCGGATGAAGACGACTTCGATCTTCTCGTACGCGCGCTCCAGGAACAGGTAGAGCAGGATGAAGAAGCGCTTCGCCGCATCCTTCTTCGCCTGGTCCATCGATCCCGACACGTCCATCACGCAGAACATGACGGCCTGGCTCGACGGCTTGGGCACCTTGATGCGGTTGCTGTAACGCAGGTCGATCGGATCGAGGAAGGCAATGCCTTCCAGCTTGGCGCGCAAGTGATGGATTTCCTTGCGCAACGCGAGGATGCGGTGGTCGTCTTCAAACGCGGTCTTGAGCAGTTCGTTCATCTCCTGCTCCGCTTCGCGCAGGCGCTTACGCGACTTCGCGCCGACGGCGATGCGGCGACCGATGGCGCCGCGCATCGAGCGCAGCACGTGGATGTTGGTCGGCGTGCCGGAGATGGTGTAGCCCGCGCGCTGGTTGCGGAATTCCGTGATGGAGGTGAGCTGCGTCTTGACGAGGTTGGGCAGTTCGAGGTCTTCGAAAAAGTAGTTCATGAACTCTTCGCGCGTCAGCTCGAAGGTGAAATCGTCTTCGGTGATTTCCTCGCTGTTGCCCGCCTTGCCCTTGCCGGCGCCACCGCCGCCTTTCGGCCGCTGTATCTGGTCGCCTTTCTGGTACTGCTCGTTGCCCGGACGGACCACTTCCCAAATGCCGCCATGCGCGTGGCCGAAGTTGGGTTCGTTGATGTCCTTGACGGGGATGGATACTTTTTCGCCTTTCTCGACCTCTGTGATCGAGCGGCCCTTGATGGCGCGTTGGACAGCGTCCTTGATCTGGCCCTTGTAACGCCGCAAGAAGCGTTCGCGGTTGATCGCGGACTTGTTCTTGCCCTGCAGACGCCGGTCGATGAGGTGAGCCAAAATGCCTCCTGAAACTGTATGGGCGTTTATTGTTCCCCTCTCCCGCGGGCGGGAGTGGGGTTAGGGGTGAGGGAGGCAGCAAGAGCGCAGACCTTCGCACGCCGGCCGTCCGGCCGGCAAGATGCAGAATGAGTCCAGGGGTCTTGGCAATCCCCCTCACCCCTGCCCCTCTCCCGCTTGCGGGAGAGGGGTTCCAGTTACATCATCACGACGACTTGCGAACCCGCAGATACCACTCGCAAAGCAAACGAACCTGCTTCGCGGTGTACCCCTTGGCCACCATGCGCGACACGAACTCCTGATGCTTGTTCGCATCGTCGGCGCTGGCCTTGGCGTTGAACGAGATCACCGGCAGCAGTTCCTCGGTGTTCGAGAACATCTTCTTCTCGATCACGGTGCGCAGCTTTTCGTAGCTGGTCCATGCCGGGTTCTTGCCGTTGTTCTGTGCACGCGCGCGCAACACGAAGTTGACGATCTCGTTGCGGAAGTCCTTGGGATTGGAAATCCCTGCGGGCTTCTCGATTTTCTCGAGTTCGCTGTTCAGTGAATCGCGGTCGAAGCTCTCGCCGGTGTCCGGATCGCGGAATTCCTGGTCCTGGATCCAGAAGTCGGCGAACGTGACGTACCGGTCGAAGATGTTCTGGCCGTATTCGGAATAGCTTTCGAGGTAGGCCGTCTGGATCTCCTTGCCGATGAACTCGACGTAACGCTGCGCCAGGTACTCCTTGATGTAGGACATGTACTTCTGCTCGAGCTCGGGCGGGAACTGCTCGCGCTCGACCTGCTGCTCCAGCACATACAGGAGGTGCACCGGGTTGGCGGCGACTTCCGTGTTGTCGAAGTTGAATACCTTGGACAGGATCTTGTACGCGAAGCGCGTCGACAGTCCGTTCATGCCTTCGTCCACACCGGCGTAGTCGACATACTCCTGGCGCGACTTGGCCTTCGGATCGGTGTCCTTCAGGTTTTCGCCGTCATACACCTGCATCTTCGAGAAGATGCTGGAGTTTTCCGGTTCCTTCAGGCGCGACAGCACAGCAAACTGCGCCATCATCTTCAGCGTGCCCGGAGCGCAGGGCGCCTTGCCAAGCGAAGAGCTGGTGATGAGCTTGTCGTAGATCTTGATCTCTTCCGATACGCGCAAGCAGTACGGCACCTTCACGATATAGATTCGGTCGAGGAATGCTTCGTTGTTCTTGTTGTTGCGGAATGCCTTCCACTCGGATTCGTTCGAGTGTGCGAGCACGACGCCGTCAAAGGGAATCGCACCGAAGCCTTCGGTACCCTTGTAGTTGCCTTCCTGCGTCGCGGTCAGCAGCGGGTGCAGCACCTTGATCGGCGCCTTGAACATTTCGACGAATTCCATCAGGCCCTGGTTGGACAGGCACAGGCCGCCGGAGTAGCTGTACGCATCGGGATCGTCCTGCGAATAGTCTTCCAGCTTGCGGATATCGACCTTGCCGACGAGGGAAGAAATGTCCTGGTTGTTTTCGTCGCCCGGTTCGGTCTTCGAAATCGCGATCTGCTTGAGCACCGACGGGTAACGCTTGACCACGCGGAACTGGTTGATGTCGCCGTTGAACTCGTGCAGGCGCTTCACTGCCCAAGGACTCGGGATGGTCTTGAGGTAACGGCGCGGGATGCCGAAATCCTCTTCGAGGATCGCACCATCTTCTTCCGCGTCGAACAAGCCGAGCGGTGATTCGTTGACGGGTGAGCCCTTGATGCAATAGAAGGGCACGTGCTCCATCAGGGACTTGAGCTTTTCGGCGATGGAGGACTTGCCGCCGCCGACGGGGCCAAGCAGGTAGAGGACCTGCTTGCGCTCTTCGAGGCCTTGCGCGGCATGACGGAAATAGGAGACGACCTGCTCGATGACTTCCTCCATTCCGTAGAACTCACGGAATGCCGGATAGATCTTGATAACCTTGTTGGCGAAGATGCGCGACAGACGCGGATCGTGACGTGTATCGATCAGCTCGGGCTCGCCAATCGCTTCGAGCATACGCTCGGCGGCAGTGGCGTAAGCAAGGCGATCGCGCTTGCACAACTCCAGATATTCTTGCAGGGAGTATTCCTCTTCCCGTGTCCGCTCATACCGTGCTGCGTAGTTGTCAAAGATCTTCATTGGGCTTCCTTTGATGTATGTCGTACCGGTCGTGTGGGTCTCGGATACAGAATTGATTTTCCACTCCGCAATTTAATAATACGCAGAAAATTTTCTCGTCGATAGGAAATTTTTCGCTTTTTTTTGCGCGAGAAAATAGTTGAAGAAAAGGCTTTCAACTTCTTCTTTTCAAAGCGGTATTTATTGCGAGATTTATTGAAGAAATGATTTGAATGCGCAAAACTTTTTCTCGCGAAAATTGTCGCGAGCCGAAGTCGACGGTGCAGAAAAGCGACACTCGCAGTGCGATGTCATATGCAGGAAAAAAAGTTGGTCGAGCGCGTCAACCGATAGATGCATGCAATCGTTGGATGGGGATCGGCATAACGAATGCTGCGCAACATTTTCTTGCACAGCATGGATGTTCGAGTATATTGGTGTTGTAACTCAGGCTACTTGCCCAGCAATCCCTTCAGCCGCTCCTGAAGCTGGCCGCGGACTCTTTCTTTCTGTTCGTCGAGCGACTTCTCCGCTTTCGCCCGCACTTCTTCTCTCCGCTCATCGAGTTTCTGTTTCGCGAGTTCGCTCGCCATGCCCGCAAGGTCGACCCGCCAGCCGATTGCATTGAAGGGACCGGACAGGCGCACGGGCACCGTCAACCCTTTCAGCGACTGCAGTTCTGGTCCGCCCTGCCCCTGCAAGGTGGACACGATCGTCGTGCGCGCGAGATAGTCCAACCGATCCTCCGCGAGATGGATGTCGCCGGAACCGGCGACACGCACCAGCGGCGATTTGACCAGCAGGTCTTCGTTGTGCGCCACACCATTGACGATGCGGAAGCTTCCCGTCAGTTCGCTGAAGTCGGTCTTCTGTGCGTTCGTTCCGACCCCACCCTGCGGTTTTTCGTCGCCCCGGATCTGCCCGATGCGCGCTTTCGCATCGCGTATGGTCTGCGCGATGTTGACGCCGCGGATCGCGCCGTCCCGCAATTCCAGGCGAGCGGTTCCGTTCAGCCCTCTCTTCATCTGGCTGACGGTTGCGCCGGCGGATGTGACGTCGAGCTGGACGTTGCCTTTTCCTTCCAGTGTGTCCTTGTCGATGGCGTCTTTCATCAGCGGACCGATGTCGATGCCGATCAGCGACTGCCGCACTGCGAAGCGCGCAGGACTGCCGGCCGTGATACTCAAGGCACCAGAGACGCTCCCGCCATACAAGTTGGCGGAGAGCGGCTGGATGTCCAATTTGCCATTCGCCGCACGCATGTCCAGCCTCACGTTGGAGGTCTTGATATTGGCCGCCTTGAGCGCACCGATGCGTACGCTGCCGTTCGCATGCAATTTCCGCAGCGCGGCAAAATCCACCGGCGTTTCAGCCGGCGCCTTTCCGGCCGTTTTGACTGCCGTCGTCGCTTCCGGCTTGGCGTGGTAACGGTCAAGGTCCAGCTGGTCGATGCCCACATCGAACGTATACATGAGCGGCGATAAATCGCTGAAGCCGACCTTCGCCCGGAACCCGCTCTGGTCGATGCTGCCATTCAGGATGGCCGATCCGGTCTGCTTGCCATAGTCCAGGGCGACGTTGCCTACGGTCTTCAGGGCGAGTGCACCGCCGCCGGGGTTGGGCAGGTTGAATCCGGCATTGATCTTGTGCAGTTCGACAAAGCGGGAGGACAGATCGACGGTGAGCGGCGTGGCGAGGGTTCCGTTGATTGCCGTCGCCCCCTGCTTGCCGTCCAGCGTGAGCGACATCTGGGGTGAAGTGAATAGCAACTTGTCGATATTGCCGTTCAGCGCTCCGGACAGCTTCAGCTTTGCATCGAGGGGACCGTCGCGCACAACGCCGTCTATCGCCAGGGCGGGCACGCGGAAGGACTTCGGGCTTCCCTCGAAGGAAGGCAAGCTGAAGTTGGCAGTCATGTTGCGCGCGCCTTCCGCCATGCGGACGTCGCCGCTCACCTTGCCACCGCTGACCGCCGCATCCGTGACCGAGAGACGCGGAATGTCGAACTTCGCTTCAATGGCTTCGCCGCCGCGCTTGCCCTTCGCCGACAGGCGGATGGCCTCCAGCGTAAAACGTTTTGCGGCCGGCAGAAGGTCAGCGTCGCCCGCCAGCTTGATGTCCAGATCCGACATCCCGGCGAGGCCGCCTTGCAGCGCAGCATCCATTTCCTTCAGGATCGTGTGCTGCTTGTCCGGGTCGAGCGTGAATCCTGTCTTGAGCGAGACGCGCGCGTCAACAGCCGGCTCATTGCCCTTGATGTGGGCGGACAGGTGCAGGTCGCCGGGCACGCCTGCGGCGATCTTGCCGGTTTCCAGGTCGAGGTCGGTGATTGCGAGCTTGCGTCCCGCCTGCTGATCGTCGTAGTTCAGTTGCGCGCGCTTCAGGGCAATGCCGCCGATATCGAAACGGAGTTGCTGCCCGGTTTCGCCTTTCGGTTCGGATGCCTGTCCTTCTTGCGCGAGGAGGTCATCGTAATTGGTACTGCCATCTTTGAAGCGGCGGATGTTGGCCCGCAAGCCCTCGATGCTGACCTTGTCCACTACGAGCTGTTTCGACAACAGCGGAATCAGCGCCAGCGACACGCGCGCGCTTTCCACCGATGCAAACTCGGCGCTTCCCTTGTGCTCGGACAGGCTGAGCTTGCCGAGTTCAGCCCCGATCTTCGGAAAGAAGCTGAGCTTGATCTCGCCGGGAATGGCCAGCGTGCGCTGCTTCTTTTCCTGCACCAGGCGGATGATCTGGGGCTTGTAGTCGTTGGGGTTGAAGGTCGCAGCAAGGATGGCGGCGGCTCCGACGAGCAGCACGAACAAGGCGACGATGACGATGAGGGTGTATTTAAGGGTCTTCCGCATGTTATCCCGGCTTCGCCCGCATCTCGCCCCCGCCGCGGCGATAGGCTTTCAGTGCGAAGCGGGCGGGATCGAGTGCCTCGGCGAGTTCACGTTCGATCGGCAGTGGTTCCCCTTCCAGCATGGACGCAAGCAGTTCGGCGGCAAACGGTGCCCAGACGATGCCCCGCGATCCGTATGCCACCAGGCCGTACAGGCCAGGCAGACGTGGCACATCGCGGAGGCGGGTCCCGGCAACCGGCAACTCCGGATCCGGCAAGGCTCCGACCAGCGGCAGCCGGTCCGGCGATACACAACGAAACCCGACCCGCCCTGCAAGGCCGACATCGACCTCCACTTGCGGCAGCACCTGTTTCAGCCGCGCGAGGTTCTCGTCGTGACTTGTCTGCCGCAATTGGGTATCGCTATCGAAGTCATAGGATGCCCCGACGCAGCAAATGCCGCCAGCCGGCCGCGTCACATATCCTTCGCCGCAAAGCACTACTGGCAACTGGGGTAATGCCGCCGCCGGCACGTGCGTCACCTGCCCGCGTATTGCGCTCAGGGGTAATGCTTGTGTTTGAGGAAAGGTAGTTGCGTTAGTTCCATTGGCGAGGATGACGACCGGCGCCTGCGCCAGCACGTTCCCCCGGCCATCGCCGACGCGCCAGCCTCCCACCGTGCGCTCCAGCACCATGGCCTCGCTGGCGAAGCATCGATGCAGGTTTTCACCGCTGGCGCGAAGCAGAGCGTCGCACAGGCTGGACGGCGTCACCCATCCGCCTTGCGGAAAGAACCATGCGCCTTCCGAACCGCGGCCACCGGTCAGCTCCGCAATCCCTCCGCCATCCATCCAGCGAACGAAGTCCGCCGGGAAGCCGAGCGACTCGACCGCCTCGCGTTGCACTTGTGCATGCGCCGCATCCTGCGCCATGTGCAGCACGCCACACGCCTCTCCTGCAAACGCCTTGCCGATACCGCCGAGCCGGTCCCAGCAGCGCACCGTGTATAGAAAGGCCGCTCGCAGCAGCCGAGACGAAATATTGTCGTCCTTCGACAACAAGGGCATCGCGATGCCTGCCAGGTTCCCCGAGGACTCCTGCGCCGGCCTGTCATGGCGCTCGACGAGCGTCACCCGCCAGCCGCGTGCAGTGAGCCGTTCGCAGGCGGCGCTGCCGGCGATGCCTGCGCCGATCACAATGGCCTCGCGCCTTCCTTGCCCGGGCCGTAGCAGGGGTTGCCAGCGGGGCGCATAGCGCGCCGCCAGCATGTCGCGCTTGCGTCCGAAACCCGGCCGCTTTTCGCAGTGGAAGCCGCCCTGCGCCAGTGCCTGGCGAACGGCTGCGGATACGGTGTAAGTCGCGGCGGTCGCCTCCGGTGCGGCCATCCGGTTCAGGCGCGCAAGCACCTTCGGCGACCACATCTCGGGATTCTTGCTCGGTGCGAAACCGTCCAGGTAGAACGCGTCGGCCGCAGCGTCGATCTGTGGGAGGCAATCGGCGATGTCGCCGAAGGCAAGCGTCAGCACGACACGGCCTTCATCCAGCGCGACGCGGTGAAACCCGGAAACCAGCACCGGCCAGGCATCCCGCAGCGCCGCCGACAGCGCTGCCAGTTCAGGCCACAGCGCGTGCAATTGCGCGAGGTCGCGAGCGGAGAACGGATGCTTTTCGACGGCCACGTAGTGCAGCCTGCCGCTGCGGCGCGGGTCGTCCCGCCAGGCCTGCCAGGTAGCGAGAAAATTCAGGCCGAGGCCGAAGCCGGTTTCGACGATCGTGAACCGGCTCCGCTCGCGCCATCGCTCCGGCAGCCCGTTCCCGGCCAGAAAAACATGGCGCGCCTGCTCCAGCCCGCCGTCCGCGGAGTGGTAGACGTCGCCATACGTTTCGGCGTAGGGAATGCCGTCGGCAAATGACAGGACAGCGGGCTGGAGGCGATGGCCGGACATGGAACAGGTTCGAAAGGAAGCAATGCCGTCATTGTAGAGCTTGTCCTATCTTCAATTCCGTGCAAAAAAGTCATCCATCCGGACCGAGTATTGAGATAATACGCACCCACATCAATCCGAACTTGCCTGACACGAGATGAACCGCACCAGCAATACTGACTCCGCCGAACGCCCCCTGTATGTCGTCAAGAACTCCCGCGTGCACGGACGCGGCGTATTCGCCGCGCGCAAGATTCCGGAGGGGACCTGCATCATCGAATACGAAGGCGAGCGTATCAACTGGAAGGAAGCGGTACGGCGCGAAAACCTGAAGGCGCCGGATGATTTCCACACCTTCTTCTTCAGCCTCGACAGCGGCAAGATCATCGACGGTGGCAGCCAGGGCAATGACGCGCGCTGGATCAACCACGCCTGCGAACCGAACTGCGAGGCGCGCGAGGAAGACGGCCGCGTGTTCATCTACGCGCTGCGCGACATCGCCCGCGGCGAAGAGCTCAACTACGACTACGGCCTGGTCATGGAAGAACGCCACACGCCGGCGCTCAAGCGCGCCTACCAGTGCCTGTGCGGCGCACCGACCTGCCGGCAGACGCTGCTGGCGCCGAAGAAGAGAAAGAAAAGCGCTTAGTGGGGGCTGAGCATTTTCAGCCCCGCGATTCCCCCAAGGATCAGCGCCACGCAAATCCACTGTCCCGCCGATAATCCCTCATTCAGCAATACGGCCCCGAGTATGGCCGTGCCGACGATGCCGATCCCCGTCCACACGGCATAGGATGTGCCGACGGGCAGCGTGCGCATTGCGATACCGAGCAGCACCACGCTGACGACCATGGAGATGAGTGTGAGCGCGGAAGGTAGGGGACGCGAGAAACCTTCGGTGTATTTCAGGCCAATGGCCCAGCCGACCTCGAACAGGCCGGCGACGATCAGGATGAACCAGGACATATTGTTCTTGCGACGAGATTCCGTGGCCGTCCACGGTGGGTCGGGAAGAGGCGGGGTCGTCCCCGCTTTCATCAGACAGCCTTTTTCAAGGCCATGCATTACTTTAGCTGATCCCGATAATTGCTGCAGGAATCAACCGGCAATCTCGTAACGGTTGCGCCCGTTGCGCTTGGCATCGAACAAGGCGGCGTCGGCACGGTTGATGGTGTCGGAAGTGCGTTCACCCGGCCTGCGCTGGGCAATACCAAAACTCGCCGAGATCTGCAATGGCGCTCCGTCGGCCATCATCTCGATGCCGGCAATTGCCTCGCGCATGCGCTCGACTACCGCGGCCCCTTCGGTCGCGGTGACCTCAGGCATGATGACCATGAATTCCTCGCCGCCCCAGCGACCGCAAAGATCGTAATCGCGCACGCCATTTCGGATGGCGTTGGCGATGCGCACCAGCACCTTGTCCCCGGCTTCATGCCCGTAGGCGTCATTGACCGACTTGAAGCGGTCGACGTCGATCAGCACAATAGTCAGTGGACGCTCCAGGCGCTCGGCACGCCCGGTTTCGGCCTTCAGGCTTTCCATCAGCATGCGCCGGTTGCCGATGCCGGTCAGCGCATCCTTGGTCGACGCATCCTTCAATGCCTCGTTCAGATCGCGCATCATCGACTGGTAGCGGTCCGAAATGCGGGCGATCTTCTCGAGCTGGCGCAGCTGCTTGTTATAGCGTCCCGTCAGTGCTTCCTTCTCGTCCCGGCTGACGGTCTGGTAGCGGTCGGAGATGCGGGTGATGCGGTCGATCTGGTGCAGCAGGCTGCGGTATTCCGCATACAGCTCGCTGAGGGCGTAACGCAGCGGATTGCCCTCGTTCTCGGGGTCCGCCAGGAGCGTTTCGATAATCAGCTCGAGGTGCTTTTCGTCGCGCACGTTCATTCCACCTGGCTGATGATCTCGAACGGGAAACTGCAGTCTTCCTTGAACTCTTCCGCCAGGTCGGCCACGCGCTCGTTCTGTTCGTCGTAGAACCAGTTCACCACCACCGTCTGTCCGGCCTTGTGCGCGTCTTCGAGGATGTCGAAGATATCCATCATGGCCTTGACGCTGCTGGTGTTCAGGTACAGCAGGTGCAGGTTCAGCGTCAGCGGCCGTCCCTGCTGCAGGTATTGCTCGATCCATTGCATGGCCGGCGAGAACAGCTCGAACGAGTTCTCCGGGTAAGAGTCGCCGCGCATCTCGACAGTGCCGGCCGTAAAGTCGGCGACGATCGACGGTGTCGATTGCGTTCCTTCGATTTTCAGGTTATCCATTCTTCGTTCCTTCTGAATCCGTTACATCACGACGCGCATGCTGAAGAACGCGCGTCCGTCGTCCAGCTTGCGCAGCGAGCAGGACAGCGGCTCGGATGCCTTGCGCGCCAGGTCGATCAGCCCGAGGCCGGCGCCGCTGCAGGCGCCCTCGTCGCGCGGCTTGCGCAGCTGGTCCTTGTATTCCGCCTTGAGCTGGAGCTTGTCCATGGACGCCAGTCTGTGGACGCGCGCTTCGAGCGCCGGCCCGTCCGTACCGTCGAGGATGTTCCCCGCCGATACGACGTAACGGCCTTCCGTATCGCGGGCGATAACTACCGTTGCCGAAGCCTCTGCCTCGCCCCAGCCCTTGCGCGAGGCGTAGTGACGGATGTTCTGCGTCAGTTCGATATACGCGCCGAACACGTCCATGGCCGACGATGGCGTCGCATGTTCGTGTTCCATGTAATTGCGCAACGCGTTGCCGATTTCTTCGATCAGGCTCTTGGTCAGCGGGCCGTTGAAGCACAGCATGATGCGTTGCTGGTTGTACGTCTGCTGTAATGAAAAAAGATCGATGAGGCCCATGTTTTCCCCTAAGAGAGTGTTATGACCTGGATTGAGGGTCGCGTTCGGTCGAGAAGGGATGCAGTGCGGGGGGGCGCCGAGCCCGCGGCGCGACGCTCAGACTGGGCGTCTGAGCAAGCGTCGCAACACCGCAATGCGTCCCTTCTCGACCGAACCCTCTGGGCAGCCCCGATAACCGGCCGCCTGCGGTGTTGCAGCTCCTTGCCGTGGAACCACCACGACGCGTCGCTGCGCCTTGCATTCGGCCGGTTCTCGGGGCTGCGCGACCCTCAATCCAGATCATGACACTCTCCTAAACCTGAAACAGAGCATGGTGATGTCGTCCCGTTGCGGATGATTGCCTTGGTATTCCGCCAGTGTAGAGGCAAACGCCCCGCTCTGCTCCGCGAGCGGATGATCGGCATAGCGCCGCAGCATGTCGACGAAGCGGGTATTGCCGAAGCCGAAACCCTTGTCGCCGCCTGCCTGGTCGAGGAAGCCATCCGTCGTGAGGTAGAACGTGCGCGAGCCGAGCAGGTCGACGCTTTCGTTACGGTACTCGCCGACGTAACGGTCGCCGATCGAGCGCCGCGCGCCGTGGACTGAACCGATGTCCTCGCCGTCACTCCAGTAAAGCGCGATCCGGGCGCCGGCGAAGATTACCTTGCGGGTCTTGAAATCGACGTAGGCGATGCCGGCGTCCATCATCGTCGCGATGTCGCGTCGCCGGTCATCGATCTGCAGCATGCCGCGCATCACCGCGTCGGTGCGGCCGAGAATGGCAGCCGGGTCCTGCGCGCCGGTTTCGTCGATGGCCTGGTCGATGGCGGCGCGAGCAAGCATGGTCATGAAGGCGCCCGGCACGCCGTGGCCCGCGCAGTCGACCACGCCGAGAAGGCAGCCGCCATCGACCTCGCGATAAACGTAAAAGTCACCGCCTACGACATCGCGCGGACGCCACAGCACGAAATGATTCTCGCCGAGGGCGCTGGTGAGCTGGCGGTCCGGCAGGATCGCTCGCTGGATCAGGCTGGCGTAGGAGATGGAGTCGCTGATCTTCTTGTGCGCCAGCGACATTTCGCGGTTTGCCCGCGTCAACTCCTGTGTACGGTCACGCACCGTCTCTTCCAGTTCCTCGGTATGGCGGCGCACCTTCTCGGCCATCGCGCCGAAGGCCCGGGTCAGGCTGCCGATCTCGTCGTTGCCTGCCGGCGGCAGCGCCAGCGCGTAATTGCCGGCCGCCATTTCCTGCGCCGATTGCTTGAGCCTGAGCAGCGGCGAGAGGACGAGGCGATTGAGCGCGTACACGAAGCCGACCATCGCCAGCACGAGCAAGGCCAGCGTCGCGAGCGCCACCCATTTCAGCAAGCCGCTGTCGAGCAGTTCCGCGACATCGAGGTCTACCGCGGTCAGCACGTGCCATTTCAGTTCGGGGATGTAGGACACGGCGACCAGCTGCTTCCTGCCGTCCAGATTGGCCGTAAATAGCTCCGCCTTGCCGGGATTTGCAACCGCCTTTGCCAGGGCCTCCTTCGCCGCGCCGGTATCCTTTGCCCCCTGCAGCAATCCGAACAGCGACTGCTCGATGATTGCTTCCTTGGTAGCGGAATTGAAGGCGATGCGCTTGTTGTCGGGATGCGCCTGCACGGCACCGTTGACGTCCACGATCATGGGCGTGACACCCGCTTCGGTCGTGCTGACGAAATCATTCAGGAAGGTGGTCAGGTCGAGACCCGTGCCCGCCAGACCGACGGGACGCTCGCCGTCCTTCACGATGATGTTGAACCACACCTTGGTCACGTTCAGCTTCACGTCCGGATCGACATTGATATTGAAGGGCTTGTCGCTCTTCATCGTGTTGAAGTACCAGGCGTCGTTGCGGTCGTCTTCCTTCAAGGTATATCGCGGCGCGTCGCTGTACGCGGATTCGGTGTCGTTGAAGTAGTAGTGTTTGCTGACGTCCGAGATGATGAAGTAGGACTGGTCGGTGAAGTCGCGGCGGAAGCTCTCGGCCTCTCGCAGTGCCAGGGCCTTTTTCTCGGGATGGTCGTCGTCAAGCAGCCATTCACGGATTACCTGCGACTTCGCAAGGCGCAGGGACAGGGCGAGCTCGCGCGCCACCGGGGCGACGATGCGCTCGCGATTGAGCAGGGTGTAATTGCGGGTATAGGCCGAGCCGAGATGCGAGCGTATCGATTCGACGGCGCGGAAGCCGATCAGGCTTGCAAGCAGTAGAACGAGAACACAGGTGACGAACAGAGCAAGAACCGACTTGCCGCGAAGGCCGAACGCATGCCCCATGTATTCTCCAGCTTGATGAATGGCCGGAAGCGCAGCGAACGGCGCCCCTCCCGTGCCCGCGCTCCTGGTGCGGACGAGGAAATTCTGCCAGTCATTGTTGCTGCGCGCAATGTTCTTCGGGCATTTGTCGCCCGGGCGTCAATCTGTCAGCCGGAGGATTGTCGATTTGCTATTGAAGCATGCCGAACTGCCAGCCGAAGAAAGTAATCAGCGCAATCGCAATGGTCAGCAGTTGCTTTCGGGTCGCCGCACAAACGAGGATGGCAACGATCGACGCCACGAGTTGCGGATTGCGCCAGGTGATTTCCAGTCCCTCGCCATGGGGGCCAAGCACCATGGGCACGATGATTGCGGTGAGTACCGTGACCGGCACGAATCCGAGCGCCTGCTGCAGCAGTGGCGGAAAGGCGATGCGTCCGCCGAGCCCGAAGATGGTGGCCTTGATGAGGACAGTTACCGCCGCCATGCCGAGGATCATCCACGTATTGTTCATGCTGCGCTCCTTCCGTCGGTGCGCACTCCGGCACGCCAGCGCGAGAGGGCGACGCCGGTCGACACACCGATCACGACGGCAATCGTCAGGCCGAGCTTGTAGGGCAAGTCCTGCAACATCCAGGCAAACGTGCCTGCGGCCACCGCAGCGCCGAAATGCGGCAGCCTGTTCAGCTGGGGAACGACGATGGCGATAAAGGTGGCTACCATCGCGTAGTCCAGGCCGAGCGATTGCAGTTGCGGGAAGATTGCGCCGAATACCAGGCCGACGAGCGTCCAGGTCTGCCAGTTCACATACATGGACAGTCCCGATCCGAGGAAGTACCAATGCCCGTACGGACTGTCCTGCTGCCTGCTGTAGTAGCCGTTCATCACCGCGAAGGTCTCGTCGGTCATCAGGAAGCCGAGCGTCCAGCGCCAGCGCGCAGGCAGGTGGGCGACGTGCGGCAGCAAGGCGGCGGCGTACAGCATGTGCCGCAGGTTGACGATGAAGGTGGTGAACCAGATGACGAGCATTCCCGCGCTGCCGGCGACGAGACCGACAGCGATGAACTGGCTGGAGCCGGCAAAGACACCCAGGGACATCAGTTGCCCCTGCCATGGGGCGAGCGGGCCGGCGGTGACGAGCGTGCCGAAGATCATGCCGAAGGGCGCTGCGCCGATCAGCATCGGAATGGTATCGCGCGCGCCGGCGGCGAAACTGGACAGGCGGGTGGGAGGGTGCGACATGCGTTTTCCTTTCGACGGCAATGGTAACGCCATGGCCGTCGCTCCGCTTGTATGTTCTTGCGCAACCGATATCGGGAAGAAAGACGCTTGTCTTGCCTCGCGGCGCGCTGCTATCGTAGCCGCCATGCCGACCATCCTCATCCACATCGCCGGCCAGACGCTCGAACTCCGCGACGACAACGGGAATACGCTGCGCCGCTTCGCCGTTTCCACCGCGGTGAACGGTCCGGGGGAACTGCACGGCAGCAACTGCACGCCCCGCGGCCGGCATGTGGTGCGCGCGAAGATCGGTGCCGGTGCGCCGGCGGGCACCGTTTTCGTCGGCAGGCGTCCTACCGGCGAAACCCATAGCGCCGAACTGGCGGCGGCCTGCCCCGGGCGCGACTGGATACTCACGCGCATCCTTTGGCTGTCGGGTTGCGAGCGTGGGCGCAACCGCCTGGGCGAGGTCGATACCATGCGCCGCTATATCTATATCCACGGCTGCCCGGATACCGAACCCATGGGCATTCCCCGCTCGCACGGCTGCATCCGCATGCGTAATGCGGACATCATCGAGTTATTTGACATGGTTCCGGCAGGAACGCCGGTCGAGATCTGCGGTTAACCGCCGGCTCGCCTTGGCTTTCTATGCCTGCGGCTTGAACATGGGCGCCGAGGACATGATGACCAGGCCGATGGCCAGTGGAATGGTGGCCGAAAATCCCACATGCTTGAAGCCCAGCGCGCCGAGCACCCCGCCCACGAAAAAGGAAGCGACCAGCGACAGGTGTACGCGCAGCTTGGTCCGGTTGGCGGCAACGAAGAGGTCGCGCTCGACACCGGCCTCCTTGTTCCAGTAGAACAGCTTGCCCAGCTCGATGCCGATGTCCGTGAACAGGCCGGTGACGTGGGTGGTGCGTATTTCGGCGTTGGAAATCTTGGTGACCAGGGCATTCTGCAGCCCCATCACGTAACATAGCAGCGCCGCCGTGGCGGACAGGTCGACGAATTCATGCATCTGCAGGTTCGCTCCCATCAAGCCGAACAACAGCAGCAGGATGGATTCGGTCACCAGTGCCGGCATGTAGGGATTGCCGCCCATATTGCGTCGCGCATAGTTGACCATGATGGCCGTGGTGGCCGCGCCGAGGGCGAACGACAGGATTGACAGCAAGGCGGTAACCACCAGCGGCAGCTGGCCGAGCACGACGTTGTCGGCTGCCGACGACAGCATGCCGGTCATGTGGGAAGTGTACTGGCCGATGGCGAGGAATCCGCCAGCGTTAAGTGCGCCGGCGACGAAGGCGAGCGAAGCGCCGAGGTGCAGGTTGGCGCGGGCAGAGCGTTCCTGCGCCGTAAGGGAAGCGAGGTAATTGATGGGCATCGGGAAAAAATTGCCTGGGTGACAACATTGGAGCCGGCGAGCACGCCGCACCACAATGCCCGAGTGTAATGCCAAATGATCCGCCGCCGTGATGGCGTGAAAAAAAAGGAGTGGAGACTGCGTGATCTCCACCCCAAACCTCAGGAGACACTGAGGAGAGACTGCATGGGCCGACCGCTCCACGGGGAGGAGGTCACTGCCTATGCCAATTGCTACTGTTACCGTGGGCCCCAAGTACCCACAGCAGGAATGTAGCAGCCGGCGGACAAGAGAAAATCCGGAAAGATGGAGGGTCTATCTAAGAAGATTCAGCGGGAGTGCTGCAGCAAATGACACGCCGTATCCGAATGGATACAGGTAAGGGCAGGATGCAAAATCTCAGGGCTTCGTCTGGGCGGGAGGCAGCGCTTCTGCCGGCGGCGGCACGGCAGCTGGAGCAGGCGCCCCGCGCGACTTCTTTGCCGCCTCCTCCGCCGCCATCACGAAGGCCGATGCACAGGCCGCCTTTAGCTCCTGTTCGAACACCGGCGCAAACAGGGTCTTGCTTTTTGACTTGCTCATGCGAGCCGCTTTCGGCAGCAGGTAATCCCCCGCCGGGTGCTCCAGGCGAATCCAGTGCAGCATGCCGTTGGACTTTTTCATCTCCACGCGCACCTTGACCGGCGGGTTGGTCCGCGTGCTCATCGTCACCACCGTCGCCACATCGTTCGCGATATCGCCCACCACCGACGGCGCCATGCCTTCGTCGATACGCTCCGCGCCGGCGGTCGAAAAGAAATGCGCGCCGCACAATTGATCGTCCTGCTGGTGCAGCTCAAGTACGAAATTCGAGCACTTGCCGGAATCGCGCTGCACGCCGCTCGGACAGATCCATGCCACCCATGCGCCGCTAAAATCGTCGACGGCAACGGCCGGGGCCAGGGGGGAGAGCAGGAACAAGGGAAGGAGCAAGTGAAGCCGCATGGCGTTGGGGTCCCCGAAGTGCAATCGTCCTCTACATTTACCAGAGAGGCCCGCAGGCTTCTTGAGGACACGCAAAGGAGGATTACGCGGCTCCGGCTAAAGGGATCACGCGGTTGCGTCAGGTTGCTTGATCTTCGTAGGGCCGCCGGACGCTATCAAGGAAGCATTTTCCTAAAGCGCCAAGTTCTCGCGCAGGAATTCAAACAGGAGCTTCACCCGCTTCAGGTGCCGGATATCCGGGTGCGCGAGCATCCACAAATCCGTCTCCAGTTCCGGGACGGGTCCCTCCACGATGCGCACCTGCGGGTGGTCCTTGAGCAGGAACATCGGCGCGACACCGACGCCCAGTCCCCACACCACCGAGCCGGCAACGGACAGCACGCTGTTGCAGCGGTAGCGGGGCTGCACCTTCGGGTAGTGCTGGCGGCGCCAGCGTACGGATGGATGCTCCGCAAGCGATTCGTCCAGCGCAATCCAGTCGGCTTTTTCCAGGTCCACCGTCCCGCCCATGCGGTTGATATATGCCGCCGATGCGAACACTGCCGACGTCAGCACGCCGAGCCGGCTGCCGACGAGATGCTCGGGCGGTTTGCGCGTGGCGCGGATGGCCACGTCCGCATCGCGCTGGCTGAGGTTGGCGAGGGTGTTGGTGGCAATCAGTTCCAGCTCGACCTGGGGATAGGCAGCAGTGAATTTGCCCAGCGCCGGCAGCAGCAACCCGTTCAGCACGGTATCGGTGGTGGTGATGCGCAAGGCGCCCGCCGGCTCGCTGCCCACCTTGGCCGCGGCTTCACGCGCTTCCTGCAGCTGCGTTTCGATCCGTTCCGCATAACCCGCGAGTTCGCGCCCGAGTTCCGTCGGCAGGTATCCCTGCCGGCCGCGCTCGAAGAGCAGTTCGCCGAGGTCCTTTTCGATGCGCTTGATCGATCGGAATACCGTCGACGTATCGACGTGCAGGCGTTCCGCCGCGCCTTGCAGCGAACGCCCGCGCACCAGCGCCAGCAGCAGTTCCAGGTCGGACAGGCTGAGCGTTGATTGCAACTTTGCATACGATGATTTCATCAGTGCCTATTTTCTTTGCATGTCCACAATCCTACATTACTTGAGGGTGTTATGAACTAGGGAAGGGGGCGCGCAGCCCCGAGAACCGGCCGAATGCAAGGCGCAGCGACGCGCCGTGGTGGCTCCACGGCAAGGAGCTGCAACGCTGCAGGCGGCCGATTATCGGGGCTGCCCTCCGGGTTCGGTCGAGAAGGGACGCATTGCGGTGTTGCGCCGCTTGCTCAGACGTCCAGTCTGAGCGGCGCGCCGCGCCTAACACTGCATCCCTTCTCGACCGAACGCGCCCCCTTCCCTAGTTCATAACACCCTCAACACCAACCCGTTTTAAAGGAGTTTCATCATGATCAACCAAACCCTCTCCCCCTATGCCGCCACCCTGCTGCGCGTGAGCCTCGGCGCGATGTGGATCTCGCATGCGCTGCTCAAGCTGATGGTGTTCACCATCGCGGGCTTCGAAGGCTTCCTTGCCAGCCATGGCATGCCGGCCTTCATCGCGTGGCCGGTGGTGTTGCTGGAAATCGCCGGCGGCACGCTGGTCCTGCTCGGCTGGCACGGACGTATCGCCTCCCTGGCGCTGCTTCCCATTCTCGCCGGCGCGACGGCGGCGCACATCGGCAACGGCTGGGTTTTCAGCAATGCCAACGGCGGCTGGGAATACCCCGTCTTCCTGATCGCGATGTCCGTCGTGCACATTCTGCTCGGAGACGGTGCATTTGCGCTGTCTGGGGGCAAGTCCCGCGTTGCAATGCGACTGAAGACTGTTTGAACCGATTACCCACTTGAAAGGAAAGACCATGAAACTCTATTACTCCCCCGGCGTCTGCTCCCTCGCCCCGCATATCGCCCTGCGTGAAGCCGGCCTTGCCTTCGACCTGGAAAGGGTCGACACCGACAAGAAGCTGACCGCGAGCGGCCGCGACTACCTCGCCATCAACCCGCACGGCTATGTGCCGGCCCTGGAGATCGAACCCGGCTTCCATCTGACCGAAGGTCCGGCGATGCTGCAGTACATCGCCGACAAAGCGCCGGAGTCGGGGCTCGCGCCACGGGCTGGCAGCGTCGAGCGCTACCGCTTGCAGTCGTGGCTCAACTACATTACCTCGGAGATCCACAAGGGCTTTTCGCCGCTGTTCAAGCCTGGCATGCCGGCCGAAGCCAAGACCATGTTCAAGGCGCAGATTGCGGGGCACTTCGACTACCTCCAGGGGTACCTCTCGCGCCAGGCCTACCTTTTGGAAAGCGGCTTCTCGATCGCCGATGCCTACCTCTTCGTGGTCTCAGGCTGGTCTGGCTTTGTCGGCATCGACCTGAACAAGTGGCCGGCCATCGTCGCCTTCCGCGAGCGTGTGCAGGACCGTGCATCGGTGCAGGAAGCAATGCGCGCAGAAGGGCTGCTCAAGTAAGCGCACGTACCTCGACAAGGAGACGCCAATGAAACTCACACTCATCAGCCATGTGCTCTGCCCTTACGTGCAGCGCGCAGTCATCGCCTTGAAGGAAAAGGGCGTGCCCTATGAGCGCATCGACATCGACTTGTCGGCCAAGCCCGACTGGTTCCTGGCGATCTCGCCGCTGGGCAAGACGCCGGTCCTGCTGGCCGACAACCAGCCGATCTTCGAATCCGCGGTGATCTGCGAATACCTCGAGGACACGCTGGCGCCGGCGCTGCATCCGGCCGATCCGCTGGAACGTGCGAAGCACCGTGCGTGGATCGAATTCGCATCGGCCACGCTCAATGCAATCTGGAACTTCTACACCGCAAAGGATGTGCAAGCCTACGATGCGGCAGCTGCGGTGTTAAAGGAACGCTTCTCGCAGCTGGAGAAGGTGCTGGGCGATGGCCCCTGGTTCGGCGGCACGTCGTTCAGCCTGGTCGATGCCGCGTTTGCGCCGGTGTTCCGCTATTTCGATGTATTCGATTCGGTCAGCGGCATTGACCTGTTTTCGGACACGCCGAGGACACGCGCGTGGCGGAAGGCATTGGCGCATCGCCCCTCGGCGCAGGAAGCGGTATCGGCAGACTACCCGGCACTGCTGCGCGACTTCGTCATCCGCCAGGGTGGCGTACTGGGCCGCCGGCTAGGCTAAGCGGCGCATCCGTTGCGCGCGGTTCTGCCGCATCCCGATCATGACCTGCCGGAAGTTGACGACATTGCGTCCGATACGGTCCGGCAGGGTCATCATCGCATAGGTAGCGTCGGTACTGACATCGATGTGCAGTTGCTCGACGCAGCCATGACGGCCGACGGCGAATCGCGCGAGGAGGTCGTTTCCGTAGACAGCTTCGATATTGCGGGTGTCCTCGCACTGATCGTTCCAGCAGAGGGTGTAGGCAAGTTCCGGACGCTCCAAGTCGCCGACGACCGGCACCTCCAGGATCACCGTGTCTGCTACCGGCGCCTGGGCAGCGGCGTAGGCCCGGGCGGCGCGATGGAACGCGAAGGCGCGTTCGTCGCGGTATCCGTCTTCATATTGTGCGACCACGATATAGATCAGCATGCATTCCCCGCCAGTGAATTCCCGACATGATGCAGAGCGCCGGGCTGGCGCACTACCCATGAACATGGGATTTTCACCGCGAATCCGTGTGCGGATCCTGTGAATAATCATTCAGGGTTTGCGCAGGGGACGGTACCTGAAGCAATCGACGCGATGGTCATTCACCATGCCGATGGCCTGCATGTATGCATAGATGATCGTGGAACCGACAAACTTGAAGCCGCGCTTGGAGAGGTCCTTCGATATCCGATCCGACAGCGGCGTCTTTGCCGGGCAGTCGTGCGCGTGCTTCCACGCATTCTGGATCGGCTTGCCGTCGACGTAGGCCCACAGGAAGGGAGCGAGTCCGCCTGCTTCTTCCTTCAGGCGCAGGTAGGCCTGCGCATTGGTGATGGCGGCTGCGACCTTGAGCCGGTTGCGGATGATGCCGGGATTGGCGAGCAGTTCGGCGACCTTGGCTCCATCGTAGCGAGCGATCTTCTCAGCATCCCAGTTGTCGAACGCGTCACGATAGTTGTCGCGCTTGTTGAGCACTGTTTCCCAGCTCAGGCCAGCCTGTGCGCCTTCGAGGTTGAGCATTTCGAACAGGCGCACCTCGTCATGGCAGGGTACGCCCCATTCTTCATCGTGGTAGGCAAGGTAGCGGGGATTGGCCGGATTGGCCCAGGAGCAGCGAGTCGGCATGGCTTCTGCGCAAAATGACAATGCGCAGATTCTATGCCTATTTCACCTTGTACTTCAGCTTGATCCAGCGGGCGACGCCGATGACGATCGCGATGCCGGCGAGGTCGGCCAGCGCGGTCTGCTGATTGACCTCGAAGCCGGCCAGACCCTTGAGGCCGGTAATGATCATCCACGCACTGAGACCGGCGAGGACGACGCCGGCCAGCGGGCCGGAGTAGCCTTTCGCGAAGCGGGTCAGCAGGTTCGGCGTGTCCGGCGTTTGCTTGTCCATGTTACGGTCCTGTGAGAGCGGAAGTGGCCGCGCTCGCCGGAGCGGCCGCAGTGGTCGGGCGTGCCTCGTCGATCCACACGACATGGTCGTCCACGGCATACAGGCGGCAAGGCTGGCTGCTGTTCTTCTGGCAATCCTGCAGCGCCTGCTCGACCGGATCGTCGCCATCCTCTGCCCAGCTCCAGGCACCGGTGGGCGAGACCGCGAATGCACGCGGCGTGGATTTGCTGAGGAAGACGCGGTATTGCTCGCGCGCGCTGCCCTTCAGGTAGGGGATGGCGTCGACGTTGTCGATCGCTGCGTATTCGGTTTTCGGTACTTTCACTTCATTGTTCAGCGCGTACACCGGCTCTGTGGGCATGCCGAGTTCCTTCAGGAATTTCTCGGTTTCCGGCCACCAGATCTTCACGCCATCGCGGCTGCCGCTCATGCCGTGCGCATCCTTTTTGAATGCGCCGTAGGCAACGAGCTTGGCATTGCCGCCGGCCTGGACGTAAGCGTTGTGCAGGCGCGCAGCGAGTTCCGGTCCGAAATGGTTGTCGTTTTCGCCATAGAACCAGATGCTCGGCAAAGTGCTCTTCGCGCCATAGCTGGCGAAGGCCTGCACCAGGGACTGCTGCCAGCGGCAATCGCCGCCATGCATCTTCAGGCCGCCGGCGAAGTTGATCAGGCCTTTCACGCCCGGATACCGGCGGGTGCCGAAGGCCACTGCGGTCAGGCCGCCGTAGGACTGGCCGGCAACGATCACGTGGTCTGCGTCGGCCCAGCGTTGCGTGCGAAGGTAATCGAGCGTACTCTGCAAATCCTCCGCTTGCGAATAACCGTGGCCGGTCATGTCGCAGCCGCGGTCGATATAGTCGCCGCTGGACTTGGAGAAGCCCTTGCGCATGGGGATCACAACCGCATAACCACGCTTGACGAATTCGCGGCTCAGCACGATGAAGCGGTCGCGGTTCTGGTTGCGCGGGTTCCCGAGCGCCTTGCCGTGATTCATCACGACGACAGGGAACGGACCTTCGCCCGGTGGCTTGAAAATGGTGGTTTCGAGTTCGACCGCTTTGCCGCCGAAGGCAGCGGGAACCATGACAACCTGTTCATTGAGAGTGGCGTCGAGCGACAGGGCTACCGCCGGGGCGGAGCTGGCAAACAGGCTGGACGCGAACGCAAAGATGCCGAGGACAGCAGAGATGGTCCAGCTTTTCTTCGCGTCACGCTTCTGTATTGGGAGAAACTTCATACATCCGATACACGTCGAATTGCAAACACATCGGTCCGCATGGCGAACCGCCGTATTGCGCCAGCCAAACTTCTTGATGCAGCACAACGTTGCCCATTCTAAAGACCACGTTTCCGCAACTCAATACGCGTTTAGGCAACTCGGGATGTTTTTTTCGGATGTTTTAAAGAAGGGAAAAGACTTCAGCGCAACTTTCGTTGCGTGAACGGCAAGACGGGAGGCGACGCGGGGGATTTGATGCAGTGCGCAACCTTTACGGTGTTGCAAGGTCAATAGCAAACCAGCTTTTTTCGAGAGGACGAAGTCATGAAAGTCGACGTGTACAAACGCCCGGAACGGGAAGGCCTGTATTCCTATCTTGCTGTTCCGGAAGGCCGCCCCATTCCGGAGGAAGCAACCAATATCGACTGGGAAACCGCCGAGAACAGCATCGATCTCGATGAAAACAATGAGCCGGTTCTCGGTCTGTCAGCGGAGGATGCGCTGTCGCAGATCAGCGCGAAGGGATATGCCATTTCGCATACGCGGAATTACAAGACGAACATCGGCCAGAGCGTCTGACACCGACGGCCGGCGGCGCCCTGCCTGCCGGCCACCCCTGCTCTTTTGACAACTTTCCAGCCTGCCGCTACCGGCAGGCTTTGGCGCGCCTATCGGCCCAGCGCAGCTCCCGCAGTCCAGCCTTCCACGACATCCATCGGCACGGGCATGCCGTAATTTGGCCGTTGTGCCGCCCAGGCTGCTGCGACCGCGCACAGTACTGCATCGAGCCAGTCCGCGGTGCCATCGGCAACGAGCGTGCGGCGCAGCGTCTTTTTCATCACGACGCGTACGCCCAGCGGATGCGTTCCCTCCTCCAGCGCGTCGACGATGATCGTGCGTGCTGCACGGCGCTCGGGCGTCTGCTTCGCGCGTTCGTCGCTTTTGTAGGAAGCGCGGGTCACGAGACGCGCGACGAGGCCGGGATAGCCCTCCAGCGCGATACGCCGCGGATCTCCGCCGTGCAGCCCGAACACGGTGACGCCCGCCTTGAGCAGGCGGTGCGTTCCTTCCTGGAACATGTAGGCCACGGGCGGATTCACCCACTTCATTGAAGGACTGGAACCTGCCGGCCCATCGGTAACGCGATGCGCGAATTTGTTGCCGACGGGTCGTGCATCGCAGAAAGCCTTGAACGTGGCGCGCAATTCTTCCCTTGAGAGTCCCGCGCAATGCGTGACCAGCTCCGCCCACTGCAGCGGCCATCCCAGGTGTTCGACCAGTTCGCGCGACAGCCCGAAGGGAAAATCGAAGGCGCCCAGCCACTCGCCCGGCGCAGCCAGCCAGCTCTCGTAGGATTCCCAATCGGGGAAGGCGTCGATGCGCTCGATAGCAAGCACTGCCCCATCAAGCCGGCCATGCGCGACCGTGATGGGCTTTGCCCGCCTTGGGGCGGAGGTGAAATCGACGCCGACGATATGCATGGCAGGCAGTGTAGCAGCGGAACCATGGGCCCTGCGGCAACAGTTTTCTTTCCGCGTTCCCATCTTCTTGAGCGATGTCGTTTCCGCTTCGAATAATTCATTCCGCACAGGGAATTATCAGAGGGAAAAACGATTCCAATCCATTACAACAAGAACATCGAGAGTCCGGAATGCAAGGCTTGCTTGCGCGCTTTTTTTCGCCAGGCCGCGTCGTGCGGCAACTTGCCCTTCTTGCGGCAGCAGCCACCGTCGGCTGCGCCAGCCTCCCCGACGTACGCTACCTGCGCGCGCGGCAGTTCGAGCCCGCGCGCGACCCGACAATTATCAGCACGTCCGGCGAGTTGTCCGATGCGAAGAAGCAGGCCCTGCTCGACGGCCTGGCAGCAAAGGCCGGGCCGACCGATATCCTCGCCAGGCATGTGGCCGCCGAGGAAGCGATCAGCGGGCGTCCACTCGTCGCCGGCAACAAGGTCCTCCTGCTCGACGACGGCCCGGCGACCATGCGCGCGATGATGGCCGCGATCGAGGGCGCGCGGCAACACATCAACCTGGAGACCTACATCTTCGAGGCAGATGAAGTCGGCAACAAGCTGGCGGACCTGCTGATCCGCAAGAAGGCCGCGGGCGTCGCGGTCAACCTCATTTACGACAGCGTAGGGTCGATGGACACGCCGATGGAATTCTTCGATCGGCTCCGTGCCGCCGGCGTCAACGTGCTGGAATTCAATCCGGTCAACCCGGCCCGGGCACGCGGCGAATGGGATATCAACCAGAGGGACCATCGAAAGATCCTCGTCGTTGACGGGCGCATCGCCTTTACCGGGGGCGTCAATATCAGCAAGGTCTACGGCAAGAGTTCGTTCCTGCAGGGAAGGCGGCGCGCACCGCCGCCGAAGGATGCGAAGGAAGCGGCCTGGCGCGATACGCACATGCAGATCGAAGGGCCGGCCGTCGCCGAATTCCAGAAACTGTTTCTCGACACCTGGCAACGCAAGTCCGGGGCCGTCCTGCCCGACGCCAACTTCTTCCCGGCCCTGAAGCCCGCCGGCACCGCGTTGATCCGCGCAATCGGCAGCACGCCGGACAAGAAAGACTTCGCGGTGTACAAGACCTACATCTCGGCCTTTGCACATGCCGACAAAACCATCCACCTCACCACCGCGTACTTCGTTCCCGACCGGCAGGTCGTGCAGGCGATGGTCGATGCGGCCCGGCGCGGCGTGGATGTGCGCATCATCTTTCCCAGCTTTTCCGATGTTGGCCTGATGCTGCATGCGGGGCGGTCCTATTACGACGAACTGCTGGCCGCCGGCATCAAGGTATACGAACGCAACGCCGC